>Ga0256900_1000207_pt1 | contig 20284 bp, 12 predicted proteins | sample MC6MC0688MT_FD_190190 | JGI IMG/M metagenome (GOLD analysis project Ga0256900, IMG submission 190190) | Metatranscriptome of enriched soil aggregate microbial communities from Iowa State University, Ames, United States - MC6-MC0688-MT... | ecosystem: Environmental > Terrestrial > Soil >... | reverse complement strand
CGCTGATACTGCTGTAGCCCATAAATAAGTCGATTCAAATAACTAATTATTTAAGATATAATAAAATTAAACACATTATGACCGATCGTTTTGAAGTCCCTTCGGGTTTAAAGAAAACCGGTTTGGTATTATTAGCAATAGGTATCATTACTATTATTGCGGGAGCGATATCTTTCCTGGGTAAGCACGAAGAAGCCGGGTTAACCCGTTTCTGGCTAGGTCTGGCTCAGAATAGTATATTTTTCCTGTTTATGGCCATTACTTCGGTATTTATCCAGGCTGCCGCTGCACTGGCTCAAGGTGGCTGGATCGTGGCTTATAAAAGAGTTCCGGAAGCCATCGGTGCCAATGTATGGGTATTCGGTTTAATCGTATTGATCATCCTATTCAGCATCGTTTTCGGCCTGGGCGATCATAACCCTATTTATCACTGGGTACATGCTGATGGTGATAAAATTATAGAAGGTAAATCTGCATTCCTGAATAAAGGTATGTTTGTAGGCTTCTCTATCGCTGCAGTAGGCCTGTGGAGCTTCTTCGGACGTAAGTTCAGATCTATGTCCCTGGCACAGCAAAGCGCCCCTAAAAACTCTACCAAAATTTACTGGAGAACAATGGTTATTGCCGGTGGTTTCATGGTTGTTTACGGTTTAACCATGATGAGTACTACGCCTTGGTTGTGGATCATGAGTATCGATGCGCACTGGTACTCTACCCTATTCAGCTGGCACGTATTTGCAGGTGCTTTCGTTTCCGGTATGGCGATGATCCTTTTATGGACCGTATACCTTAAAAATCAGGGTAACCTGATCCTGATGAACAAAGAGCACACGCACGATTTAGGTAAATTCATGTTTGCATTCTCTATCTTCTGGACTTATACCTGGTTTGCTCAATACATGTTGATCTGGTACGCGAATATTCCTGAAGAAACAGTTTATTACAATACCCGTCAAAACGGTGCTTACAGCTTCCCGTTCTATCTGAACCTGGTGGTAAACTTCGTTGGCCCGATCCTGATCTTAATGTCCCGTCCAAGCAAACGTAACTACTTCACCGTTGTTTTCATGGCCCTGATTATTATCTTCGGACAATGGTTAAACTTATATTTGTTAACTTATCCTGGCCCAACCGGCAACAACTGGCACATTAGCTGGTACGAAATGGGTATATTTGCAGGATTCGCCGGATTAATGATCCTGACCGTATCCAGAACATTGGCAAAAGAAGACTTAATACCGCACAACCATATCTTATTGAAAGAAGCTGTTGTACACTTAAGTTAATAGATCAAATAAGCGTTTAGCGAAAAATTACGGTGCTTACACCAATATCATTCAATACTAATAATTAAAAATACACAATGTCGGGATTAATATTAACCGCCTTAGTTATTCTGGTCTTTATCGTTATTTACCAGATTGCACGAGCTAGTGAGTATGTAAACTTAATTCGTGGCGAAGAAGAAACTGTATCCAAAAAGACAAATAAAGCTTTAGCTTGGGTGCTATTAATAATCTTCTTTTTGGGGATGTGGGGTATTTATGAGTGCCATGTGCACTTAGCACCACTTTACCTGCCGGAATCTGCCTCAGTTCAAGGTCTTGAGTATGAGAGCATGTTAATGTGGACCATTATTATCACTGGTATCGCCTTTTTTGGTACCCAGCTTTTCCTGTTCTGGTTTTCATTCAGATACCAGGCAAGAGAAGGTAGAAAACCATTATTCTACTCTCATAACAATAAATTAGAGTTGATCTGGACGACTATCCCGGCTTTAACCTTAATGATCCTGGTAGCTATCGGTTTGAAAAACTGGAACAATATGACTTCCAAAGCACCTGAAGATTCTTTGAAAGTTCAGGTTGTGGGTAAGCAATTTAACTTCATCATCCGTTACCCGGGTAAAGATGGCGTGTTTGGTAAAACTAACTTCAGACTGATCAACGATGCGAATAATGTATTAGGTCTGGACTGGAACGATCCGGCTTCAAAAGATGATATCATCATTGAAAATGGTGAAATTCATATCATCAATGAGAGAAACGTACAATTCGTGATCAACTCCCGTGATGTATTGCACAACTTATCTTTACCTCACTTCCGTATGAAAATGGATGCCGTACCTGGTATCACCACAACTTTATGGATGACCCCAAGAATTTCTACCGCTAAAATGAGAGAGATTACGAAGAATCCTGAGTTTGTATACGAGATCCCTTGTTCTGAAATGTGCGGTAAAGGTCACTACTCTATGAAAGGTACTGTGATCGTAGAAACAAAAGCTGAGTTTGAGAAATGGTTGTCAGAGCAAAAAACATACTATAGCATGCATAACGGCGTAGCTGAAGCGCCAAAAGCGGATGCACCGGCTAACGCTGCACCTGCAGATTCATCAGCTGTAAAAAATGACACAACAGCTGTTGCCGTTAAATAGTAAAAATAATCATTCAAAAAACAATATAAATTATACGCCTTGTTTACAAGGGTTGTAAATTGAATATAAAATGAGTCACGACGCTACTTTAGTACAAGCACACGATGCACACGGACATCACGATGGTCACCACGAGCATCATAAGCAGCATTTTATTACGAAATACATCTTTAGCCAGGACCATAAGATGATTGGTAAGCAATACCTGGTTAGCGGTATTATTTGGGCAATAATCGGTGCTTTATTCTCCGTATTTTTCCGCTTACAATTAGGCTTTCCTAACTCTACTTTCCCGATCATGGAGCAATTCCTGGGTGAGTGGGCTAAGGGTGGAAAATTAAGCCCCGAATTCTACTATGCCATGGTTACCATGCACGGTACCATCCTGGTATTCTTTGTATTAACGGCAGGCCTTAGTGGTACCTTCAGTAACTTCCTTATTCCGTTACAGATCGGTGCCAGAGATATGGCTTCTCCGTTTATGAATATGCTTTCCTATTGGTTCTTCTTTGCCTCTAGTGTAATCATGTTTATCTCCCTGTTTATCTCTACAGGTCCTGCAGCAGGCGGATGGACTACCTATCCCCCGTTAAGTGCCCTTAAAGAAGCTTCTTTAGGTTCCGGCTTAGGTATGGATCTTTGGTTGACCAGTATGACTTTATTCATCGTTTCCCAGGTATTAGGTGGTTTGAACTATGTATCTACTATCCTTAACATGAGAACGAATGGTATGAAGATGACCCGTATGCCATTAACTATGTGGTCTTTCTTCTTCACTGCTGTATTAGGTTTATTATCTTTCCCTGTATTGGTTTCTGCAGTAGTTTTGTTATTGTTCGACCGTCACATGGGTACTAGTTTCTACTTATCTGAGATCTTCATTGGTGGTAAAGCATTATCACACATGGGTGGATCGCCTATCTTATACCAACACTTATTCTGGTTCTTAGGTCACCCTGAGGTATACATCGTAATGTTACCAGGTATGGGTATGGCTTCTGAAATATTATCTACACACAGCCGTAAACCGATCTTTGGTTATACAGCGATGATCATTTCCCTGATCGGTATCACTGCCCTGGCCTTGATCGTATGGGCACACCACATGTTCGTATCCGGTATGAGTCCGTTCCTGGGATCTGTGTTTGTATTGCTAACCTTATTGATCGCGATTCCATCCGCTATTAAAGTATTCAACTGGCTGACTACAATCTGGAGAGGTAGTATCCGTTTCACCGTACCAATGGTGTTTGCAATCGGTTTCGTATCGATCTTCATCTCCGGTGGTCTTACCGGTATCTGGTTAGGTAACTCTGCATTGGATATCCACCTGCACGATACTTACTTCGTAGTTGCCCACTTCCACTTAGTAATGGGTGTATCTGCCTTCTTCGGGATGTTCGCCGGTGTATATCACTGGTTCCCTAAAATGTTCGGTAGATTCATGAACAATACTTTAGGTTATATCCACTTCTTTGTAACGTTCATCGGTGCTTACCTGATCTTCTGGCCAATGCACTATGCAGGTCTTTCCGGTATGCCACGTCGTTACTACGATTATACCCAATGGGCCACTTATGCACCTTACCAGAAAATGAATGAGTTCATTTCAATCGTGGTGGTAATTACATTCTTTGCACAGCTGTTGTTCGTATTCAACTTCTTTGTAAGCATGTTCAGAGGTAGAAAAGTAACCAGCACTAACCCATGGGGTTCTACTACATTAGAATGGACCACGCCAATCCATCCCGGACATGGTAACTGGGAAGGTCCGATTCCTGAAGCACACAGATGGCCGTATGACTATCGTGACGATGGTAATGGTAAAGACTTCATTCCTCAAAACGTTCCTTTACGTCCGGGAGAAGAAGAACATTAAAATATCCTCATTCAATTTGAATGAAATCAATAAAAAGACGGCTATTTATATAGTCGTCTTTTCTTGCTTTTACTATATTTCACAAATAGATTATTCTACAACAATAATTAAGTACCCCACTTTAATAAAAAATTCATCAATCAAACGATGATCAATTTTAGAAATCTCACGCTCTTTTTTTCAAATTAGCCCTGGGAATATGATCATTAATAGCAGCTTCTTTTTAAAGAAAATTACTACTTAATATTTGTGATCCCGCTGGGATCCAAACCCAGGACCCGTACAACCTATATTTAGTAAAAGTATCACAGTAATATTTCCTCAGATAAATCGAAATTACCAGCTAAGTATGCTGGAGTATATATTTAGCCATCTGCAGCTAGAAAACCGTAAAAATATCCAGTTCAATCCTATCTTCTTACGATTTGCTACGCTTCAATAATAGCATATCACCATGATATGAATTCATTTCAATATAATTAGGAAAAGAAATTCAGCAATTTATCCTAATTTCTGCTCTAAAATCTACTTCGCTTTATTAAAAGAAGTAAAGAATGAATACCCTATCCTGGTTATCGAACCTAAAATCATCCGGATCTATAATAAGTTGGATATCCTTTATCGAAAGTACTTAACTTTTGCAGGTACTAACAGCTTAATTAGCTTAACAATAGATGCTTTAAATAGTAGCTATTTTTTTAGGCCAATAACTAATAGTATAAAGATTGTGATCCCGTATACCCTAACCAGGTTCCATAAAATGAAGGAGTGGAGCAGAAATATTGCAGGAATTAATTGAGCTGATCGCCCTTTAGCTATTTGCTAATAAAATATTTGTAGCCCTTATCAAATGTGTTGGTGGAAAATGCAGATCAAACATGCTGCTCATTTGAAAAGAAAAATGAGAAAACCATAATAAAATCTTCTCATTTTCCGTATTCTCTGTATAAATTTAAAGGGCCCCACATTTATTTTCCACGGAAGAAGTACACTGTGATCAAACGCTATCCTTGATCTAAAACTTTAACTAAACGGTCCACATCACTTTTATCATTGTACAGGTGCAGCCCTATCCGGATACCGGTACCTCTGGGAAAACATCTGATCCCTTGCTGTACCAATAAAGCATACCTATCCTGGGGCACCTGGAGATTGATTAAAGATGATCTGCAAGATCTATCCTTAATAATAGGTAAAAGCCATTCTCTTTCTCCAAAAATCTGGTAGGCATAATCTTGCAACTCATTAAGATACTTACCTATTTTACTCATATTCAGCTCTTGATAAAAAAGAATAGATTGTGATAAAGTACCATGAGCTAACGTATCCTGATGACCAGGCTCAAAGTAAAGGTCAATGATCGGTTTATGGGCCAACATGGGTTCTTTAGGACCCGGGCGTTGACGGGCAGCTGTATAAAGGATCGCATGTAATTCAGCAGAAAGCATCATATATCCATTTCCAAACCCGGCCATCAGCCATTTATAACCACTTCCGCCTACCGCATCGAAACCGGAATTAATAAAATCAAATGGCTCTGTTCCTAAATATTGTGTGGCATCACCAATGATAATGAGATCAGGATGATCCTTTTTCAGCTGTTGCATAAATGCCAGATCAATTTTTAGCCCTGAAATATACTGTACGATACTTAAGCATAAAACATCAGGCTTACTATTTTTTACTACACTAAGTATATTCGCTTCCAGGTCACCTTCATGCGTCTTAATCAGCTCAAAAGCAAAGCCCCTACTCTGTATTGCATAATTTACAGAGGGATAATCATCCTCCAGTATAGCATATTTAAGTCCCTTTGGCAGACCATCAAGCAATACATTATATCCAAAAGAAAAATTGGGTACTAAATAAATAAGATGCGCCGGGCAATTAAACAGCTGAGTAAAATCAGATTTTATATGCTGTATCCTATCAGGCTGTTGGTCACGTAACTCGCTATCAGCATTAAAAAAGGTTTCATCCCATTCCCTCCGCCATTGACTATGGGTACGAGGTATTAAACCACTTTTTGGCGTATTTAAATAAACAATTTCTTCAGGGATGTCAAAATATTTTTTATAACTCATTGTAATTTACTGCCTTTTATATTAATTAAAATTTATTTAAAAATATTTAATAATAGTGATTTTAATCAGGGAAAATTAAAGTTTTATCCATTTTTACTCCAAAATAATGCTATTTACCGCATAAAGCTACTTTATTTTCCATTTATACTACCATGGGTGGCAACTTATAAATATAATCTATCATTATCATAGCCATCTTAGTCGATGAATTAAAGGTTTAAAGATAGTATTTTCAAGCGCTGCTGATTCCAAAAAGTCTCCATTTTAGGCTGATGCACTTATTACCGTTACTAATGAGCATATAAATATATCAGTTCAGGGATACTACTATATTTAGTAATGATCCTCAAAATTGTTCATACAATTGCTACTACCAATAAAAGTAATAACTAACAGTAAAGCTATTAATGACTGATTATATTCAAATATCTCAAAATTTGCTTTAATGATATATTGTACCTAGAAAGCAACCCTTTAACTGAAGTAGCTTAATGTTATTATCGTTCTTGCTTTCAATAATTGAAAATAGCAAAATAAGCGATAACCTATGCTACAGAATATTTCCTGCCTAAAAGATTCATTATAGAATTTAGTACTTTGGTTAATCTGTTATACACCACCAGGACATAAACTAATAGAGATTAATTGCTGGCCAGCCAATATAGAATCCTTTTTACATTTCATAATCAAAACTATCCGGTATTACCAGCTCTTCCATATGACCCTTACGATTGGTCATTTCTCTTTGTTTTAATATAAACTTCAAAAAAGTAGTTTTGTCTGCACCAGGTCAAAAAGCATCATTTTAAATCCTTTTAGGTTATCCTGTAGCAGGGAATGGTACACAAGCAGATTTTTTATGGAAATATCAGGCCTTAAGACCAGTTTTGACACTTTTTAGCCCCATTTTAAGGACTTTTTGGCTATTTTTTAATAAAATCAACAATCTATAAGATGCAAAAGGTATTTCTGATAAAATAGACTTAACCATTTATTTTACTACACTCAGGCGCTGCTGATAAACCTATACGATGTCAATTTCCTTTTACCTAAAATGTATTGCTACAGTATCCTCGTATAATAAAGTCCTGAATGCTACACAGGAAAATAAATATACTATCAGAGCACTTCAATCTTCTCATTAATCAGTCCACAATTAAGCTATCCATGCATCAGTTACGCGGACCCATTGAGCTTCAATTAATTACTTTAGTCCTATTTAGTAATTATCTTATCAATAAAAATACCTGATCCGGTTAGTAAAATTACCTGTTTCTTATTCACAGCTATTTTCCAAAACCTTCCATATTGTAATTATATACACTTATTTCACAAAAAAGCCTGTCCTGGTATAAAACCAAAAACAGGCTGTAAACTATTTTAAAAGCACCAGGTAACTACCTACCTACCCATGTGCACCATAAGGATCTGGATATCACTCGGGTTAACACCGGAAATCCTGGAAGCCTGGCCCAAAGTCTGTGGCCGGATCTTTGTCAACTTCTGCCGGGCCTCTATAGAAATTGCCTGCACCTTTTCGTAATTAAAACTATCCGGTATAATCAACTCTTCCATATAACCCATACGATTGGCCATTTCTCTTTCCTTTTCCATGTATACCCCATACTTTAAAAGTATCTCTGCCTGATCCAAAGCCTCCTCCTTGAAGTCTTTAAGACTTTCTTGTAGAGAGGGATGGTGCGCAACCAGATTTTTTATTGAAATGTCGGGCCTTAAGACCAATTTTGCCGCTTTTTGCCGCTCTTTTAGGGCTGTTTGGCCTATTTTTTCAAGAAAATCATTAATTTCTGAAGGTTCAACAGGCATTTCAGCTAAAATAGCCTTAACCTTTTCTGTTTGTTCAATTTTTTCATTTACCGTATCCAGGCGTCCCTGATCGGCCAGCCCGATGTCAAATCCTTTTTGGGTAAGCCGTATATCCGCATTATCCTGGCGCAATAAAGTCCTGAATTCTGCCCGGGAAGTAAACATCCGGTAAGGCTCTTCTGTACCCTTACTGATTAGGTCATCGATCAAAACACCGATATAAGCCTCATCTCTTTTCAGAGTAAATGGTTCCAATTCATGGGCATTCCTGCTGGCATTAATACCCGCAATCAGGCCCTGGCAAGCTGCCTCTTCATAACCTGTAGTACCATTAATCTGCCCTGCAAAAAACAAATTCCTGATCTGTTTAGTCTCTAAAGTAAGCTTTAATTGCGTTGGTGGAAAGTAATCATATTCTATTGCATAACCCGGGCGGAAGAATTTACAGTTTTCAAAACCCGGTACTTTAGTGATCGCTTTATATTGCACTTCTTCCGATAAAGAGGAAGAGAAGCCATTTACATAGATCTCTACAGTATCCCAACCTTCCGGTTCTACGAATAATTGATGCCTGTCTTTATCGGCAAATCGGTTGATTTTATCCTCTATACTCGGGCAATATCTTGGCCCGGTACCCTGTATTCTACCTTGAAACATCGGTGATTTATCAAAGCCCGTCTTTAATATATCATGAACTTCAGGACTGGTATAGGTAACCCAGCAGTTTCTTTGCTTCTTAGGATCCTTCTTAATAGGGTTATTAACCTCTTTATAAGAGAAACCTACTACTTCTTCATCTCCTTCCTGCACTTCCATTTTATCATAATTCAGGCTTCTGCCGTCTATGCGGGGAGGTGTACCAGTCTTCAACCTGCTGGCTTCGAAGCCCAATTCCACTAATTGCTCTGTAATACCGGAAGCTCCCTTTTCTCCCATTCTTCCGCCGCCAAACTGTTTTTCACCTACATGTATGATCCCGTTCAGGAAAGTACCATTAGTCAATACTACGGTCTTAGCCTTTATTTCCTGGCCCATACCGGTTATAACGCCATATACTGTACCATCTTTCACCAATAAACCTTTCACCATATCCTGCCAGAAATCGAGGTTGGGCGTTTGCTCTAAGGCATAACGCCAGGCACCGGCAAACTGCATCCGATCAGATTGGCACCTGGGACTCCACATAGCGGGCCCTTTTGACCGGTTAAGCATACGGAACTGGATCATCGATTGATCCGAAATTATGCCGCTCTGGCCCCCTAAAGCATCAATCTCCCGTACGATCTGGCCCTTACCAATACCACCCATAGCCGGGTTGCAGGACATCTGGGCAATGGTCAACATATTCATCGTAACCAATAAGGTTTTGCTACCCATATTAGCAGCGGCAGCCGCAGCTTCACAACCGGCATGACCGGCCCCTACTACTATAACATCATATTCTGGAAACATCCTACTATCTGTATTAAAAAGCTTATTTACAATATGTAATTACTCCTGCAAAGATAAACAAGTATCAGGAATAGACCTATGTGATTGTATTGATAAGAGTATAAGGTTAAGCCAACAAAAGAAACTAATCAACTAATATACAGTGTTCCCCTTACCAATTTCCATACACAGACTATTTAATAATAGTTTCATGGAAAACAGAATAAGTTTTTCAACAAACAGGTAATATACATAGGCACCCTATTCGGTATAAGATCCCAAACCATAAAGTACAGGACTTTCATAATCTAAAGTTCCACGTGAAACTATTCCAACTCAGGTAGATTATCTGGCAATAGTAAAGGTTTGGAAGTACGAGCACTATAGATAAGCACACCCCCTGCTACTCCATTCATTTACTATAATAGTTTCACGTGAAACAAGTGCTATACCGGTAATACCCTATAAGATTATTTAATAGTAATAAAAGGTATTGGTGTACGATCAATTATCAAGCTACACAGAGTCATTTATCCGTTGACATACCCTGATAGTTCCACGTGAAACAAGTGTAACACAAATAAAGCCGAAACAAATAATCAAAAAGCAACACCAATTAGAACTATAGGTTAGTATCACAAAAAGGGATTAATACGTAGAACAAATTGTTTACTAATAAATAGGAAAAGGTATAGCGATAATTAAGGGAAGTGACAAGGCTGTAATCAGAGTTTCAAATAGAACAAGTATAAGACAAATAAAACCAGACAGAATAATCAGAATAAGAATAGGTATACCAACACCACCTTACTAAAACCAAATCTTACTATCCTAATCATCAATAAAGAGTCTCAGGTAAGATAAGTAGCAAGCATTAATAAGTCCCATGGGTGTCAATACTAATTAATAGGATAAGCGCTAAAGGTACAAACAAAGAGTTCCACGTGAAACAAAGGCAAATCATAATATCCAGGAGGGGTATTTGTAACACCTCAATCAAACAAAGGTAAAAGTTAGGGTTCCACGTGGAACCCTAACAAAAGCTAAAAGCTAAGTGAAACTAAATGTAATACTATTATTAAATGAGACCGGCGATCTGATGAAGTATAGATAATGTCTTACCTTTGCATCTCAATCAACTAGTAATAAAATAATGTCAGGATTCGAGAACTTTGATCCAAACTCAGTAGGTCTGAAAGAGAATAACATTTTTGGTTTACCTACAACAGAAGATAACTCCTCACTAATCATTATTCCAGCTCCCTGGGAAGTAACCGTAAGCTACCGTGCAGGTACCGCCAAAGGACCGGAACAAATCCTGGAAGCCTCTTTACAAATAGATCTTTATGATCCGGATGGAGTAGATGAATGGAAGAAAGGCTACTATATGCTGCCCATAGATAAAAGTATTGAAAGCAAAAGTGCTTATCTCCGTTCCTGTTCTGAATTGATCATTGGCGCCTTATCAGAAGGAACAGATATAGATTGCATTGGCCAGCTATGTAATAAACTGAAAGAAGTCAACGAAGGCGGTGTCTTCTTTAAAGAATGGTTGAAGGAACTTAGTCTTAAATACCTGGATCAGGGTAAAAAGGTAGTACTGATAGGTGGTGACCATAGTACCCCCTTAGGTTATATCCAGGCCCTGGCCAGTAAACATAAAAGCTTTGGTATCCTGCAGATAGATGCTCATGCCGACCTCAGGGAAGCCTATGAGAACTTCACCTACTCTCACGCCTCAATCATGTACAATGTATTGAAAGAAGTACCGGAGGTAAGTAAACTGGTACAGCTAGGCATCAGGGACTACTGTGATGAAGAGCTGGCGATCATCCGGAACGATGAAAGGGTAACTACCTTCTTTGATAAAGAAGTAAAAGAAAGAATGTATGAAGGCGCTACCTGGAAACAAATAGTAGATGATGTCATTGCTACGCTTCCGGATAATATCTACATCAGCTTTGATATAGACGGCCTGGACCCTAAGTTATGCCCTAATACCGGTACACCGGTTCCGGGTGGCTATGAAGTAGAACAAATCTTTTACCTCTTTAAGAAGATAAAAGAAAGCGGCAAAAAGATCATTGGCTTTGACTTGAATGAAGTTAGCTCCGGAGAACATTTTGACGATAGTATAGACCCATTAGTAGGTGCGCGTGTACTCTACAAAATGTGTAATATCTTCATGTCTCAATCTTAATCCCCATACATGGCTTCTTACCAATTAAAACTAAATAATAAAGGCGTCAATAAAAGAAACGTAACCTTCTCCCACCTGATGGCAGCTTTCCTGCTGATCATTATGGGGGTAGTAAGTGCTACCATCTTAAAAACATTAGCGGAAACCCAGGCAGCAGTAATTAATTCCAGCATATTCTACGCAGTATCCGGAACCTATGTGCTGGCAGGCACTATCATCCTGTTTATCACTATTAAGTTTAATAAACAGATCACTGCTAAGAGGAGTATGAGTACACAGCTGAGAATCTTTGAAATACTGCTCCTGTTACCCACCCTGGTCTATTGCCTGCTGAAACAGTGGCACGTTCCCGCAGCTTATGCCGGCATTGGTATCTTCGGTATTTTGTATGCATTCTATTATGAATACAGCTCCATAAAAAATAAGATCGTAACCATCGATGATAAAGGAATTAACAACCCGTATTCCAAAACCAGCTTCCTGGCCTGGGAAAAGGTATTAAGACTCATCGTGCGGCACCAGATCCTGACCATAGAAGGACAGGGTAATAAACTTTATCAATACGACCTGCAATCAGGACAAACAATAGATGTAGCCGCAATTGAAAGCTTTGCAGCACAAAGAATAAAAGAAGAAAAGAAAGTCATCAAAAATGACTGGTAAATTAAGAAACAGGGTATAGTTGTATATCCTGTTTCTTTTTATCCTTTATCGATTAATTTATTTGGCAAAAATTAAAATATTACATACATTTAAAAGTAAAACAAAACAATTCACTTTAACCAGAAAACATCATTAACTATGACTTTAAATCCAGGCCAGGTATTCGAAGAAATAACCAGTACTACCGAAAAACTTTATAAAGGTTATGAAGCGCTGCAGGAAATGAACGAGGTGGAAGTAGCTACCACACCTAAAGAACTCGTCTTCCAGAAAGATAAAGTAAAGATTTACCACTACCTTAGAGAAGGCGCTCCGGTTAAATGTGATATCCCGGTATTGGTATCTTTCGCCATGTTGAACCGTCATGATGTATTAGATCTGCAACCAGATAAAAGCCTGATGAAAAAATTCGTAGACCTGGGACTTGATGTTTACATCATGGATTGGGGCTATCCTACCCAGGCCGATAAATACCTGACTATGGAAGATTATATAGACGGCTATATGAATGACGCGGTAGATTTCATCCGTAGAAAGCATAAAGTAGCCAAGATCCATAAAATGGCGATCTGCCAGGCCGGAACCTATTCTATGATCTATGCTTCCCGCTACCCGGAAAAGCTGCAAACCTTAACTACTTATGTAGCGCCATTTGATTTTGGCAGCAGGGATAATATGCTGTACAAATGGGCTAAATACATGGATGTAGACGCTATGGTAGATAGCGTAGGTACTATTCCCGGTGAGATGATCGACAGTGCATTCTCCATGTTAAAACCATCCATGAATATCTCCAAATACCTGGGTATTATGGATAGCCTGGATGATAAGGATAAAATGGCCAACTTCATGAGAATGGAAAAATGGAAAGCAGATTTACCAGCCATTGCCGGTGAGATGTACCGCAAATACATTAAAGACCTGTTCCAGGATAATAAACTGATCAATGGTGAAATGGAACTGGGAGGCAAAAAGATTGACCTTAAAAATATGACCGTTCCTTACCTGAATGTTTATGCAACCGGTGATACCATTATTCCTAATAATTCAACTTTAGCGATAATGGATAAAATCGGTACAAAAGACAAAACAGAGTATGCCTTCCCCGGGGGCCATATCGGTGTTTTCGTAGGTGGAAAATCACAAAAAGAATTAGCCCCTACCGTTACTAAGTGGGTGATCGAAAGAAGTAAATAATATAATTAAAATAGATAGTAAAGTCGCAGTTTAAACCTAACTGCGACTTTACTATTTATAGGAACAATAGCAGGCTATATTCCAGGTAAAAACAAAATAATATTATAAAATAAATTAATTTAACACTTTAGTATAATAATTAAATATAATGTGTATTTATCCACATTTCCACGTGAATAGCAGCTGTATAAGTATACTTCTTAAAGATTTCTTCACATTAGATGGGTAAAATGCGTGGGTAAAAGTTAAGAACTTAACAAGAAGGAGAGTTATACAGCATTATATAAAATTTAATTATAATTTAACGATAAATTCATACACCAACCCAGGGTATAACTAAAGGGTTATTAGAATACACAATTGAAAAAAGGAGCTATAATAACTTTAATCCACATTGTGGAATAACAGGCCCAAAACCCAATAGATAAAAGGCATACAGCAGATTAAAGGAATGTGGATAACCTGCTGATAACTGTACATCTGAGAAAAACAATAGGCTAACAACTATAGTTTTCCATATTTCCACAGCTATAATAATGGTAAGTTAATTTTATTTAAAAAAATATAAACAACTATTAATAGCCTGTGAATAGGAAAACCCGGCAGATTTGTTTTTCCGATCAAAGCGGCTACTTTTGTTCTCCAATCCATTCAACCGTGCTAAAAGTCAAAAATTTACATATCCAGTTCGAAGGCCCCAATCCTTTCCATGCGCTACAGGGCATCTCCTTCAAGATAGCCGCAGGAAAGACCCTGGCGCTGATCGGCACTTCGGGCTCGGGTAAGTCCCTGACTTCCCTGGCCATTATGGGCCTCTTACCGGAAAATGCCAGGCAGACCGGCTACATTATCCTGGAAGAGTCTGCCGGAGAATTGATCCTGAATACGCTGAGCGCTAAAGAATGGGGAAAAGTACGGGGCAAAAAAGTGAGTATGGTGTTCCAGGAACCCATGAGCGCGCTCAACCCGATCATGAGTATCGGTGCGCAGCTTACAGAGAGCATATTAGCGCACCAGGCAATTGACAGGGCCTCGGCAAAGCTAAAAGCTATAGAGTGGCTGGATAAAGTGAAATTACCTGAGCCTGCAGCCATTTATCAACGTTATCCACATCAGCTCTCCGGTGGACAAAAACAAAGAGTGATGATCGCCATGGCGATGTGCAACCACCCGGCAGTTTTGATTGCAGATGAGCCCACTACCGCATTGGATGTTACCGTACAGGCAGAAGTCATCCAGCTGATGAAACAATTGCAGCGGGAATTTGGCACGGCCTTACTGTTCATAACCCATGATCTGGCCCTGGCTAAGCTGATCGCTGATGATTTTATTGTACTGGAAAAAGGAAAAGTAGTGCCGGACCTCATTACACCCGAATTTAAGGCCCCAAAAGCCGATCCGGTACCAAATCCTTGCCTGCTGAAAGTTGAGGGCTTAAAAGTGCATTATACGGAGCGTAGTAACTGGTTAGGGAAGCAGGAAAAAGTTTTTAAAGCAGTAGACGGGGTAAGTTTCGAAATTGAACAGGGCGATCGTATGGGCCTGGTAGGGGAATCAGGATGTGGAAAAAGTACCTTGAGTAAATGTATCCTTGGCTTGCAAAAGGCTACCGCGGGCCAGATCTGGTTTAAGGAGAAAGAACTAACCAGTTTGCCGAAACAACAATGGTTTGACCTCAGAAAATCGATACAGATCATATTCCAGGATCCATACGCGTCTTTGAACCCCAGGTTGAATGTCCGGGACCTTTTATCTGAAGCGCTGCTGGTGCATAAGATTGTGGATAAAGCAGGTATTGAGCAACGCCTGAAACTGCTGCTGGACCAGGTACAGCTACCCCACACCGCGCTAAAGAAATACCCGCATGAATTTTCCGGCGGGCAGCGGCAGCGGATCTGTATAGCAAGGGCACTGTCTGTGGAGCCCGAATTTATTATTTGTGATGAATCCGTTTCTGCATTAGATGTGAAAATACAGGCACAGGTACTGGAACTTTTATATGACCTGCAGGGAGAGCTGGACCTTACCTATTTATTCATTACCCATGATCTGCATGTAGTAGCGTCCTTTTGTAATAAAGTAATGGTGATGCAAAAGGGTTTAATCGTTGAAGCCGGAGCTGCTGACCAGGTATTGACTTATCCACAGGAAAACTACACCAAAAAATTATTGTCGGCTGCGCCGCGTTCCGTTCAGGAGTAAACAGTTTCGCCCCCCTTTTAACGGTACCGGATGCTTGTAAAAAATAATAGCCGAGGCTTTCAGTTGAAATTCTTTTATTTTTGTTGGCAATAATAAAATCCTGGATTTCAATAAATGGGAAAAGTAAAGCAGAGAATAAAATCCTTAATAGAAGCTATGGGCCTGGGTTTTGCAGCCGATAAAGCAAGATTCTGGTACCAGTATATGCAACAGAAAGGAAAAATAAATGCCTTCAAAGCGGCCCACCCGGGCCTGCCTTTGCCGACCCCCTTTATGATCTATGAAACCTTTCGCCTGGATTATGCCAAATACCTGGAAACAGGAAGGAAAGCCGCTGAATCTATTTACCAGGAAGTAAGTCCGTTTATAAATTTACAAGGTAAAGCTATATTGGATTGGGGTTGCGGTCCCGGGCGTGTAATCCGCCACTTCCCGGATTTATTGCCAACAGCGACGGTATATGGTTCCGATTATAACAGGGAATACGTGAGCTGGTGCCGGGATAACCTGAAGCAAATCACTTTTACACAGAATCAATTAGCACCCCCAATTCCACTGGAGGCAGATAGTCTCGACTTTATTTATGCCATTTCCATTTTTACGCATTTATCGGCAAAAATGCACCTGGAATGGATTGATGAGATGTACCGGCTGCTTAAACCCGGTGGTGTATTCTATTTTACTACCCATGGCGATATTACCCGCAATAATTTACTGGAGTCCGAACAAATGCACTATGATAATGGTATCATAGTGGAAAGAGGTAATGTAAAGGAAGGTTACCGGATGTATGCTACTTACCATCCGCCGGCATTTGTAGAACAATTGGTAGCTGGTAAATTCAGCATACTGCATCATCGCCCGGGTAAAGCTAAAGACTGGGGCCTGGAGCAGGATATCTGGATCATCCGCAAAAACGCTTAAGCCACTGAATTTCTTATTTGTAAACACTATATTTTTTATAAAAGGAATAGGCATAATAAAGCTTTATAGTAGGGCGTTATAGACTTAATTTATAACACATTATCTTTTATGAAGCAATCATTCATTTGTTTATGCGCCGCTCATCTGCTGGCCCCGTCTCTTTCCGCACAGGAAAAAATAGGTGTGTATATACAGGCAGGTCCCTGGCTGAATATGAATAGTTATAAGACGACAGGTACCGGTACAACCCATATGCCTGCATTTCAGCTCGCACCCGGTGCGGGGCTGGAAGTAGAGATTCCATTGACCCGGCAATATGCACTCATTCCATTTGTGAAAATATACGGGCAAAAGCAAATGGTGGTGCAAAATGAGACCAAAGGTATGTTTACCGAAGATTCTTATTTCCGTTTATTTAATAATTACCTGACGTATAATTTTGGCGCTTTCGGGCAGTATACGCTTTTGGAGAAGAAGAAAATGGATTGGCAGTTGTTAGCCGGCCTTTCATTTTCCCATGTTTCCGCTTCAGCTAACGGAAGTAATTATAAATTCACCTCTAATATGGACGGTGCTTATAACATAGCTATAGGTAGTGAAAACGATATGGATAATTTTGAACGGAAAGCCAATTTCTTTAATATAGCGCTGGGTACCCGGTTGGCTACCCATATCCGTAAGATAGGTGATTTTAAATTCGGCTTTGTGGCTTATGCACCGCTGGGCCGTATGCCCGAAGTTTCTTACATCAGCGAATTTACAGGAGACAAACAAACGCTTTATACCAACACTCATACCAGTAACCGCCAGTTTAACCTGGAGTGCACTATTTCCTACCGCCTCTTCGGATGGAGGGTGTAAGGCTTTACTCCCTTGTTAATTGATAGGATATGGATTAACGAGGCATAGTATGCCCTTTAAGGCCTTTAAACGGAACTTCTAATACCTCTCTTTATCTTTAAGTAGATTAGAATAAGGAACCGCATAAATAAGCTTAAACAAAAAGCGCTGACTCCTGAGAGTCAGCGCTTTGATTATTTACAAATCAGATGGAATTATTTTCCTTCTTCTTCGTCTTTCAATTTAGCTTTGATATCGGCTAAAGCACCCAAGTTACCTAAAGTTGGTTTTTCAACCTTATCCTGTACTTTTTTCACAGAATCTTTAGTTTCTTTTGCTACAGCTTCTTTTTCATCAGCTTTAGCTTGTTCCCAAACGCGGGCATGAGAAGCCATGATGCGTTTGTCGTTACGATCAAACTCGATGATTACGAACTCTAATGTATCGTCTACATTGATATCAGAACCATCTTCTTTACGTAAGTGACGTGCAGGAACGAAAGCTTCTAAACCGTGCTCCAGTTGGATATTTGCACCTTTGTCATCTTTACGGATAACTTTTGCATTATGTCTGGAACCGATCGGGAAGATACCTTCAAAGTTGATCCATGGATCATCTTCGATTTGTTTGTGACCTAAAGACAATTTGCGGTTGTCTTTATCGATTGATAAGATAGCCACTTCGATTTCATCACCTACTTTAGTAAATTCAGATGGGTGGTTGAAACGTTTAGTCCAGCTTAAGTCGCTGATGTGGATCATACCGCCGATACCGGTTTCTAACTCAACGAAAACGCCATAAGGAGTGATGTTTTTCACAGTTCCTTTGTGTTTGCTGTCAAGAGGGAAACGCTCGTCGATATTTTCCCAAGGATCTTCAGTAAGTTGTTTGATAGATAAAGACATTTTACGTTCGTCTCTGTCCAGTGTTACCACTTTAGCTTCGTATTCGTCACCCATAGTGAAGAATTCTTTAGCATTGATAGGCTGAGAGCTCCAGGTAATTTCTGAAACGTGTACCAGACCTTCAACTCCAGGTAATACTTCTAAGAAGGAACCGTAGTCTTCGATATTAACTACTTTACCTTTTACAACAGAACCTTCTGTGATATCAGCAGGAAGGCTGTCCCAAGGGTGAGCAGATAATTGTTTCAGACCTAAGCTGATACGTTTTTTCTCATCATCGAAGTCAAGCACAACAACGTTCAGTTTCTGACCGTTCTCTAAAACTTCGCTTGGGTGAGAAATACGACCCCAGCTGATGTCTGTAATGTATAACAAACCATCTACACCACCTAAATCTACGAAAGCACCGAAGTCAGTAACATTTTTGATGGTACCTTCTAATACTTGTCCTTTCTCTAATTTAGACATGATTTCGCCGCGTTGTTGCTCCAGGTCGCTTTCAATAAGCGCTTTGTGAGAAACTACTGCGTTACGGATTTGCTCATTGATTTTTACAACTTTGAAATCCATAGTCTTACCTACGTACTGATCGTAATCGGTAACCGGTTTAACATCGATTTGAGAACCTGGTAAGAATGTTTCCAGGCCATTAACGTCAACGATAAGACCACCTTTAGTTTTAGAGGTGATGGTACCGGTAACCACTTCGCCAGATTTGAAGTAGTCAACAACGTTTTGCCAGCTGCGTACCTGACGTGCCATACGGCGGCTCAGGTTAAGATTACCCTGACGGTCTTCTTTTTCAACAACTAACACTTCCACTTCATCACCGATTTTTACACCTGGCATGTCGCGGAATTCGTTCAAGGATACTAAACCATCAGATTTATCACCAATATTGATGATAACATCAGTTTTAGTCAAACCTTCAACGGTACCGGTGATTAATTCACCGTCGTTGATAGATTTAAATGATCCTTCATACTCTTTTTCAAGAGCCTCACGTTTGTCACTAGAATAGTTAGAAACGTTTCTTTTGTCAATGCTCCAATCGAACTCATCGTGAGCATTGTTTTGTGGGTTAACAATAGTGTTTTCTTCCAATTTAAATGTCCTCCTTTTATAAGAAATTTTTAGGACGGCAAAGATAGTACTTTTTCATAATGTGGAAAACTTTTTATTTTATATCCTGTTCGATCAGGTTTTTCAGGGGGAGAAAAAAGCTTTTTCCCGTATTTTTAAAGCACATTAAACAAACAAAATAATATGGAACAGCTCTGGGACCGCATAAAGGTCGTGCTGCAAAAGATAGCACCGGAACTTTTGGGGCAATTGAATCCCGGTATTACCGAAAAGGAAATTAAAGCATTGGAAGGGGACCTCGGTACGCAACTTCCGGAAGATGTGGTTGCTTTTTATAAAGTACATAACGGGCAGTCCGGTGAAAGTGCCGGCATGATCGATGGTGAGGAATTACTTTCCCTGGAAAAGATATATGATGAATGGTTTGTATGGAAAGATCTCCTGGACGGCCGGACTTTTGAAGATGAACGCGGGCCTTATACTTCTGAGCCGCAAAGTGGCATAAAAAATGACTGGTGGAATCCTTTGTGGATACCGGTTACTTATAATGGCAGCGGCGACCATATCTGCATCGACCTGGACCCGGCCGAAGGCGGTACGCAGGGACAAATG
>Ga0256900_1000206_pt1 | contig 20320 bp, 19 predicted proteins | sample MC6MC0688MT_FD_190190 | JGI IMG/M metagenome (GOLD analysis project Ga0256900, IMG submission 190190) | Metatranscriptome of enriched soil aggregate microbial communities from Iowa State University, Ames, United States - MC6-MC0688-MT... | ecosystem: Environmental > Terrestrial > Soil >... | reverse complement strand
GAATCTTGTGCATCTGTCTCCAGTATCTCTATAATATCATAGATTGGTAAGGGATAGAAAATGCTATTCAATTCATGATAGCCATCCGTTCGCCTGGCAACCACCTGCAGTCCAATATTTATTTTAGCATTTGCAAAGAGTATCATATGATATCGTCTAAATCAACACTTAAATTCTACATTAATAGCTCACCAACGAGGAGATCGTATCACTAAATCGAGACAATCTGCCTTTTGCTTTGAGAAAATCCAATGAAATGATAAAACTATAAGCTGCAATCACTCCGCCCAATTTTTCAATAAGTTTGCTTGCTGCGACGACAGTTCCGCCCGTTGCCAACAGATCATCATGGATCAAAATACGGCTACCTTTTTCGAATGCATCTTCATGAATTTCTATCGTTGCCTGACCATATTCTAGCGCATAAGACTCAGAAATCGTTTTAAATGGTAATTTTCCTTGCTTACGAATTGGAATAAAGGGCAATCCTAATCTGTTGGCAAGTAAAAATCCAAAAAGAAATCCACGGCTTTCAATACCTGCAATAGCATCAATTTCTATTCCTTGAAGTTGGTCAATAATCGCGTCGATCATTTCATTGCAAAGTTCAGCATCTTTCAACAAGGGGGTAATATCTTTGAATACAATACCCGGTTTTGGAAAATCCACAATATCCCGGATTTCCAGTTTCAATTTATCTTGAATCATTCTCAAATATTAAATACGGCGCGATTTTAGCAATAGCAAGATCTGAAAGTGTACCTATCTTGGTAAAATCTTCTATATTAGCATAATTGCCATGTTGATCTCGATAATTAACTATTAATTTCGCATCCTTTGGGCTAAGATACGGATGTTTGCCCAATGAATTGGCATCAATCTGGTTAATATTGATTTTTTTGATTCCCTCTACATTAGACACCGTAATATAGTCCTTAATGAGTTCATATGTTTCCGAAGTGACACCATAAACTTCTTTTAGCTGCTCTATCCGATAGAAACCGCCAAGCACCTCTTTATATTTCAAAATGCGTTTAGAAAGAATTGCACCGATCCCTTTGAGGCTCATCAAGGCTATTGTGTCACAGGTATTAAGATCTATAAGTTCGGCATGATTGATTTCAAATTTATCGTAAAGCAAGGGGGCCTTAGCTACCGTACTTGGACCTGTTGTCTCCACTTTAATGCGGATAAAGGGTTCTAGTTTTTTGTATAATTTTGCGTTGATGGAATACATTTTCCTAACATCATTTTTATCTTTAAACCGGCCACCTTTTTTCTCGTAGTTCTTGATCACAGCAATTTGCTTATCCGAGAGGCCAAGCTCGCGCCATGCTTCTACAGATAAATTATTGGGATCAAAATAAAATAGCTTAGTATCTACAACGTTATTTTCTATACCGGGATCCGGACCTGAACGAGCTACCCTCTTTTCCAAATGAACATCGGCTACCTTAAATTTCTTATTTGGATAATCTTCGGCATCAGTTGAATCATGAAATGACTGTTCAAAAACCCTTGCTTGATGGGCAATCGGGTCATTTTTATCTTCTCTACTAACAAGGGAATATATAATACTAAAGACGATGATTATCACCAATATAACAAAGAACCCATTTTGCTCTGTTTTGTTAAATTTAAAATAAGTCAATAGCCTTTTCATAAGCTGTTAGGGATTGGGTTGCATAAATTTAATAAATTAGAAGGAAAATAAAAAGAGAGGTATTAAAAAATACCTCTCTTTTGTTATAAATATTGTACCGATATAATTTTATAACACCGATTTATCTACTTTTTCCACTTTACTACCATCCTTTAGCGTTTTAGAGATAGCATCAAATGGTCGAGAAACGACTTGATCTCCTTTTTTCAATCCGGATAGAATAATAATGTTTTTATCATCTTGAATTCCAGTTTTGATCGGAACTTGTTTTACTGTCTGATCTTTTAAAACAAATACATATTCTTGTATTTTCTTATTTGTATTCGTAGAATCTTTATCATCCGATCTTACAGTAACCGATTGGATAGGTACAACCAGGCCTTTATCATGTTTTGTAAAAATCTGTACAGTAGCGGATAATCCAGGCTTGAACGGCGAAGCGACATTTTCTTTGATCAGATCCTGATAAGATTCCGCGCTAATACGCACCTTTACATTAAAATTGGTGACTTGGTCTGTCGATGAGGTTGCCGCTGTTGTCGTTGCGATATTTTTGGATGAGCTTGCAATTTCGGTAACAATACCTTTAAATTTTCTATCTTGAAAAGCATCTACTTCAATTTCAGCTTGATTTCCTACTCTGACGTTGTTGATATCATTTTCATTGACATCAACATTTACTTCCATCGAAGACATATTGGCGATGCGCATAATTTCAGTACCTGCCATTTGCGCTGTTCCCACCACACGTTCTCCCTGTTCGATAGACAATAAAGAGATAATACCATCCGTCGGAGCATAAATGGTTGTTCTGTTCAGATTATCCTGAGCTTCTTTTACAGAAGCTTGTGATTGATCGATACCATATCTACTTGATTTTACAGTCTCTCTTTGAGCCTGTATCGCTGCGAGGGTCGAAAAGTACTCAGAAGAACTCTTATCCATTTCAGCTGCGGAAATAACCCGTTTTTCAAAAAGCTCCTGGTTTCTCTTGTAAGTTGCAGCTACATTTTTGAAATTTTCTTCCTGCTGTTTTAGTTGTTGTTGTGCAGCCGCTAGATTGGCACGTTGCGAATTCATCGCTGCTACAGAGCGATCATAGCCAGACTGTAAGATATCGGGTTTAATCCGACAGAGTACTTGTCCTTTTTTTACAAAGTCACCTTCTTTGATATTTAGTTCAACAACCTCACCCGAAACTTCCGAGCTCAACTTAACTTCTATTTCCGGTTGTATTTTTCCACTGGCAGACACCAATTCATCTACATCCGTTTCCTTCACAACGTCTACAGCGACTTTAGTAATCTCTCCTTTTCCAAACCAACCGGCCTGAAAGCCGATAAAAACAAAAATTGCCAGGAGCGCTACGACTATTAATAGAATCTTTACTACACTACGTTTTTTCTTTGCCATTGTTTTTGCTAATCAAATAGGTTAATTGTTGTCGAATTGAATTGGATTTCCTAAGTAATAATCAATAATCTTAGATCTGAATATTACGTTATATCTTGCTTGAATCAGATCAAATTCCGCTTTGTTCCGTTCGGTTTGCGCCGTAAATAATTCCAGGGAATTTGCCATGCCGATATCGTATCGTTCTTTGGTTGCTTTGTAAGCCGTTTCAGCACTTTCGAATGCTGTCGTTGCTGAAGTATATTTTTGTTTGGCGGCATTAACGTCCAAAACAGCTTGACTAACGGCCTTATTTAAATTGTTCTTTGCCAATTGCTCAGCAGCCTCCGCCTGTTTTAAACCAATCTTAGCTTTCGCAACGTTAACCTTATTCTGATTCTTAGAAAAAATTGGAACAGCAAGTGACAAACCTGTAAAAAATGATTTGTTGTCCGATATTTGTTGGCTAAAAGGTACACGATATATCGTTGTAATATCTAATGGGTCAGTTTGTCGAGTTGTCGCTGAAGAATAATTTGTACCATAGCTTACGCTCAAATTGAGTGTTGGGTAGTATCCCCCTTTGGCAATATCGATTTGCTTTAATGCGGCATCCTTATCCAAAGCAGATTTATGAATATCCGGTTGTCTTGTTAATGCTTTCTGATATACATCCATCGCATTTTTATCTACTGCATTTAGCAAAACAGATTCCAAACTTGGGCGTTCTAAAGAAATTACTGTTTCGGAAGGCATTTCCATCAATTGTTTCAAAGTTAATAAGGACATCTCGTACGAATTCTTCAAATTTACTTTGTTCAATTCATTCGTAGCGACCTGATTTTTTGATTTTGCAAGATCAGCAATGGTCTTATTCCCAACAGAAAACTGAATAGAGTCTAATGAAAATTGTTGTTTCGATAAGGCAATCTGATCTTCACTTGCTACCATCAATTCATGATTGGTGATGGCTTCTAAATAGTTCACAAGGACATTTAAAACAAGATCATTTTTCACTTTATCCACCTGTGTAGCTGCTGATTCCAGCTGTAATTTATTTGCCTTTATTTGATTGACTTGTTGGAAACCTTGAAATATATTCACGCTAGACCCTACCGATCCAGCGGTAGTTCTAGTCCATGCATTGTTGACAATTTGTGCCGAGGTCAAATCGAAGGCAAAGCCGTAACGGAAATTTTGATCAACGGAAGCTCTTAAATCAGGTAATAAATTACTCTTTGATTGAAATAGGTCCTGAGCAGCGAGATCTTTGCTCAATTCGGCTTGCTTAATTTGCACATTACGTTCCAAAGTCATGCGTATAGCTTCGGCTACCCCAACTACCTGTTGAGCTTGGATTAGGTTGTTCGTTCCAAGAAAAAAACCAGTAAATATTACTGCAGAATAATAAAATCTTTTCATGTTCATATGTAGAACCATACAATTTTTATAGATTTGAACTTCATTTATCGGTTATGTATTTTGTCAAATCCCCTTTTTTCCTTCGTTGGTTTTACCCCAGATCGATCTGGCAAATGCCGAGGACGGAAAAAAAAGTCTATCTCACTTTTGATGATGGTCCAATTCCTGAAATTACACCTTTTATACTCGATATCCTAAAAAAATATCAGGTCAAGGCAACATTTTTTTGTGTTGGTGAAAATATTAAAAAAAATCCACATTTGTTCCAAAGAATTTTACAAGAAGGACATCAAGTGGGTAATCACACTTACAATCACCTCAAAGGCTGGGATACAAATGACGAGGTCTATATCGATAATGTAACTCAATGTCAAGAGCTAACACAAACCGATCTCTTTCGTCCACCTTATGCAAAAGCAACAAAATCACAGCTTAAAAAGTTATACAAAAATTATCGTGTGATAATGTGGGATATCATGTCCGGTGACTTTGATCAGAGCCTAAGTCCTGAAAAATGCCTTGAAAACGTACTTACCAACATACAAAATGGTTCGATCATCATCTTCCATGACAATATCAAAGCCATTCCCCGAGTTGAATATGCTTTACCTAAAACGATTGAATTTCTCCTAGCAAATCAATATCAAATAGCAAGACTAGAATAAGTATTAGGGCCTAGTTCTTGATAAAACCACTTCAGATTCGTAATATTTCCCCACACTCACACTAAAATATCCCAAAACATTGTTGGAAAGATTTGAAATCGGATTGGAAGGCGATGCTGCTCCAGGATTAATCATCTGGAAGCTATTCCAATAGTTATATGCGCCAAGATCAATGCATTGACGCAAAACCCGTACCCTATCTCCTATCTTGAGATCTCTATCGCGGTCGACAATATCATGTTGTACTTGCAGACCATTATTATATTTATCACTGAACACATCTATAAAGCGCAGCTCTCCCCCATTCACAGACATCTTATATTTATAATAATTTCCTTTTTCCGGAGGATCGTTAAAGACCAGTGTGGGATAATAGATGGTATCTGTAAATATGATCCGTTCGGAAAGCCCTATCGAATCCACGTCTACATAGGATGGCACTGTCGAAGTTCCTTCAATTTCTTTTCCATCAGCGGTTTTGATGTACAGTCGATAACTGGACTTTTCCTGTAGCCGCAATGTCTTGTTGGTATAAACACCATTGGCTCCGGGCAAAAAGGTATACATGCGATTATTCTGCAGATTTCTTACGTAAACTTCTGCATCTGTTATCGGAGCCAACATTGATTCTTTTAAACTGACGACTTTTTGAATACTGATCTCATGTTGTTGATCCGACACCATTAGATCAGCCGTGATCACCAGCTGTCCCGTGTTTTCAGGTAATTTCAAATCAATTTTATCTTCACAACCAATCAAAGTTATCCAGGCTATGGCGATCAATCCTACTATCTTTCTCATGTTGTGTTAAAATTTAAAGTTCCAAGTAATGGAGGGTATGGTTCCAAACAATGCTATCCTATAGATCTCTGTCACATTGGATTGTCCTTCTTTCTCTCTAAAATCAATCAAATAAGCATTTTTTCGATTATATGCGTTATAAATTCCGAAAGATAAACTGGAATAAGTGTTTTTTGTACGCTTGATATCATACGTTGCGGCAAGGTCCAAGCGGTGATAGGCCGGCATACGTTGGCCATTCCGCTTATCATAATAGAAGATCGTTCTATCGTCAACAAAGTACTTTCCTGCGGGCATTGTTACAGCATCACCCGTATAATATACAAAGTTTGCACTTAGATTCCATCTCGGATTCAATTGATACTGCGCTACTACAGCAATATTATGAATCTTATCCTGGCGCGCATTAAACCACTGTCCATCATTGATCTGATCAAATTGTCTTTCACTTTTGGATAATGTATAACTTATCCATCCACTCAGCCTTCCCAATCGTTTCTTTATAAACCACTCAATGCCGTATGCTCTTCCTTTTCCAAATAGCAGTTCACCATCTAAAAGTTCATTGGCCTGTAGATCCGCTCCATTCCTATAGTCGATCTGATTTTTAAGGTCTCTATAGTAGCCTTCTACAGAAAATTCATACCTGTTGGATGCAAAGTTGCGAAAATAGCCCAGGGAATACTGTGTTGACAATTGCGGTTTTATCGTATTATTGCTTAATACATACTGATCTGTGGGTAAGCTGCTAGTTGTATTACTCAACTGATGTAGATACTGCACATTTTTATTATAAGAAGCCTTTAATGTTGTCAATTCATTCAAGGCATAGTTTAGAGAGAGACGTGGCTCCAGGTAAACATATTTTTTACCCATTTCTCCATTTCCCACATAGGTTGAATCAACAGCTTCTCCAGCATTATCATAGGTATAGAACATACCCGGTCCTAAAGCGGCATAAGCCGTCGCCCTAACACCATAGTTCAATTTAAATTTATCATTTATCGCCCAATCATCCGAAATGTAAGCGGCAATGTCCAGCCCCTTGCGCTTTTGAATATGCAGTGAATTTACTTTGGAATCCTCACCAGCTTCGATACTTGCTGGACGAATCTCCTGTAAAGCCGCCTGTAGACCAAACTTTAAATTATGACTGTCCGAGAGGCTATATTGAAAATCCTGTTTAAAGTTATAATTGAAGATATCCGAACGAATCTTGAAATTATTGTCGTCTTCAATCTTCACCTGATAATTAAATTTACTGAATATCAAGGTAGTATTACTAAATAAGCGATTGTTCCAGACATGATTCCAGCGCATCGTTCCGGTTGCGTTTCCCCAATTGAAGTCAAATAAATCATGGTATGCCATGGCATCTTTACCGAAATATCCCGATAAATAAAGGGTATTCTTATCGTTAATCCTATAATTCAGCTTGGCATTAAGATCATAGAAGAATAATGCGCTTTTCTTGATATTCTCATCACTTGAAAGCTTCAGGAATAAATCGGCATAGGTACGTCTACCGGATATCATAAATGAACTCTTTCCTTTTTGTATAGGCCCTTCGACCTTCAGTCGTGACGCTATTAATCCCAATCCCCCTTCAACATTAAAATGCTGGTTATTTCCATCCAAGGTTGTTATTTCCATGACCGAGGAGATCTTCCCTCCATACTGAGCGGGTACACCACCTTTATAAAAGTTGACATCTTTGATGGCATCGGAATTAAAGGTTGAAAAGAAACCAAAAAGGTGAGAGCTATTGTAAACTGGGGCTTCATCCAACAAAATCAGATTTTGGTCTCCACCACCTCCACGAACATAAAAATTGCTACTTCCTTCACCTCCACTTGTCACACCTGGAAACAATTGAATTGTCTTTAAAATATCTTTCTCTCCAAATAATACAGGAACTTTCTCAATCTCCCTCGGGCTAAATTGTGTCAAACCGGGAGTCAAATCTTTGATCGATTTTCTTTTATTTCCAGTGACAACCACCTCAGCCAATTGATTTTCCTCGGGTACCAATTGCACAATGTAAGTAGAGTCTTTTCCTATTTGGACGGGTAGAACCTTTGTTCTATATCCCATTGAGGAAACTTCCAAAAAGGCCTCCTCTCCACGAAGGGATAAACTAAAAAATCCATATTTATTAGAAGCCGTCGATTTTTTTTCTGTGTCATTACGGACCAAAGCGCCAATAATATTTTCACCACTGATACTATCTCTGATAAATCCCGATATAGATTTAGATTGTTGGCCGTAGGATTGCTGTGCGCAAAACAAAATAGAAGAAAAATAAAAAACAACCTTTATAGGTTTAAGCATAACAGATTGAAATCAAAAATTTATTGAAAATAATAAAAAAGCCTTACAATTTGCAAGGCTTAATAATAAGTTTATAATTTGTTAGTCAAGATCTTCTGCAAACAAAAATAGCATTTTATTCATTTAAGCCAAATATTTATCTATTTTTCTTTCTATTTTTTTTCTGCTTGATTGAAAAATTCATTAAAAAAGGCCATTTGATAGATAATAGAGCGTGACCAATAGGTCCAATTATGCCCACCCTCACTTGTAACAAAGGTATGGTTGATGTTGTGATACATGAGTTTGTCATGCAGTGCGACATTGACAGGGTAGAAAAAATCCTCTTTACCACAATCAATCATTAAACGAAGTTTATTATTCAGCAATTTCGGAATCATATTGATCACCACTCGGTCATCCCAAATCTGCGGTGCATCTGCATAATTACCGATACGATCCTTAATTTCCCAATTTAAAGGGAACGGTCTAAAATCAACACCTCCTGCCGTACTACCGGCTGCCCCATAGAGATCTTGATGTTTGATCGCAAGAGACAAAGCGCCATGCCCTCCCATACTCAGGCCAGTAATTGCTCTACCTTTTCGGTCCTTGACTGTCACATAGTGCTGATCTATATAATCAACCAGTTCTTTGGAAACAAATGTTTCATATTGATAATTCCGATCATTTGCGATATCCCAATACCAACTTCCAAATCCTCCATCCGGGCAAACCACCATATATCCATATTGATCTGCCAACGAAGCTACAGTGGTATTTTTAACCCAATTACTATAATTACCTGAATATCCGTGAAGTAAATAGAGAACAGGATATTTCGTATTCACCGAATAACCTTTAGGTAGAATAACCACTGTTTTAATCTCTTTTGCCATGCTCCGACTCGGAATATTCAAGGTATCCACCCTCGCAGCCTTACTACCCGCTACAAAGCAAAATAGCGCAAGTGTTAAAAGTAAAAATTGTTTTAAATTCATGATGTTAGCAATTGGATATATATTCATTCAATCTATTCAGGCCCATATCAATAAGCTTTTTTACTGAATTGGATCTGTTATTTATCGGTTGATTTAGACACTTTTTCAAAATAATAAAGATAGGATTTTAAACCAAATGGACGTTCACTAATTGTATAAAAACCAGTACCCTTATTGTCAAAAGTAATTGCTTCCCCTTGGGGCTCTACTGCATAAGGTACTTCGATTGGTTTCCGTTGTAGCGCCCCTGACCAAGATTCACCCGAGTTTCTCTTCCAATAAAAGATATGGGTAATATTCTTGATAAGCATCTCTCTTCCTGTTGGATCGATAGCAGAAGCTGTAGCAAAAGTAAAAGGAAGTTCAGCGACTTTAGTTAATGTAAAATACTGTTGCCGGACACTCTTAAAAACAGCAGCACTGTATACTGTGGAATGAAATTCACGTTTGGAAACGATATACAACATATTATCACGGGGATCGACCATAATGGATTCCGCATCTAAACGTTTTTGCCCCGGAAATTTGACAAATATGGTTTTAATATCTTTTTTGGATATGACTAGCGAATCATCGGCTGAAGGCTCAGGAAATACATACAAGCTTGCCCAAGTTCGCTTCCCAAGGTTATTGCCGATATCAGCCAAAATCAAGTAATTTTTACCGTCGATTTTTACGCGATCGATATCTTCACAATCAATCACATCTACACCTTCGAGCCTAAATCTTTTGAGTAGATTGGCCTGACGATCGATCAGATAGATGTTTGCACCATCACCACTATCATTATGAACCCAAAAACACCCCTCCTCTTGAGCCGCCATAATTCCAGACACTTCTTTTAGCTGTGTATCTGTCAATTCACCTAAGGAGATTTGTGTTTTAAAATAATCCTTGTTATTTTGGGCATATATCCGTAGGCCGGACAAAAAAAGTACAATCATCAAGAGTACTTTTGTTCGTGCAATATTCATGTTTAAAGATACGTTTTTATTGATATTTAATGCCCATTATGAAGAAATCCCTTAAATCCAGCTTATTTTTAATTCCGTTATTTTTATTCCAATACACTTTACAGGCACAGAGCAGTTCCTTTCGGATAAAAGTAAAATCTGGACTTGACAATACGCCCCCTTACCTTGTAAAGTATTACAATAGTAAGGATTGGGAGAATTTTTATACGGAAATCCAACAGTTTAATTACAATGCAGGTTTTGAGTACAATATTCGTGTAAAAAAGACAAAAACAGCACAAGCATCAATCTATACACTGGAGGAAATTATTAGCAAATTACCAGTTGAACATTCTGACATCGCCATTTGGGATATCGGTGAGAATTATGTCAATGATCCAGTCTCCGGAAAATTGACCTGTCTACAAATAAAATCCAACAAAAAAAACAAATGGGAATATATTTCGGTACCCATTCTCGGTTTTGATTACCAGGAACACTATCGTTATCGCATCAAAGTAAAGCAAACGAAAGCAAAAGATACAGACAGCATACGCTATGAATTGCTTAATATTATTTCCAAAGATAAAGTCACTGAGCTCCCCAGTGTTGCCGCATTCCTAGCCAGATTTAAGTGGAATTTACTTCAATTAAATGGCAAAGATGTAACAAGCAATAGGGCCAATATTGGTTTCGATGCAAAAAATGGAACGATCGCCGGATCGACGGGGTGTAATAATTTTTGGGGAAATTTTAGCATTAAAGACAATCTGATAAGCTTTCCGCACTTGGCAAGCACCATGAAGTCTTGTAATGGCCCCAATATTGAAAATGATTTCTTCGCAGTTGTTGAGCAAAAGCAGATTCAATTTGATATCGCCGAGCAGACGCTGAACTTATATATCGACGGAAGGTTAGTCATGATCTTCGGTTTAGAGCGTGAATAAAAAAACACCCGAAGTCTGGGGGACTTCGGGTATCTTAGCCATATTATTAACCTATTTTATGAAAAGTATTTATGCCATTTGGAAATGACATAAACAAATATGTGAAATAAAGCGGAAAGAATCGAAAGCATCGCCTCTTTTTAACATAATTTTAACATTTTGAAAATATTGAGAAAAATCAGCATAAAAATGATTTTTTTTTGAATACCCCAACAAGCAAGATGTGGTATCTTAAGCATTTAAAGCATAACGATGATCAGAACATTTTTTACGACAACATCTTTATTATTGGCGACCACACTCCTTGCACAACAGAATCCCGTCATTCGTGGAAACTATGCCGATCCCGAGGGTATCATCTATGGGGACAAATATTGGGTTTTTCCCACTTATTCGGCACCTTACGAAGAACAGGTATTTTTTGATGCATTTTCCTCTTCAGATCTAACTAGTTGGACAAAACATCCTCGCGTACTTCAGAACAATCAGGTAACATGGGCAAAAAAAGCGATGTGGGCTCCGGCTGTCCTTGAAAATAAGGGCAAATATTATCTATTCTTTAGCGCAAACGATGTCCATCAGGGGGAAATCGGCGGAATTGGTGTGGCAGTAGCAGACAAACCTGAAGGGCCTTATACAGATTTGCTAGGAAAGCCATTGATTAATGATATTATCAATGGTGCGCAGCCTATAGATCAGTTTGTATTTAAAGATAAGGATGGAACGTTCTACATGTACTATGGTGGCTGGAAGCATTGTAATATGGTCAAACTCAAATCTGATTTTACAGGCTTGCTTCCATTCGATGACGGCACCTATTACAAGGAAATTACACCAAAGGATTATGTGGAAGGGCCATTTATGTTTATTAAAAATGGTAAATATTACTTCATGTGGTCCGAAGGTGGTTGGACTGGTCCGGATTATAAAGTGGCTTATGCAATTGCCGATTCCCCGTTTGGGCCATTTGAACGTATCGGAACAATTCTCGAACGCGATCCAAAGGTTGCTGTCGGTGCTGGACATCATTCCGTTATCAAAGTACCCAATAAAGACAAATATTTCATCGTCTATCACCGTAGACCACTAGGTAAGGAAGGAGCCAATGAGCGTGTCACCTGTATCGATGAGATGAAATTTGACAAAAATGGTCACATTCTACCTGTCGAAATGACCTTTAAAGGTGTCAAACATTCATTAAAATAGATCATTCCTCCCAATATAGTAAGAGCATATAAACAACCAAACCTAAACAGAAGAGCCCCGATCAATGATCGGGGCTCTCATTATTTAATTAAGACAATTGCGATTAGATACCTGCTATTGCATTATTTAATGTCTCGGAAGGACGCATAGCTTTTGTGGCTAATTCGTCATTAGGGAAGTAATAACCACCGATGTTTTGTGCCTGACCTTGTGCTCCGATCAATTCTTCATTGATTTTAGCTTCGTTATCTGTCAAGACTTTTGCAACACCTGCAAATCGATTTGCTAAATCTGCATCTTTCGTTTGAGCAGCTAAAGCCTGAGCCCAATATAATGTTAAATAAAAATGAGATCCACGGTTATCAATCTGACCCACTCTACGTGCCGGAGATTTGTCATTTGCCAAGAATTTCTCTGTTGCTTCGTCTAACGTCTCTGCTAAAACTAATGCTTTAGCATTATTTTGCGTTTGCGACAAGTGCTCCAAAGAAGCACCCAGTGCCAAAAATTCGCCTAATGAATCCCAACGTAGGTAACCTTCCTGAAGAAATTGCTCTACGTGTTTTGGAGCCGAACCACCAGCACCAGTTTCAAACAAACCACCTCCATTCATCAATGGTACAATAGACAACATTTTCGCTGAAGTACCGACTTCCAAAATAGGGAATAAATCTGTCAGATAATCACGTAATACGTTACCGGTTACAGAGATCGTATCTTCGCCTTTACGGATACGCTCCAAAGAGAATTTAGTAGCTTCTATTGGCGATAGGATTCTAATATCCAAACCTGTTGTATCAAAATCAGGCAAGTATTTCTTTACTTTCTTGATGATCTCTCTATCGTGAGCACGATCTTTATCTAACCAGAATATCGCTGGCGTACCAGACAAACGCGCACGGTTTACTGCTAATTTTACCCAATCTTGGATAGGTGCATCTTTTGTTTGACACATACGGAAGATATCACCTTCATCGACCTTTTGCTCCATGTATACATTACCTTCGGCATCCACGACACGGATCACACCATCACCAGTAGCTTGGAAAGTTTTGTCGTGTGAACCATATTCTTCAGCTTTCTGAGCCATCAAACCAACATTTGGAACAGAACCCATTGTTTTAGGATCCAAAGCGCCATTTGCTTTACAGTCTTCTATTGTAGCCTCATAAACACCTGCATAAGAACGGTCAGGAACCATGGCGAGCGTATCTTCTTCTTGGCCTTCCTTATTCCACATTTTACCACCGATACGGATCATTGCAGGCATAGAAGCATCAATAATCACATCAGACGGAACATGGAAATTTGTAATACCTTTATCTGAGTTAACCATCGCTAAAGCAGGGCCTTGCGCGATCGCAGCATCGATAGCAGCTTTCACTTCCGCTTCTTTTGCATGACCTGCAATTTTAGCATATACTTCACCTAAACCGTTATTTTTGTTGACCCCTAATTCTTTGAACAAGTCGCCATAAGTTGCAAACACATCTGCAAAGTATGTTTCAACCACTGCTCCAAAGATAATTGGATCTGAAACTTTCATCATTGTTGCTTTCAAATGCGCAGATAACAATACACCTGCAGCTTTCGCTTCAGCGATCGCATCAACAACAAAACCTTTCAATGCATTCAAGCTTAAAGTCGAAGTATCAATTACTTCACCGGCTTTTAACGGCGAAAGACCTTTTAATTCAGTAACAGCTCCTTGCGCATCCACAAATTCAATTTTGAATTGACCTGCGTTTTCTACTGTTACAGATTGTTCTGAACCATAGAAATCACCAGATGTCATTGAAGCTACCTTAGTTTTTGAATCTTTTGCCCAAGCGCCCATCTTATGTGGATTTGCTTTAGCATAATTCTTCACAGCCTTAGGTGCACGACGGTCAGAGTTACCTTCACGTAATACCGGGTTTACAGCTGATCCCAACACTTTTGCATATTTAGCTTTGATGGATTTTTCTTCCTCAGTAGCTGCTTCATCTGGGTAGTTTGGAATAACATAACCTGCTTTTTGTAATTCGGTAATAGCACCCTTCAACTGTGGAATAGAAGCTGAAATATTTGGCAACTTAATAATGTTTGCCTCTGGAGTTGTTGCCATCTGCCCCAACTCTGCCAATGCATCGGCAATTTTTTGATCTTCTTTTAAAAATTCTGGAAAGCTTGCAAGAACACGACCTGCTAAAGAGATATCTCTCAATTCAACATCGATATCAGCTGTAGCTGTAATCGCTTGTACAATAGGCAAAAACGAGTAAGTCGCCAACAAAGGTGCTTCGTCTGTTTTTGTCCAAACAATTTTTGATTTGTTTGACATAGTAATCTATTAGAAATATGTTTAATTTTTAATGCTATGTGAAATCAGTGAAAAATCTAAATTTCTCAAAATTTCGCCTAAAGATAACAATTAATGCTATAAACCATGCGTTAATCCGACCTTTTTGACAATAAAATTGTGAAAATAAATATATTTTGGCAATACAGAATAAGTTTGCCGCTGTCGGTTTAAAATGCAGCCCTCTTGACATTTCAGTGACGAGATAATACGATTGAAACCCTAATTTAGTCAAACAAAAAAATACAATTAAGCATGAAATCATTCAAATTGAACAATGGAATTGATATTCCAGCAATTGGATTTGGAACCTGGCAAATTCCGGAAGGAGAAGACGCATACCAAGCTGTTAAGGAAGCTCTGGTTGCAGGATATACACATATTGACACTGCGGCAATTTATGGTAATGAGAAAAGTGTCGGCAGAGCGATCAAGGACAGTGGAATAGCCCGTAATACTTTATTTATAACAACCAAACTTTGGAATACTGAACGCGGTTATGATAAGGCAATCGCTGCATTCGAAAAATCCCTTACAGACTTGGGATTGGAGTATTTAGACCTCTATTTGATACACTGGCCTGCCAACGAAACTCAATTTGAGGATTGGGCAGCGATTAATGCCGGTACCTGGAAAGCGCTGGAGTATTTATACCAACAAGGAAAAGTGAAAGCTATCGGGGTTAGCAATTTCCCAAAAGAATATCTCGCCAAATTATTGGAAACAGCAGCAATCATCCCAGCTATCAATCAAATCGAATTCCACCCCGGTTATCTTCAACAGGAAACTGTTGACCTTTGCAAATCAAATGATATTTTAGTGCAGGCATGGTCTCCACTGGGATCAGGAAGAATATTGCAGGACGAGACCCTGATCGCTTTGGCTGAGCAGAAGTCTACCAGCGTCGGACAGATCTGTATTAAATTTGCGCTCTCGCAGGGGATCTTACCACTACCAAAATCCACCAATCCGGCAAATATTAAACGGAACTTGGATATTGATAGCTTCGATCTTACGGAGGAGGATATCAAGACAATTCGGACATTACCAGCAATGGGTTTCTCCGGATCGGATCCTAAAAAAGTAGCATTCTAAATCATCGATAGTCTTTCAAATCACATAGAAAGAGTCCTCCAAGCGAATATGCTTGGAGGACTCTTCTTTTTTATCTTTTCTCCACCTCACACTTTTTGATTTTGAATTGCGACAGCAAGTTCGCCTACTATATCCTGTCCGTCAATAAATTGACGCCTCCCAATTATTAACGTTGCTAGTTTCATTCTTTTTAGCTTCGAGTCCATGATTTCAAAATGATTTACAAATTCCAAAAAAACAAGAAATATGAGCGTATCCGAAACAAATGTTTAACGTAACTGTTAACACTCATATATTATTAAATACGACGAGGCCTGCCCTCAGCGTAATGTTTCCATATACAACAAAACGTTTGCTGATACGAAGTAGCATATGATTGAAAAAAGTATTTGAACCAATTGGCGAATTGAAAATAATAATCTATAATATAAACATTTACGTTCATAAAATTGAAGCGGGATTGAAGTATGCAAATACTGAAGTCAATATTGTATAGGCATCTTACATTATTTTGAAAGAGATTGGAAAGATTTAAATTTAACAACATTATTATGGCAAATTCATTTTTAAAAACAATCAGATCCTCCATTAAACATTGGTATATTCCGCTTATCATTGGAATTCTTTTGATTTTATTGGGTTTCTATACGATATCCACGCCGGTCGCATCCTTTCTCGCATTGAGTATGTTGTTTTCCTGGTCATTCATTGTTTCGGGGATACTAGAGATTATTTTTGCCTTACAAAACAAAAATGAGGTTGACGGTTGGGGCTGGTACCTTACCGGTGGTATCCTTTACGCCTTATTTGGAATTTTATTGATGACCAACCCCCTGTTATCTGCGGGAACTTTGGCTTTTATTGTCGGATTTTATGCTTTGTTTAGGTCTTTTCAATTGTTGTCCTTCTCCTTTGATCTCAAAAACTATGGTAGTAAATCTTGGGGCTGGATTACATTATTTGCGTTATTAGGGATTGTTTTTAGTTTTATTTTACTTTGGAACCCACTTTTTGCCGGGTTATCTCTGGTAATATGGACCGGGATGGCAATTAGTACAGTCGGCTTTGCCGCCTGTGTATTTGCTTTTCAGTTGAAAAGCCTGAAAAATATCCCCGAAAAACTACCTAACGAATGGAAAGAACGTTACGAGAAATTAAAAGAAGAGTTTGAACAACACAACAAATAAAGGAAAGTATATAAAAAATAGCTTCCTTCTGTGAGAATAAAACCATCTTTAAAGATGGCTTTATTCTTTGATCTCCACAATACTGAAAGGCACTTTTTCTAAAGGGAAGTCCTGTTGATCTGTTTTCACCTGACTTATCTTCAAGATTACATCAAGACCCTGATATATTTCGCCAAAGACTGTAAAATCATGATCAAGTCTAGGTTGCCCACCGTGCGCTAAATATTCCTTACGCTGTTTTTTACTATATTTTATACCCTTTTTTATTTCCAGACTATCGAGATCAGCGGCACTGATCTTCTTTCCAACGACAAAATAGATTTGATTTAAGAAAGATGCCTTTTCAGAATTACCATCACGTCCCGCCCCCAATGAGCCCATTTTGTGAAAAGCACGCGGGTCGAACTCAGCCGCCAAACGTGGTTTACGGTGCTGGGGGTCTACCGCTTCTCTCCTTTCAATATCTATATCGTGCTCGCCACCCTGCACCACGAAATTTTCAATAATGCGATTAAACAATGCACCTTGATAAACAGTATCCTTTATCGACCTTAAAATCAAATCCCGATGATTTGGCGTAAAATCATAAAGTACCACCTTAAATTCTCCAAATGTGGTTTTAAATAACAACCGTTTTGACTGTGCATTACTGCTACTCATCCAAATGAACAACAGGCCTATAATCAGTGTGATTTTCTTCATATTTTTTTATAGAATAAGCTTATTCAAAATTTCGTATAAAAATACACTAAATTTCAATTCGAGGAAATCCGTTTATTATTATATTTGGATTATAACAATTCAAATTTATGCAGTATATCCCACACCCTGATCGCTACCAACAGATGATATACAATCGTTGTGGTAAATCCGGTCTTCAGTTACCAGCTATTTCTTTAGGTCTATGGCACAACTTTGGAAACGACACGGCCCATCAAACCAAAGTTGATATCTGCACGACGGCCTTTGACCTTGGAATCACGCATTTTGATCTCGCCAATAATTATGGTCCGCCTCCAGGAAGTGCAGAAATTGCATTCGGACAAATTCTTAAACAACAGTTTGCTGACCACCGGGATGAATTGATTATTTCGTCGAAAGCAGGATACCACATGTGGGATGGACCCTATGGCGAATGGGGCAGCAGAAAATATATTATTTCGAGTTGTGATCAATCTTTAAAACGTCTAGGTACAGATTATGTTGACATTTTCTATTCACATCGCTTTGACCCAAATACACCATTAGAAGAAACCGTGATAGCGTTGGATCAACTTGTACGAAGTGGAAAAGCCCTTTATATTGGTATTTCGTCTTATAATTCGCAACGCACCAAAGAGGCTTACGCAATATTGAAATCCTTGGGAACACCGTTTATTATTCATCAGCCCAGCTATTCTATGTTAAACAGATGGGTTGAGACAGATGGGCTATTGGACACACTGGATGAAATCGGTATTGGCTCTATTGTTTTTTCGCCACTCGCCCAGGGCATGCTAACGGACAAATATTTACATCATATTCCAGAGGATAGCAGGGCATCACAGTCAAAATCATTGCAGACCAAGTTCTTAAGTGAGGAAAACAGACATAATATACAGGCACTTCATACTATTGCACAACGTAGGGGGCAGTCTTTGGCCCAAATGGCCATCGCTTGGGTCTTTCGCAAACAGCAAGTGACTTCGGCACTGATCGGCGCATCCAAGCCACAACAGGTCATTGATTGTGTGGGATCGCTCAAAAATCTATCATTTAGTCCAGAGGAAATCCGGGAAATTGATCTGTATGCAAAAGATGGACATATCAATATATGGGCTCAATCTGCGGAGATTAATAAGGGCTAAATCAAAGTATAAATTACTTCATTAACATAAAAGTGTATTGATTGCCTTCCGATAATCAATACACTTTTTGCATATAATTTCATTATATCAACACACATTGATTTAATGCATGATCTTCAAAATTTTTTCAAATGTATTCACATTCCTGCTGGTGAACTTATCTTTCAGACTTTTCTTACCCAAAACTTTTCCGAATGTTGAATCCAATGTATTTCCTTTGGGGATCTGCCAGTAAAACAGTCCATTGATCACTTCCGCTTTTTCATTATCGGCTTTGGCACTTTTATTAAATTCATCCATGAGTACTTCTTCTATCCCATGTAAACCTACAAAACCATAAATATGAAAATCGGGATGTTTTTCAAAGGGAATGCTACTCCAAAATAAATTTGTTTCTTCCTGCGACTTAATGAAAAGAAAGGCTTCATAGGAAAAGTAACTGGACATCGCTGCTTCCAGAACTATTTTAAGTTCTTCCGCAGACCTACCCGAAGAAAAAACAATATTTCCGGAAGCCAACACTGAACTCACATGATCCATCCCAGCATCTTTAAATACCTGGCATACATCGACCATCTTCATGTTGGTTCCCTTTACATTTACCCCTCGTAAAAACGCGCAGTATTTCATCTTTTATCGATTTATTAAATTTCATCCATCGGATTCCAAAATATCTTTTTAAAATCCTTGATCCTGAGATTATTTATTCCAACACCTTCGTTTTCGAGTTTAGACTGAAACTCTGGAACTGACAGTACTCCGCCACTTGAAATCACCCGATGCGCAGGCACATCTTTGGGACATCCTCCCATTGCTTTTCCAACATGGCGGGAATGATTTGGATATCCTAGCGCCTTAGCAATTGCACCATAAGTTGACACACGCCCTTTTGGAATTAGTCTCGCCAATTCATACACCTGCTGTTTGAATGTTTCGTCCATATCGTATCCATTAGATCTCTAACTCAACTTACCATTACGCCTTACAGATCGTTCAGATCAGCAATGATAAGCCAAAATCAAAATAATTCAATGTCGACTAAAGGTACAAAAAAACAGATGCTTAACGATAGGACGACTGCATTTATATCGCGAGTAAATTCACTCTCCGGCTATATGGTTCTGCTAAAAGCGGAGCATGTTTTAATACAGGAGTCAAATTGAAAAGGAAAACAAGACCTGTTCAGACCTTAGCTTGGGTCGAGATTCATCTAGCATGGGGACAAATTGCTAATAAGCAAAAAAGATCCTTAATGTGTATATTAAGGACCTTTTTACAATTTTGTACGCCAATCAGGATTCGAACCTGAGACCGTCGGTTTAGAAAACCGATGCTCTATCCAGCTGAGCTATTGGCGCGTCGTTTTCGGTAATGCAAAAGTAGACATTTGTTCAACAATTCCAAAATATCATTTGCTTTTTTTTGCGGTTTTTCAATAACTGATTGCTTTTCAACAAGATTATTTTATTGATCTAGGTCAAACAAAAATT
>Ga0256900_1000204_pt1 | contig 20393 bp, 16 predicted proteins | sample MC6MC0688MT_FD_190190 | JGI IMG/M metagenome (GOLD analysis project Ga0256900, IMG submission 190190) | Metatranscriptome of enriched soil aggregate microbial communities from Iowa State University, Ames, United States - MC6-MC0688-MT... | ecosystem: Environmental > Terrestrial > Soil >... | reverse complement strand
TTTATATCCTAACTAAACAAATATTGCACATCGGCCTCGCTCAGGTTTTTGACAAAGTTTTCTTCGGCATGTACCAATCCGTCTGAGATATTTGCTTTCTTCTGTTGCAGCAATACCATCTTCTCTTCAATGGTGTCTTTACACAACATCTGGTAAGCAAAAATGTTTTTCGTCTGCCCGATCCGGTGCGTACGGTCGATCGCCTGCTGCTGTACCGCCTGGTTCCACCAGGGATCCACCAGGAATACATATTCTGCAGCCGTCAGGTTCAGACCGGCATTGCCGGCTTTAAGGCTGATGAGGAATATATTGGTTGTGTTCTCCGGATCCTGGAATTGCTCCACCATCTCTTTTCTTTGGGCCAATGGCGTGTCGCCGTCAAAATGATAAAAGGCCAGGCCCTTATTGCGGCAGGCTTGTGCGATCAAATGCAACATCCCTTTGAATTGAGAGAAGACCAGCATCTTTTTATCCTTCAGCTTTTCCATTTGCTCCAGCAAGAGTTCCAGTTTCACAGAAGCATTTTCTTCTTTATATTCCTCCAATAACTGTGGTGCCGCACAGATTTGTCTTAGTTTTAAAATTGCCTGTAAGATGTTCAGTTTGCTGCCACCCAGTCCCTGGTTGCTGATATCCAGGAAAATGCTTTCGCCCACCTGCGCTTTGACCGCTTCATATAAAATTTGCTGGCGCTCATTCATCTGGCACCAGAGTATGCTTTCTGTTTTCTCCGGCAGGTCGGCCGCTACCTGTTGCTTATCTCTTTTGAGCAGGAATGGGCCTACGATCTGCTGCAATTGCTGCATTTTATATTCGTTGGCATCTTTGTCGATCGGTTGTGCATATTCCTTTTTAAAGAACTCCAGGCTGCCCAGCAGCCCCGGTACCAGGAATTCCATCTGGGAGTAGATATCGGCCGTATTGTTCATGATCGGTGTACCCGTCAGTGCGATGCGCATTTCTGCTTCCAGTTGCAGTAAAGCCTTTGTGGTCAGTGCCTGGGTGTTTTTTACATTCTGGCTTTCATCCGCGACTACAACCTCCCATTTGATAGCAGTGAGCTGCTCGATATCATTACGCAAGGTTCCATAAGACACGATCAAGATATTGTGCCCACCGGCGAAATACTCGCCCAGGTTGCGTTGTGTGCCATTATGGATCATTGCGCTTAATTGCGGCGCGAATTTCCTGATTTCATTTTGCCAGTTGAACACTAAGGTCATCGGGCAACTGATGAGGATATGTGCATCCGGGTTTTGGTCCACTGCACGACAGAGATAAGCGATGGTCTGCAGGGTTTTACCCAGGCCCATATCATCGGCCAGGCAGGCCCCGGCGCCGATCTCGGCCAGCAAGCTGATCCACTCAAAACCTTTGTACTGGTAATTTCTTAATTCCGCCTGGAGTAGGCCTGGTAATGGATAAATCACTTGTTCTTCAGATTGCCATTGCAGCCATTTCGTTTGCCATTCCTGGCTGATTACCGGCAGCAGGGTGTCTTTTACCGTACCGGCTTTTAGGCCCATAGCCAGCCATTTCGATACCGATATTTCCCCGTTGCGCACTTTGGCATGCTTCAAGATACGCGCGTATTGCTCCATCCATTCATCCGGGAATACCCCGATAGAATCATCTTTGAGTAAAATAGTATTTTGCCCGGATAACAGTAATTTTTGTACTTCTGTAAGCTTCACTTTTTCGGCTCCGAAAGTGATTTCCATTTTTGCGGTAAGCCGCTTTTCAGAGGATTCGATCACCTCAAAATGAGTTTCAGGGGCATGCGGTGAGTACCGGAAATGCTTCAACATTTCCATGCCAATAATCGCCACATCATCTTCCAGCAAGCGATGATAGGTTTTCAGGAACCATTGTTTTTTCTTGGCATCGGCAAAACTCAGGTAATGGAAATTGTTCTGCTTGTCAAAGGCGGGGTGTAAGGCTTTCAGGTAATTGATAAAGCCGCTTTCAGCTGCCTCGTCTCTTTTGATGGAATAATTGATGCCTTGCCGTACTGTATCATGCAATGCCTGGAAAGGAATATCTACCAGGATGCCTTCATAATCCCACCTGGGAGTCAGCATGAGCATCGTATCGCTGAGTTCACTTAGAAATAAGGAATTGGCGGGAGTAGATTCGATCAGGTTTTGGGTAAAAATACCTTCTTTTTTTACCGTATAATGAGCCTCTAGCTTTTTGATGATCCTTTCCACGAAAAGTGCATCATTATACTGGTATTGGGCTATAATACCCTCCTGTAGCCAATCTATAGTTTGCCGGCTGTTGTTGTCTATTAAGAAATATTGATTGTCTTTGAGTAGTAAAAAGCCAAATGCCGTAAAGGCCTCATAGGGGATTAATTGCTCTGCCTGTTGTAAGTATATCTGTAAATCAAGACTGCTATCCGTTTTGCGGATCACTTCAAAAGCCGGCTTTAGTTTGGTTGTATTTACAGTCGCTTTCGCGATCAGGTAATTGCCGGTTTTCGGATTTTTGACCCGGTGGTAAATACAAGGGGAGGGCAAAGCGTGTATCAATTCTTCTACACAGGTTTGCAAGTGACGGGGCACGGCTTTTTCCAGGAAACGCTCCTGGCTTACCCCGGATTTGTTTTTCTGATGCTGCTTCTTGAGCTGGTTAATGCCAAAAGCAAATCCTTCCGTGCTGAGCTGGCGCAATTTTTCGGTAACGATCCAGTCCCAGTCTTTAAAATGCGTTTCAATGGCCTTGTCGGTCAGCTCGCTCATCTTAAAAGAGGGGAATTTAGTAGATTTATCTACGGCCAGCACTGCAAATGGTTTTTGCTCCGTACTCAGGGCTTCGGGGTTCAGTAATAATTCGATCTGCGCTTTTATGTCCTTACTCATGTTGCTCTCCCAAAAATCGGGGGCGCTAAATTAAGGGTTTTGAAAGGATAAATTTCTGCCCGAGGATAAAAAGTGTCGGTATAATTATTAAGGTCTTATGGTCAGGGGTTTGTGGTAGTCATATTGTTATAAACGTTTATTTATTGTGCATTTGTTTCCTTACAGAAAAGAAAAATGGCCAATAATAGAAATATATAAAGAAGGTATTTAATAAGATTATCGTTTCCTTAATGCAGCTTTTCTTAATTTTGCCAGCTTATGAACCTGCAAACACTGCAAGGCTTATATTCGTCTGATGTCCGTTTAAAAGAACTGGCAGCCGCCTGCTCTTTGCCTCAACCCAAGCAAAACATACTCCTGCAAAACCTGAAAGCAAATGCAGTAGGCTTTGTGGCGCATAGTATCTGGGAGCAATCGGAGCTGAACCATATCTTCATCCTGGATGATAAAGACGAAGCCGCCTATTTTCACAACGATTTTGAGCACCTGAGTGGTGCCCTTGACATTTTCTTTTTCCCGGATTCCTATAAAAAGACCGGGGTCTATACCGATATTAACAGCAGTCACGTGATGCTGCGTACCGAGGCGCTCAATAAATGGAGTGGCGAACAGGTGCGTAAAAAGGTGATGGTGACTTACCCGGAAGCGCTTTTTGAAAAAGTAGTGCAGGCCAAGACCCTGAGCAAAAACATGATCCAGATCGCGGTCAATAATCATCTTGATGTAAAAGGGATACTGACGCGACTGGTAGAGCTGGGGTTCCGGCACGAGGATTTTGTGTATGAGCCGGGGCAGTTTGCCATGCGGGGCGGTATCCTGGATATTTATTCTTTCGGAAATGAACATCCTTACCGTATCGAATTATTCGGCAACGAGGTAGACAGTATCCGGATTTTCAACCCGGAAACACAATTGTCGGAGCGGAAACTCTTACAGGTGTCAATTCTGCCGAATATTGAAACCCGCTTTGAAGCTACAGAAAAGGTATCGCTACTTGATTTTGTGCCGGGGAATACCGTTTTCTGGTTTAAGGATAAAAATATTTTCCTGGGTAAGCTGGCGCATTATGAAGATAAATTGAATGAGCTACTCGCCATTAATGAAGGGGTAGTGGAACAACGCGCGGATGAGGATGAGGAGCCGAAATTATTGACAGCGGCGGATTTTGAATCGGCCGAATCCTGGAAAGCACGCATCAATGACTTTCACCAGATTCAGTTTTCAAATACAGAAGGAAAAGAAGGTGCTGCGGACGTAACCCTTGCTTTCCATACAGAACCGCAACCGAGTTTCAACCGGAATTTTGACCTGCTCTCGGCCAACTTAAGAAAATGGGCAGAGCAGCATTACACCGCTTATATTTTTGCCGAGAATGCAAAGCAACTGGAACGCTTAAGGGTGATCTTTGAAGATACCAATGCCAGCGTGAGCTTTGTGCCGGTACCGGTTTCTATCAGCAATGGTTTTATTGATCATGATAAAAAAGTATTGGTGTATACTGATCACCAGATCTTCCAGCGCTTTTATAAATATAAGATCAAGCAAGCCTACAGTAAGGGTAAAGCCATTACTATAAAGTCTTTACGGGAATTGCAGCCCGGAGATTTTGTGAGCCATATCGATTATGGGGTGGGCTTGTATAGCGGTTTGCAGACCATTGATGTGAACGGTGCCAAACAGGAAGCGGTAAGGATCATTTATAAAGATAATGATGTACTTTATGTAGGGATCAACTCCCTGCATAAGATCTCCAAATATGCCGGTAAAGAAGGTACCGAACCCAAGGTGCATAAGCTGGGGAGTGATACCTGGAACCGTTTAAAAGATAAGACAAAGAAGCAGGTAAAAGATATTGCAGCCGACCTGATCCGTCTCTATGCGCAGCGTAAAGCGGCGGAAGGCTTTATGTTTACCCCGGACTCTTATTTGCAAACGGAACTAGAAGCTTCTTTCTTCTATGAAGATACGCCCGATCAGTCTAAGGCTGTGGCGGATGTGAAGCGGGATATGGAATCGCCCAATCCTATGGACCGCCTGGTGTGTGGTGATGTAGGGTTCGGGAAAACAGAAGTTGCGATACGTGCTGCCTTCAAAGCGGTTACCGACAGCAAGCAGGTAGCCGTGATGGTGCCGACAACTATCCTGGCTTACCAGCATTTCCAGACCTTTAGCGAACGGCTGAAAGATTTCCCGGTGAATGTAGATTACCTGAACCGTTTTAAATCGGCCAAGGACAAAAAAGAAACTTTACAGAAACTGGAGGAAGGCAAAATTGATATTCTTATTGGTACGCATGCCTTGATGGGTAAGGATGTGAAGTTTAAAGATCTGGGACTCTATGTCGTGGACGAGGAGCAGAAGTTCGGTGTGGCGGCTAAGGAAAAATTAAGAGAGCGTAAATTGAATGTAGACACGCTTACCTTAACGGCTACCCCGATACCCCGTACTTTGCAGTTTTCATTGATGGCGGCAAGGGATTTAAGTATCATTAATACACCACCGCCTAACCGGCAACCGGTGCATACCGAACTGATCGGTTTTGATGAAGACTTTATCCGGGATGCCATCTATTATGAAGCGGAGCGAGGCGGGCAGGTTTACTTTATCCATAACCGCGTGCAGAGTTTACCTTCAATGGCTGAAAAAATTAAGGTGCTTTGCCCGGACCTGGAAATAGCAGTGGCGCACGGACAGATGGAGGGCGCTAAACTGGAGAAAACTTTGATGGATTTCATCGCGCACAAATATGATGTGATCTGCTGTACCAATATCGTGGAGTCGGGTGTGGACATCAGCAATGCCAATACCATTATCATTAATAATGCGCACCAGTTCGGCTTGAGCGATCTGCACCAGTTAAGGGGCAGGGTAGGGCGCAGTAACAAGAAAGCATTCTGTTACCTGGTAGCCCCCTCTTTGTTGACCTTACCTAATGACAGCCGCAGGCGTTTGCAGATACTTGAGGAATTTAATGAACTGGGTAGCGGCTTCCAGATCGCGATGCGTGACCTGGATATCCGGGGAGCGGGTAACCTGCTGGGGGGCGAGCAAAGTGGCTTTATCGCGGATATAGGTTTTGAGATGTACCAGAAGATATTGGCGGAAGCGATTCGTGAACTGAAGCAAAGCGATTTCAAAGAAGTCTTTGCCGAAGAAATGGAGCGCAAGAAAGATTACGTTTCTGACTGTACGATTGATACCGACCTCGAGATATTGATCCCCGATACTTATGTGGGTAGTATCACAGAACGTTTGTCTCTATACACGCAACTGGACAACCTGGAAACGGAAGAAGAACTGCAATCTTTTGAAGCCATGCTGGTAGACCGTTTCGGACCGATACCCCGGGAAGTAAAAGACCTGTTTACCGTTGTACGCTGCCGTAAAATGGCTAAAGACCTGGGCTTTGAAAAACTGATCATCAAAAATAAAGTGATGCGTTTGTATTTTATCAATAACCCCGATTCGCCTTATTATGAAAGTGAGACCTTCCATAAGATTATGAATTATATACAGACCGGTACTAACCAGGCAAAGATGAAACAGATGGGTACGGTATTCTTGCTGGTCGTCAATCATATTCATAGTATGGATGATGTACATTTCTTCCTGGAAGGCGCATTATAAAAATGAACAGCGATTTTTTATTAAATTTATCAACCTTAGCATTATTTGTAAGATAATATGAAACCTCCTAAAAGATGGAAAATGGCCATTGTGATTTGGCTGGCCATTTATCCGCTGATCACCATAGTTTCCCTGATCATAGGACCGCATATCGGCAAGATTGAATTTCTACCTTTACGTACTTTGGTCCTCACAATCATCCTGGTCCCTATGATGGTTTTCGTCATGATACCTACGGTACAGAAGTTACTAAAAAACTGGCTACATAAATAGTATAAGTAAGAGCAGGATATGAAAATGTCCTGCTTTTTAATTTAAGCAGCACTGTTTACAAAGCTTATAAGTTTTAAGATTTTTTCAACGTCTATATCATTGTACAACTAAAATCATTTATGAAAGCTACCTGGTTTAGGCTAATCAATAGTCTTTGTGTTTTCTTTTTGTTCCATAGTTCAACTTTTGCGCAAGTTAGTAGTGATCCTTACGTAGTTTATGATACTTCTTTTAGGGTGAAGGGTTATTTCAATCAATTACAATTTGCGCCGCTTAAATTAATAGGCTCGATCAACCCCGGGATAGAGTTAAGCTATGAACGTATGGATAAAAGCAGGTGGAGTACACAGGTTACCGGAACCTATTTATTGCCTCGACCACTCTTAAATATTAACGGAACGAAAGTGGACCCGGATAAAAAAGGTTTTAAGATTGCGGTAGAAGAAAAATTTTATGTGTATAAAATGGAGAGTAAAGGTTTTTATGTTGCCGGGGCCTTGGCCTATATGCATAGTCGGAATGTCGCAGAAATGAATTTCGAATCATTAGTTTTAAATCGCTCTTACAAGGATACTTTCGAAATTACAAAGAACAATCTTTATTTTACTCTTCAGTGTGGCTATTACTTTACTTTCAAGAGGATCATGGTGACCTTTGCCGGAGGGTTTGGTGCGCAACATCGAAATGCGGCACATGCCGGTAGAATTAACGCAGATGACCAATTTACAGCTACTCCGATATTTATCTATTTGCCGCATTTTTACAATAAGGCCGGCCGTTCCTGGGAAGGCTACTTCCCATTAACGATGCGGATCGGTTATTTGTTTTAACCCAACTTTGCCATAAGGCCGTTTTTATAGCAGCGTTTAAACAGTCTACGCATTCTTTTACCCTTTCGTTTGCCTCATTAGCCAAGTGGAGCAGCAATCAAGGTATTCCTGATGCTAAGTTTACATAAAAATAAACAAGCAGATTATGAAATACTTACTCTCCTGTGCGCTGTTGCTGCAAGTATGTTCCGGCCAGGCACAAATGACACTTGAAAACCTTGATATAGGCTTTTCTTCTAATCATGTCCCCAAGAAAGAATATGTTTATGAGCGGGAACAATTAAGACTTTATGTGATTAAAGGTAAAGCCTCGCTGGATAAAGCTATTAATGATAAAACGGATTATATTCCCCTGGAAACAGCGATTGGTAAGGATATGGTGAAAGTTACCGAAGTATCGCAAGGCGGGGAGGTTAACCAGCTATTGTTTGAGAATACCTCGAAAAGTACCGTGATCCTGCAAATGGGCGATGTGATCACGGGCGGTAAGCAGGATCGCGTGGTACGCGAAGAAAAAATCCTGAAGCCGGGTGAAAAATCATTTGTAGGCGTATACTGTGTAGAGCAGGGCCGCTGGAACAGTGGCAGCACGGGTACGGCACAGTTTAAAGCATACCACAGTAAGATTTCTAATGATGTGCGCCGTACTATGGTGAAAGAACAGTCGCAGCAGGCCGTATGGAGAGATGTCGCTAAAGCGAACAGTAAAAGTAAAACCAGCAGCTCCAGTGGTACTTATGCGGCTATCTCCGGTAATGAAGCGAATCAAAAGGAAATCCAGGATTATGTTGATTTTTATCTGAATGAATTTAAAGGAAGTAAAGATATTGTAGGGCTGCTGGCCGTTTCCGGGGACCAGGTGATCGGTTGTGATATCTTTGGTACGCCTAAGCTGTTCCAGGCTAATGTGCAACAGATGCTGCATAGTTATGCTACCGAAGCGGTCTTAAACGGATCTGCCGTGACCATTACTGATGCTGCTGTCAATCAATACCTGAATGAATTACTGGAAAATGAAGAAAAGCAGGCGGAGATATTAAAGAAAAAAGGGGCTCAGCTGAAATCTAATGGTAAGAATTTGAAAATAAGTGCCTTTTAAAAAAGAGAATACCTATAAGGTTTTTAAACCTTATAGGTATTTTATACTGCTTTACTTACATTGTTTTATCGCAATGTCAGTATTTTATGTTTTTAAGCATTACCATATAATTCAGACTCTCCGCCATCAATAGCAATCGTCTGCCCGTTTACATAACCATTGTCTGCACTTAACAAGAAAGCGACTACTTTGGCGACATCCTCAGGTACGCCCAGTCTTCTTGTGGGGTTACGGCTGGCATAAGTAGCTTCCGCCGCTTTAGGATCATCCGGGTTTACTTGTTTGAAAGCTTCTTCTACCATTGGCGTCAGTATGGCGCCGGGAGCGATAGCATTGGTCAGGATATTATCCTTGGCATATTCGATCGCTGTATTTTTGGTCATCCCTACTACGGCATGTTTAGAGGCAACATAAGCCGTTTGGTTGACAACACCGCGGATACCACCAACAGAAGCTACATTTACAATACGACCGTATTGTTGCTCCTGCATTACCGGGATTACGTGGCGCATACCGAAATAAACGCCCATTAAGTTAATATCAATTACTTTCTCAAAGATATCTAAGTTGTATTCCACTAAAGGAGCCTGGCGGCCTTCTATACCGGCATTGTTGTACAAGCCATCAATGCGGCCGAACACCTTCATGGTTTCCATTACATAATTCTTTGCCGTCTCTTCTTTAGCAACATCTCCAACTACCGTAACGATCGCGATATCCGGGTACTTTTCACCGATTGTTTTTTTTGCCAATTTTAATGCAGCGGCATCATAATCCACCAGGGTTAATTCGGCTCCGGTTGAAGCTAAATGATCTGCGGTGGCAAAGCCTAAGCCGACCGCTGCCCCGGTAACAATAAACACTCTTTTTTCCATCATGAAATATTAAAAAGATAAAATAAAAATACTCGTTATTCTTAGGTGAGGTTCAGCTCTGTGTGTAAGAAGGAATTTGTTATTATTCTAAGCGAATTTACGGCAGTGGTATTAGGAAACAAAGCGGCGCTGAAAATTTAATACTATTTTAAATGTTCCGGTATTTTTAGTAGATTTAGTACCCTGTTTTTGCGGGTTTTTCAAAGAGGTTTTACGTATTAATTTTTGAGTATTATTATGGATAAATTTCAATCAATTATCGCCATTATCGCCGCGATTACCTTATTTATATACGGTTTGCAGAGTTTCAGTAAAGAGATTGAGAGCTTTGGGAGGGATAGGCTGGCCAAATGGATCAGTAAGGTGACGCGCTTCCCGCTGGGTGGTTTTTTCCTGGGAGCTGTAGTTACCTCGGTCATTCAATCCAGTACTTTAGTGTCTTCACTTACCGTATCATTAGCGAGCACCGGTGTATTATCTTTAAGAGATAGTTTATTGATTGTTTTAGGGACGAATATTGGGAATACTTCTACTGCCTGGATAGCGAGTTTCCAGTCATCTTTCCTGGGGCCGTTTTTTTTGGTACTGGGTACACTGATCAGTATGATTCCCGGTAAAGTTTCTATTGCCGGGAAGCCTGTTTTTTATTTTGGTTTTATCTTCTTTGCTCTCTGGTATATTGGTCAGGCCCTGGAGCCGGTGAAGACAGATCCTATGCTGGCAGAGCTATTGGTCAAAGCGCAACATCCTTTAATGGGTATCTTGTATGGCATTATTATTACCGTAATCATTCAATCCAGTTCCGTAGTTGTTGGCCTGGTGATCGTATTGATGGGGCAGGGGGCCCTGAGCCTGGAAACGGCTATTCCTATTGTGGTTGGCGCCAATATCGGCACCACATCTACTGCCCTGCTGGTCAGTCTCCGCTTAAAGCCGATGTCCAAGCTGGTCGCGATGTCTGCTTCTACATTTAACCTGTTAGGCGTGATCATTACCTATCCTTTGTTTGGCCTGTTGGCAGAGCTGGCCAGGCGTTTTACCACAGATTCGGCCATCCAGGTTGCAGCTGCCTTTACCATTTCGAATACCTATGTGTCTATTTTCTTTCTCATCTTTTTGAAGCCCACTTTAAAATTGTTGCAGCGACACCCCTGGTACCAACAATCAATGGTACGTTCCGAAGCGGATAAGAAATTATTCATCTGAACGAAGACCAGGAGACTCCAGCACCGGGAAAAGCTCCCTGCTTTCATTTTCACCAAACTGTACCGAAACTTTATACCCTAGCGGCTTGTAATAATTTTTCAGAATACCGATGATTTTTTCCTGAGCCACTTCTTTGTTTTTAATACTGGCTGCTGCTTCCGCCCGGCTTTGTTTGTAGAGCTTTTGCTGCACGGCATTATAGCTGTTATAACTTTCATTTTTCAACCAGCCTTGTGTACTGCTTTGTGTTGCTTTGTCCAGGCGCATTTCATAACTCAGGAGTTTTGCCTCCGGTAAGCGGATCAGGATTGTTTGATCTTCTTTTACTACAATGGCCATGGAATTACTATCGGCCTGAACGCCATATTTGGCTACATAGGGTATACTGATATTGATGGTCTGTTCGATAAAAGCTTTTCGGATGGATTGTAAAAAACCATCGCTATTATCCATATTGCTTTCCGTGATCTGTGCATTGCCTTGTACCTCCAGGGCTGCCAGCTCTGCGATCTCTTTGATCAGTAGCTCATTGGTTGCAATATTGATGACCTGCACATTACCCTGCTGCTTACCCAAGAAGTAAGCCAGCCAGGAGAGCAAGGCCAGGAGTAGAATAACAATAACCAGGTATCTTAGTTTCATGAACAGCTATTAAAAACATGGGTGAAGGAACTGTATGCTTCCTTCACCCATGATCAATGAATTATTTCCCGATAAAATTGGGCGCTCTTTTTTCTAAAAATGCAGCAGTACCTTCTTCAAAATCTGCAGTCTCGCCGCAGGTTGCCTGGTAATCTTCTTCCAGGGCTAATTGCTGGGTCAGGTTGTTCTGGAAACTTTCATTCAGGGCCAGTTTGGTATAAGCGAATGCCTGCGTTGGCATAGTAGCCAGGTAGCGGGCAATGTTTTTGCTTTCCTCTTCAAACGTTTCTGCCGGGAAGTATTTATAGATCATACCTAAGCGCTCTGCTTCTTTGGCATCGATCTTGTCGCCCATCATCATCAAAGCCGATGCTTTTTGAAACCCGATAAGCCGGGGCAGGAAATAAGTGCCGCCGCAATCCGGTATCAGGCCTATTTTACTGAAAGCCTGGATGAAAGTAGCCTGTTCTGTAGCCACAACGATATCACAACAAAGTGCCAGGTTGGCACCGGCACCGGCAGCTACACCGTTTACTGCACATACTACGGGTTTTTCAATATTACGGATCCGCTCTATGATAGGATTGTAATGCCCGTGTACAATAGCCCGCAATTCAGGTCCGTTAGGATCCATCGCTTCCGCAAGGTCCTGGCCGGCACAAAATGCTTTCCCGGTCGCTGTGATGTAGACCGCTCTTACGTTGTCATCCGACATACATTCATCTAAAGCTTTCTGGAAGTCCATCGCCATCTCCCGGTTGAAGCTGTTAAATTTTTCCGGGCGGTTAAAGGTAATATAGGCTACCTGGTCGATTACTTCTTTTAATATAAAACTCATTGTTGTGAAATTTTTATTTTGATCTCAAAGATACGTTTATCGGGCAAATGTGGAAAGGAAATGTGACGTATAGCGTATAGACAAGCCTGTATATCTGTTGATTAGCAAAGCATTCCTGCAAAATCATTTATCTTTGAAAAAATAATTGCCGGCTTATGAGATTGAACAATAAGGATGCCGCTTTGCTGGACAGGGTAATTGAAGCATGGGAAGAGCAGGACCTCATAGATGCTGCTAAAGGAAAACAACTTCGGGCCAGTTACCAATCAGATGCCGGAGACTACAAGACGCTGACTTTTTACGCCTTTTTTGCGGCTATTTCCTGCGCGCTCCTGGCTTTTGGAGCTTTGGTCCTCGATGAGAAGTGGATCGAAAGAATGCGCAGCTATTTTTCGTTCTCGGAGTTTACTATTGGTCTTTTATTTGCCGGGTTATGCGTGTTTTTAGTATGGTATATCCGGAAGCGGAAGCAAAAATACCTGAATGCGGTCTGGGCGAATGAATCCCTGAGTATATTACTTGCGCTGAGCACCTGTATTGCCATTACTTATTTCGGGAAAGCCCTGAGCCAGAATAGTACGGGTTATTACTGGCTGATCCTGGCCGCCGGCGCTTTTTTCGCCATAGAGGCTTTCTTCGTTCGCTCCCGCTTGTTATGGGCCTGTATGATCGCCGCCATTGCCGGCTGGTGGGCTTCTTTTACTTACGAGCAGAGTGAACCTTTTTTCTGGGGAATGAATATGCCCGTACGTTTATTATTATTGAGCCTGGTATTATTAGGAATACATTATATCATCTGCAGGCGCTCCTGGCTACAGCAGTTTGTGAGTGTTAATTACTTCGCAGTATGGATCATGTTCTTTACTACGGCATGGGGTGTTTCTGTTTTCGGGAATTTCGACCTGGATGGCTGGTTCACCATGCGCCAGAGCCGTGTACTGGGTTGGGCCATTGGGTATACCCTGATACTGGCGGGTTTGTTATTCTATGCGATAAAAGCTAAAGACAAAAGCCTGCGCGATATGGTTTTATTGTTCCTGATCTTAAACCTTTATACCCGTTATTTTGAATATTTATGGGATGTCACCAACAAAGGCATCTTCTTTGCCATCATGGCATTGTCTTTCTGGCTGATCGGAAAAAAGCTGGAGCAAATCCGGAAACGACTGGATAAGGCGGCCGATGAAGGTGCATAATGATTAACTGCTTTAAAATCAGATTTACTCTTTAATTTTGAGGGTTGAACTCATGTATATGACAGATCTGATAGATATCGTACAGTTAGGAAAGTCCACCATAGAAAATGAAACCCGTGCGCTGGTGCAGATGACGGCCTCCATCGACCTGCGTTTTGAGCAGGCTGTGCGGCTCTTGCATACCGTTACCGGCAGGGTGGTAATCACCGGGATCGGGAAGAGCGCCATTATTGCCCAAAAAATAGTGGCAACCATGAATTCTACCGGTACCCCGGCATTATTCATGCATGCTGCAGACGCGATCCATGGCGACCTGGGTATGATCCAGCAGGGCGATATCGTAATTATTATATCAAAGAGTGGCGAAAGCCCGGAGATCAAGGCTTTAATCCCGTTTATCAAGAATTTTGGCAACCCGATCATCGCTATTTGCGGGAATGCGGCTTCCTTCCTGGCTTTACAATCAGATATTTTCCTGGACACGACCATTGACCAGGAGGCCTGCCCCAATAACCTGGCGCCGACCACAAGTACTACGGCACAGTTGGTGATGGGAGATGCGCTCGCCGTCTGCCTGTTACAATTAAAGGGTTTTTCGACTAAAGATTTTGCCCGTTTTCACCCTGGTGGCGCTTTAGGTAAAAGGCTCTATTTACGCATAAAAGACCTGAGTAGTCAGCATGCTGCACCAAGTGTAGCGGCCACTGCCAACCTGAAAGATATTATCATTGCCATATCTTCTAATCGCCTGGGTGCTACTGCAGTGCTGGAAGCGGATGTTTTACTGGGCGTGATTACGGATGGGGATCTGCGCCGGATGCTGGAAAAGCATGAAGACCTGGCAGGTATTAAAGCAAAAGATATTTGTACCCTGAATCCTAAATCAATTGAAGAAGATGAGATGGCGGTAGAAGGCCTGGAGCTGATGCGTACCTATAATATTTCCCAATTACTGGTGACCCGGCAGGGACAATACAGTGGAATGGTGCACCTGCATGATATGATCCGGGAAGGCCTGATCTGATAGATGCGATTTATTTTATTTTTAAGAAATTATTTTTCCTTTCCAACCTTTTTTGAAGCACCGGCATCTAAGTAGGTAAATAAGCAAGATTTGAGCAACGAAGCAATTATAAAAGCATGTATATCAGGAGATAGGAGGGCGCAGCATAGTTTATATCTGCAGCTCGCTCCGATGCTGCATAGCGTGTGTAAGCGCTATTTGAAGCTGGATATGGAAATAGAAGATGCCCTGGCAGAAACTTTTGTGCTCATTTTTACTAAAATGAATACCTTGAAGGATGCTGAAGCTTTGTATGGCTGGGCTAAAAGGGTAGCGGTAAACCAAAGCCTGCAGCTCCTGCGCAAAAAAGTGAATTTCAATTTGTCGCTGGATGATATCAAGCACGAACCTGTATTTGAACAATCTACCACCCAGCAGCTGGAGCATAAAGACTTGCTGAAACTTCTGGATTATTTACCGGATGGCTGCCGGTCCATATTTAACCTTTTCGCGATAGAAGGATATAGCCATAAAGAAATTGCGACATTGTTGCAGATTTCTGAAGGGACTTCTAAATCACAGGTGAACGTGGCCCGGGTAAAATTGCAGAAGCTGGTAAAGCATCACTATGAACTAAAAAATGAAACAAATGGAATCGCAAAATAAGTTGTTTGAAGCGTTTAAAGAGGCTGCAGCTGCCGATGAGCAAACGACTTTTCTTGCTCAGGATAAACTGTGGGGCAGAATAGAGCAGCAATTGGACAAGCAGGAAACCAAAAAGATACAGTTGTTTTCGTTCACGACGATTAAGTATGCTGCAGCCGCTTTAGTACTGATTACAGGCATCGCGGTAGGCTGGAATTATTCTTTGACCGATAGGCACACCGAAAATAATGTGGTAAAGGCTAAGCCTGTACAGGCTCCGGCACCATCCACTACAGAACTGGTAGCGGGACAAAACAAACAGCCTGAAGCAGGACCTGCCGTGCAACAAACAACCCGGGTAGCACAACCGGTACCGTTTGAAGTAGCTGTAGCAAGGGGGAACGTTTTGGTTGAGACCAGAACTGATGCTGCTATTGCGGTAAATAAAGAAGAGGCCCGCTTTACGCTAAGCCAGTTCAATGAAGGCCCGGAAGCCTTCAAAGACCAGCTTACTTTAAATACAGCGCCTGCTTCTTTTATAACATCTGTCACATCAGAAGGAACAGAAGGCCCGGTTTATATAAATGGTACGCACAACGAAGTGCGCGAAGAACGCCTGGTGAAAGTGCAGGGCCTTATAGTCGATAAGGCCGGAGTCTCCCTTGCGAATGCCAGGGTAAGCGTTGCCGGTACCGATAAAATGGCCACCTCAGATGCAGAAGGTAAATTTACTTTAGACATCCCGGATACGGCAACCTTTATTATGATACAATCTTATGGCAATGAGACCAAATATGTGAAAGTCAGCGAGCGGCAGAACTATAAAATTGAAATATCCCCGGATAAAAATAATGTGGCGCTGTTGAATGACATCGCACGCTATAACAGGGTCAACGGGATGCAAAATTTATATTCCGCCCCTATGAGTACCTCCAATATACGCCAGGAACTGGCCAGCAGGCAAAAGCAACAGACTATGTTACGCCAGGCTCCTTCTGCAGATCCATTAATTATTGTTAACGGGGTGCCTTTTTCCGGCAAATTTTCCGATATCAATTCCAAACATATTAAAGAGGTGAAGATTTTGCCGGATGCCAATGCCCGGACTTTATATGGAGAAAGAGGCAAAAACGGGGTAATCATCATTACCTTGAAAAAAGGCAAATCTGTTTCCAGACAATAGCCGCGGACAGATGAAATATTAAAAAAAATGTCAAGGGTATAAGAATGATGCAAAAAAACGGGATAATAATATCCCGTTTTTTTGTACCTTACATTAAGGTTAAAGGCGCCTAACCAGATCGTGTTGCTTTATTCGAAGAGATTTTAAGCGAAATCAGCCCGGTATACTAGTCCTCCAGATAAATATTCAATTCAGCTGCCAACCTTCTTGCCGTATTTATCATCTTAATCTTATCCGTTCAATACAAAATAAGTAAAACATGAAAAAGAACTACTTAAAAATAATTGGCGGCGCAATTTTTTTATTTTCTTTTGTGTTAAGTGGCGATGTTTCATTAGCGCAAAATAAAAAGGAAGCGCTGCGCAACCAGCATGAAGGTACCCTATTCGGCGCTATCCTGGACCTGTTTCAAAAGGAAGCGGCTGTACCGGAGCGAATAATTACCGGAAGTATTGAAGTCGAAGGATCGCCGGATTTACCTTACGTAAGAAGCGTCCACTCCCAATATGTTACGATGGTTAACTCTAACGGAGCTTTTACCATTAATGTACCGCTTGATGAAAAAGTACTGGTTATAGGCGCTCCCGGTTTACTGGAACAGACGTTTGACCTGGACGATGAAACAACCCATTATAATATCCGCTTGCAGGTCATCGGTAATAATGTAGCGAATAATGGTCCTGCGCTTTACGGAACACAAATCGATCGCCGTAGTTTTAACGGGGCCTATACCACCTTAACGGCACAGGATATCCGGTTGAGGAATAGCGGAACCCTGGATGAAGTGCTGGAAGGTGTTGTTCCCGGTTTAAGTACCGAGGGACGATGGAATGGGATCCGTACCAATTTCAGGTTTACAATAAGAGGAAAAGGTTCTTTGTTGTCTTCCTCGGCACCACTGGTAGTACTGGACGGCGCCCCTTATTCCGCACCTTTACATACGATAAATCCAAATGACGTACAATATTTAACGGTACTGAGAGATGCCGCCGGCAAGGCCGTTTATGGTAGCCGCGGTGCTAATGGAATTATCCTCATCACGACCAAAAGAGGTGGGATCAGTTATATGGAATGACCTGTTTTGTTTTAAATATTGGTGTACGCTAAACATAAAGCCTGCCGGAGCAATTCGGGCAGGCTTTATGTATTTAAACCGTAAATTTTTATTTTGTTGCGCCCAGCTTTTTCTCCAGGACAAACATCTCATCTCTTAAGCGAGCGGCTTCCATGAAATCGAGGTCTTTGGCTGCTTTTTGCATGGCTTTTTTCATTTTATCAATCGCTTTCTGCAGGTCTGCTTTTGAGCTGTACTCTGTATAATCTTCGGCCGCAATATTGTTGTCCAGGTCGTAAACGGCCAGTGGATTATCTTCATCGTAACCTTTAATATCCAGCACCGCCGTTTGTTTCATGATCTGCTCCACCGATTTGATAACCGTTTTCGGCGTAATACCATGCTCCGCATTATAAGCGATCTGCTTTTCCCTTCTTCTTTGCGTTTCATCGATCGTACGCTGCATACTTTCCGTGATCTTATCGGCATAAAAGATAACCATACCATCGACATTTCTTGCGGCACGGCCGGCCATCTGTGTCAGGGAGCGCTCATCTCTTAAGAAGCCTTCTTTATCGGCATCCAGGATGGCTACCAGGGTCACCTCCGGTAAGTCCAGGCCTTCCCGCAAAAGGTTCACCCCGACTAAAACGTCTATATCGCCCAGGCGCAGCTGTCGCAGTATTTCTACGCGTTCCAGGGTATCTACTTCACTGTGTATATACCTGGAGCTCACATTGATCCTTTGCAGGTAAGCATCCAGTTCTTCCGCCATACGCTTGGTAAGGGTGGTGACCAATACCCGCTCATTACGTTGCACCCGCTGGTCTATTTCATCCAGCAGATCGTCGATCTGGTTAAGACTCGGCCGGATATGGATCGGCGGGTCCAGCAGACCAGTAGGTCGTACTACCTGTTCAACTACTAGCCCTTCGGTCGTATTCAATTCAAAGCTGCCCGGGGTGGCACTCACAAAGACTACCTGGTCCAGGAGGCCTTCAAATTCATTAAAGCTCAGTGGCCGGTTATCTAAGGCGGAAGGGAGCCGGAAGCCGAAATCCACGAGGTTCATCTTACGCGAGCGGTCACCGCCATACATACCCGATATCTGGGGTATAGTAACGTGGCTCTCATCGACAAAGAGCATAAAATCTTTAGGGAAATAATCGATCAGGCAGAACGGCCGGGCACCGGGATTCCTGCGGTCCAGGAAGCGGGAGTAGTTTTCAATACCACTGCAATAGCCCAGTTCCTGGATCATTTCCAGGTCATAGTTTACCCGCTCCTTAATGCGTTGCGCTTCGATGTGCTTGCCTTCCCTTTTGAAATATTCTATCTGTGCATATAATTCATTCTGGATCTCGATAATGATCTGTCCCATCTGGTCTTTTGGAGCCACGTAAAGGTTGGCCGGGAAGATGGCCGCATTTTCGATATTGAGGATACGCTTTCCGTTTTCCACATCAAAACTTTCAATACTTTCTATTTCATCTCCAAAGAAAGTGATGCGATAGCCGTAATCCACATAAGGTAAGTTGATGTCCACTGTATCGCCTTTAACCCGGAAGGTCCCTCTTGAAAACTCGCCCTGGGAGCGATTATATAGAGCATTGACCAGGTTATGCAGGAAGCCGTTACGGGATACTTCATCCCCTACCGCAATACGGGTAATACCGTTCTCGTAATCGGTAGGGTTACCCATACCATAGATACAGGATACCGAGGCCACTACCAGTATGTCGCGGCGCCCGCTTAAAAGATCGGTGGTTGTGCGTAAGCGCAGCTTTTCCAGTTCTTCATTGATCGCCAGGTCCTTTTCGATATAGGTGTCACTGACCGGCATATAAGCTTCGGGCTGGTAGTAATCGTAGTAAGAGACAAAATAATTGACTGCATTGTCGGGGAAGAACTGCTTGAACTCCCCGTATAGCTGGGCTACCAGCGTTTTATTGTGCGTTAAGATCAGCGTAGGCCTTTGCAGGTTCTGGATCACATTGGCCATGGTAAAGGTTTTACCGGAGCCGGTAACCCCCAGCAAGGTCTGGAAAGCTTCCCCGCTTTGTAAGCCTTCAGTTAGCTGCGCAATGGCAGAAGGCTGGTCGCCCGCGGGTTGGTAAGGTGCTTGAAGTTTAAACTGCATAAAATTTATTTTCTGTTCCAGGCAAAATCAAAAAAGCTATTAAGATCTTTTGCTAATCTTTCGGGGGTTTCTATCATTGACATATGGCCGACGGATCGGTACAAATGCACTTCATTCAAAAAGCTGAGGTGACATTGTTCCAGACCTTCTTTCATAGAGGTGGCATTGTCTTCCGAGCCGATAATCCATTGCATGGGGATGCTGTTATTGGTTTTAAGCCAGTTTGTTTTATCCGAGCGCAGCATGATCGCGTTATAGAAAGCGGCCAGTGTGTCGGCCGATAATTCCATGCCCTTAGCGGCCACGGCTGCTGCTGCTTCCGGATGTTCGTTATTAAAAGCTTCCGCAAAAAGGTTTTCCGACATGGCTTTCAGGAAAACATTTTTTCCCGAATCCCCGTTTTGCAGGAGTTTAATAGACTTCCTGCGCGCTTCTTTCTTTTCTTCACTATCGGCAGAGGCGAGGGAATGCACCAGGGAGATGGCCTGTATCCGCCCGGGGAAATGCCGGGCGGCTTCCATGATGGTATAGCCACCCATGGAGTGACCTGTCCAGATCGCTTTTTCGATCGCTTCTTTGTCGAGGATTGCTAATAGAGCCCGGGCCATTTTTTCAAGGCTCAGCTCTTCCAGTGGGGCACTTTTGCCTGCTCCCGGCAGATCGGGTATAATATATTGATAAGCGGGAGACAGCAAGGGCAGTAGAGTATCCCATGCGCTGCTGTCGTTGGGAAAGCCATGTACCAGTACGACTGGCTGGCCCTTGCCTATTTTATGATAATGTAACATGCTATCTTTTGTATTGCTTCTTTACTCAAAAATACGACCTATTATTGAAAAGGTTTGGGAAAGAAAGCATAATGTATCCCCGTGCCCGGCTTTGTGATAAAGTGTTAAATTTGTTCCTGTAAGCTTATAA
>Ga0256900_1000186_pt1 | contig 20922 bp, 13 predicted proteins | sample MC6MC0688MT_FD_190190 | JGI IMG/M metagenome (GOLD analysis project Ga0256900, IMG submission 190190) | Metatranscriptome of enriched soil aggregate microbial communities from Iowa State University, Ames, United States - MC6-MC0688-MT... | ecosystem: Environmental > Terrestrial > Soil >... | reverse complement strand
GACGGATAAAACAAGATTCTTGAGGGTCTTGCCGCGATTGATAGGCAGGGGCAGCGCAGGCCGTGCGGGTTGGGTCAGGGTCAGCATGCCTGGCGCTCCACTGTCCCGTCTTCCAGCATTTTTCGCAATGCGCCGCAAAATCGGTCAGACAGGAGGTACGGGTCGTGGCGCGCCAGAAGGTCGTCGAAGAGACGTTCGTTCGGGCGATACGCCAGGGCTCGCTCCATTGCGTCGGCCAATCCGTGAGAGGCGGTCCGGGAGTAAAGCAAGGAGGGGTCGTCGGCAAAAACTTCGGCCATGCCGCCTTCAGCGGGAGCGACGACCATGCGCCGGAACGTCGCGGCCAGCATGGCTACTCCCGAATTGAGCGTTTCCAGATATGGGGCGACGACAGCGTCGCAAGAGTTGAAGTAGTACTGCACGCGTTGATCACGGACATTACCCGGTATCAGGCGTATGTCCGTCCGGTCTACCACCCTGGCGCGCAGTGCAGCGTAATAGTCCTCGTTGTCGACCTGACCGGCAATGACCAGCGTGCAGGCGCGATCAGGCCTGCGTTTGCGCAGGATGTCGTAAGCATCGATCAATTCCAGCAGCCCTTTGTATGGCTGGATCGACCCGAAACACAGAAAGGTAAAGCTGTCCGGATCCAGGCCAAGGTCTTGCCGTGCATGCATTGGCGAGATGATGTTGGCGTACCAGTCGCCGTAGCTGGGATGCGGAATGTGAAGAACTTTCCTTGGATCGATCCGGAAATAGGCGGAGGTCAGGCGTTCCGTATCCCGATTCATGACATGGATGAGGTCGGCGGCATCAGCTGTCGCCTGACGTACTGCACGTTCTGCTTGCACCCACGTTGTGCTGTGCGGCATCGCATTGTGCACGGTCCATACGATGCGCAGGCCCATCCTTCGCATGGCGGCCAAGCGTTCAACGTAGGCCGCAACCGCAGCATCGGCTTCGGCCTCTGTCGCGGCCTTCTGCAAAATGCTTGCCAACCAATGCAGATGGACGATGCCGTGCCCTTGCCATGCGATATCGTCTAACGATTCCAGCCGCAGGACGGGCAGCACGGAAAGCGAGTGTTCTTCCGCGCTCGCGTACAGCATAGGCTGGTAGGGATTGACTTGCGCCACCGGGTAATACATGAGCAGGTCGGGCAGGCCTTGGCCTGTCTTTCCGCCAAGCACTGCCGAAACAAATGCGCTTGACCAAGTCTGCGCGCCGCTAGCCAGGTCGTCGATTCTCATGGCTTGTCGCTCGTCGGTTTATCTTTGCTCAGGTGCCAGTAGTGGACGGTAGCTCCCACGTCTATCTCGAGGATCTCGCCGCCGCGTAGGCCATGTGCGGAATGAGGCAGCGCGGCCATTCCATTTGTCCAGCGCAGCGTGCTGCCGCGCAAGGTCGACAGTGCATGCAAACCGCGCCAGTCCGGATGATTGATATCCAGCCTGCGCCGTTCGCCGTTAGCCAACACATCTACAGACTGAAGCGCCACTCCGAGCGTGCGCTGGTCTTCCTGATCGAGAATGCTTGTTTCTTTGGGCACGGCGCTGCGAGAGAGAATTCTGCACGGGCAGGGTTCAAGCGTTGGCGGCAACTGGAAGCGCCAGCGGCGCCCATCGAGCGAGGAAGTTCCTGGTATGACCTGCCCGTTGAAATCCAGCCGCAATGCCGGCTGCGACACCAACTCCAACGCCAAGGCTTCAGCGGTGTAGTTCAGCATGCGTTGGCGACAGATCTCCGTTTCCCGGCGCCCGGTGCGTATCCAATGGCCCCGGCCTGGTCGCAGCAGCAGCCCTTTTGTCTGGTGAGAGTTCTTGACAAGGCCGGGAGGGACGTCGTACCGAAGCCAGTGCCAATGTGGGTTCTGAGTAACGGTTTTTCCGTTGAGCATTTGATGGGCATATACGGCAATGCCGTGGTAATCCAACAATTGCCAGGGAGCCAGGGCAAGTGGCGCAGAAGGAACGCCCGGGGCCAACGCGTTGGCTGCAAGCTGTACCGGTCCGAGTTCCGCGCGCAGGTGATGCGGGATCCGTCCGCAAAACACGACTTGTTGGTGCGATTCGGCAAGAGGTGTATCGGACCAGACGCCTTCGAACCGAGGGGGTGGGGGAGAGTCTGCGCACCATGACATGCCTGCCAGTTGGCCAGAAGCCGCGACGCGCACCGGAATGGGCGGCACAGCAGTTGTCTGAGGCAGTGACTGATACGGGGCCAGAGGCACCGCTGCAACCTCATCCAGGGATGTGATCATGTGCAATATGCCGACATCATCCATACAGCTCAGATTCAGTTGGTCGCCGGCGGCCATGCCAGAAACCTCAACTTCGGGAACGGCAAATGCGGAGTTACTCCAAACGGCAGAGAGGCATCCAGAGCCATTGCTCCGGAAGGCGACACGCACGGGCGCCGACGAGGAGGCGAGAAACATGGGGCCGTCCAGTTCGACACACGAGCCGGTTCCAATTTCCAACTGCAGGGGCATTTCGCCCTGGACGCCTTTCACGAGAACGACGTTCGAATTGTCGTTCACGCGGATCGTGCAGACTGCATCGTGCGGGCCTCGCGTCTCCACTTCCAGTACGCAGTTGGCACGCTCGAGGACAAGGTGGCTGTTGGCTGCCAAAGCTAGGCGAATGTAATCAGGGAACCCTGAAGTGTTCTCAATGCTTAGTATGCGGGTTTCATCGGGCGCCAAGGTGACATCCCGCCAGTCATCGTTGACCGGGCCAGCCTGTGGGGCGAGCGCATTTTTTACGTCTTTGTCTGTTTTGATTCTTTTGGAAATACTTGCGGGCATTGTCGGAATTGGCTTGGAGTTCTAATTTGATCTGCGTAATGTCGTCGGCGCAATTCAGTGTCATCATGCACGAAAACCAAGGCCTAGCCTAGTCTGAACGCCGGATTGACCGTCGCCCATACGGGCCCGCAGCTTTAGGATGATGAGCCATAGCTGGAGACCGCAGCGCTACGAGAATAGGTGGAAAACTGCCGCTTTTCCGGTGGCTGATGTTGGCTTGAGTCAGGGGGCGCCGACTACTCGGATCTGTCTATCTGAAGAAATAATTGAGCAGGGGAATCGCCTTGAAGTCTTCTTTTGCAATCCATCAACAAGCGCTGCATTTATTTGTTGCAGGTGTGACGTTTTTGATTCTCAGTATGTGCGGTAGCGCCACCGCTGCTGGCAAGTTCTTGGATATTTATCTGGCGCCCAAGGGGGTCGATACCGCCTCCGGTTTGAGCGCTGACACCCCCATTGCGTCCATCGCCAGGGCGCAAGAGCTCGTGGCAGAAAAGGCAGGTGGCTATGATGAGGTGCGATTGCTATTTGCCCCGGGTATCTACCGGGGGCAAGGCGTTGAATGGCGCACGTTTCCAGGGGTATGGACGCGCTTCATGCCAGCCCGGCCTGGGAGCGCTGTTGTGTTCGACGGACAGGGAGGGAAGCAGTCTGTCTTCTTTAAAGCGCTTCCAAGTACTCCTACTCGTGATTCCGCGCCCGTATCGATGAAGTTGGAATTTACGGGGTTGACGTTCCAACGCTATTGCGAAGCTTTAAGTTTTCAATCCTGGTCTGACGAAGTTCGTAGACCTGGGGGGCGTGATGTGGTCGTCCGGAATAGCAATTTCGTTGATATCGGAAGCAAATTTGATCCGGTGAAGCGCGGAAATCAGCCTCGAGGGGGGTGTACCGCAGCGGTACGGCTACAAGGCGTGGGGCAAGGGCGCATCGAGGGCAATTCGTTCAAAAATATTATAAATCTAGATATCGGCGAAACCGCGTTGAAAGCCTATGGGCGTGGTCATTTACATGCGATTTATATATCGAACATGTCCCAAGGAAACGATATCGTCGGCAACAAGTTCGACGATTTTTCTGGAGATCCGATCCGGATTAGGGATCAGTCTGATAGGAATCGCATTTCCGGTAATATATTTGGATCAGCTTCGGACAATACAAAACCTGGTGATGTGCACGCAATTTCGCAGTGGTATTGTAACGACGGCGTCAAGGCGTGCGTTCAACGCCAAATTGCGAGAAAGGAATGCGCGTCGCAGGAGTTGGTGCTGCGAGACAATCGGATAGAGGGTCGAAACGTCGAAAGCTATGCCGACAGATCCCAAGGAAAAGCCACATGTGCAAAGTGACTTATCCTGGCAAATGCTACAGAAATTTTTCCAACGGGCTTTTATCTGACAAAAGCCGCGGCAACGCATTGGATATGGCTAAGTCGATGCTTTCCCGGCTGTAGAGCCCGCCGTTGATCTGCGTTCCATGGATTACCGTATTACGAAACCAGCGGAATAAGCGTTGATCAGGTTGTTTGGCATAACGCCAGAACGAGTCGAGGCCCCCCTGAAAAGTCAGGCCTGGCATGTCATATATGGCATTGCCTAAGGCCTTCAAAGGCCTGCCATGCACAAGTGCAGATCCGCCGACAGTGCTGTTCACTGTCACTACTCCGCGCGCGTGATTGAGCAGGGCGGGCAGCGGACCAGTTTCCAAGTATAGGATCCGTTCGCGTTTAAGTCCTACGCGTTCACGGATTCCGTCGATGATCGAAGCGTGATCCTGATGACCCGTATCCAGGGGATGGTTCTTGATGACCAAAACTGAATCCGGCCGGCACATCCGTGCGAACGAGGTCAGCGTCATTTCGAGCATGTCCGTCATACTAGAGAACGGAGAGTGATGCCGGATCTGGGCATCGCTGTTCAGTTGAAGCGGCACGAGCCAGAACGGGACGCGTCCATAGATCAATGATTGGATCGCTGCCAGATTACGGCGCTTCAGGTTTGCCAACGTGACGGCACGGCGCAGATATGCGGTGTATTCGCGGTGCGCAAGAATGGGTGAGTGAGTCCGGTAACCGGGGTAGGTGATGGGATTGCGTATGCCAGCAACGTGGTACACCACGTCGTGGAATGCGCGAGCTGCGAATGACGGCGCAAAGCCCCTGCCATTTCCGTAGTCCGGAATTTTTGGGCCGATTCGGCGATACCACGACGGGTCGCGCGGTAACTGCGAGTTCGCGTTCACTCCGCCGCGCTCAAGCGATACCCAATACGGCCGAAAGTAGCCTTCCTCAAATACGTGCACCCGGATGCCGTTTGCCTTTGCCTGCTTGATGGCAGGTTGGTGCACGGGACGCTGGTCTCCGAACAGTACCAGGTCAGTAGGATTCTCGCGGGCAAAAAGGTCCGTGTACCAAGCGTCGAGCTGGTCCGCGGACTTGCGGAAATAGTGCGTTCCGCCATTGTTCCAATACCAGCAGTCTCCCGCATTGAAGTTGACGCGCTGCACGTTGTGCCCGGCCTCGCGTGTCGCGCGGCCCAGTTTGCTGAAAAAGGGCGAGCAAGGGCCTTGGAGAAACAGAAAACGTTTGCTCATGGCTTGCGCGTCAGCCGAGCCACAATCCGGCGCAAAGGGGAGGGCTTGCGTTCGCTGCGCCACGCCAACAGCTCTTGCACGGCGCGTTCGGGCGAGCAGAAACTGCGCGTGACCCGACTGACGTAGGTCGGGTAGAGAATCAGCGTAGCAGCTACCAAATCGTCCAGGCTTATGCGCCTGGTCCGCCTGGCCTGCACTTGCGGGGTCATCCCATGATCTTCGGTCAATCCCCAGCCAGCGTAGAAGGGTTGGCCCCAGGTTACTACCGGGACATGGCGGAGCAGCGCTTCAAATCCTGCAAGCGAGGTCAATACATGGACCTCATCAACATGAGGAAGAAGGCTTTCAAAAGAAAAATCTCCAATGATTTCATCGCACCACCTCAAGGCGTCGGACTCGCCTTCGCCTTGCTGTCGTAGTCCTGCACGCACGTCTGGGTGAGGCTTATATAGCAGCCACGCATTCGGTCGGGCCTGTCGGGCCGATTTCAGCAAATCAAGGTTGCGGCGTACGGTGCTTGCGCCATAACGTATTGCGGCGTCGCTTTCAACCTGACCAATAACGAGGACGACCTGGTTCTTGTCAGAGGGGCGTTGCCATTGTTCAGGGTGCTGTAAATTGTACTTGGTCACGCCAGCTTCGACGATCATTTGGCGTAGCATAGTTGCCCGCTCGCGAAGCGCGTCGGTAAAGGGCTCTTGGGCAAGGATGCGCTCCAACCGAGAGGGGGAGCGTGCATCGTAATAGATACCTTCAGGGTCGATGACCCACGAGAGGGGGCGTATGAGGTCCGCGCCCAACCCGACGGAACGAAGGAAGCCATCCTCGATGCGTAGCACGTGCTCGCCAAAACCGGCATTCTCGAGCTCGGTGCTGTGCTTGTGCCCCCACGTGACAATCGAATAATCGGAGGGGCCCGCTGGAGGAAGCGTTTGCGTGAATACCGTTTCACTGCCGGCAAGAAAGTCCCGGACAAATGGCTGTTTCCAGCGCGAGAACCCGTAAGCAATCAGACGCGCGGGAAATCGTTGGCGCTGTTTTCGTTGCAGGCCCATCCATTCCATAAGCGTCTCGATTTCGCACCGCAATCCGCTCTCGGGATTGAAGTAACGTGCATACCTGATCAGGCATGCGTATGCCAGTTGCTCAAGGGGGATGTGTTTGCGTCGGGCGGGTGCGGGCAGTAAGTCCTGAGTCAAGCCCCAACCTGCATAGAAGGGCATTCCGTAGACGTGCACGGATTTGGACCACAGCAACGCCTCGAATCCTATCTGCGATGTAACCGTGTATACGGCGCGCGCATGCTTAATCCACAATGCTGGATGAGAGTCGTCAGCTACAACCACTACTCGCGGGTTCGCCCGAAGTGACGCGAGGTCATAGTGCCCTTGTTTACGCCCCTTTACGACCTCTGGGTGCACTCTCACGACGACACGGCAATCAGAATTCGCGGCAAGTGCGTCGCCTAGCATCTGCTGAAAACTGGCGGCATTCGCACCGCCAGCTGCAATGGCAGCATCCCCTGCCGTTTGGTCTACGACCAATACATACGGTTCAGGAAGGGAATTCAGAATAGGGTCGGGCCCGCCGTTATATTTCGATAGCCGGTGATATCGCCAGGCTTTGAGCAGACGAACAGCACGATCGTGCTGCGCATCGTCAAGGGAAATTGCGGCGAGGCACTCCAAGCGTGATGACCGGGATGCATCGTAGTAAATCCCCACGTCATCAACGACGAGGGAGTAAGAGGGGCTCGTGCTGCCTTCTAACGACCGAAGAAATCCGTCCTCCAGCAGCCAGCAGTGTCCGTCCAAGCGTTTTGATAGAGCAAGCGCACGCAAACCACTCTTCTTCAAGCCCCAGCCGATGTATGCCGCGCCGGATCGGTAGGGTAGGAGCCCGCCTGTAATTGCCACGCGAGCATCAACTTTCGATGCCAATTGACGTTGGCTCCATAATCCCCAGTCAAGCCAATGGACTGCGGCGAGAGTGCCGGCCATGGCGGACGTCAGAAACGCTGGCCGAGCAAGAGTGCCTGTACGATAGGCGTAATGATCTTCTGCCATTCGTACACGGCTGCGTTTGTCACATAGATCGCGTCTTCCGGCTGCATCAAAAACTGTTTAGCGAGGAATATTGATTCTGGATTACGCATGTTGAGACGGAAAACGATCGCGTGCGGATTGGTGGGATCATCCTCCACCAGACGAAAAATGAATACGCCAGTGGGGTCGGCTTTCGATTCTTCCAGCCCACCGACAGAGCCAAGTGTTTCAAGCAAACTGGAGCTTGCCGAGGGTAGGTCGTGCAGCCCGGGCGTTTTGACCGAGCCCATAGCTACAAATCGCTGCCGCGCCCGCTCAACCACAATTTCGGATCGTGGAGGGACGGGCTGATTTTTTCCCTGAAGCAGGTCTTGGTACCTGTAGGTATAAACTTGGCTTCCGGTGCGCACGACTACATTGACCAAATGCGGTTCGAGCACAGGCCCCCCGGCCTGGTTAATAGCGTCCAGCAATGTCAGGGGGCCCTGAAGTGCAGAGAACCGTCCAGGCGTCTTGACTCCCCCCGCCACCAGCACGGACCCGGAAAGATCCCCTACCATTGCAGCGTGCACTTGAGGGTCAATTGCCTTTCCCTTCAGTCTTTGGCGTACGCTGCGTTCGACATCAGGCAGAGTCATGCCGGACACCTTAAGTTCACCTACGTAAGGTAGCGATATCCTTCCGTCGGCATCAAGGCGAAGTTGTGGAAAATTCGTACCCCCTGCGCTTAAGGGCGAGAACAGTGCGCCTTCTTGCCCACTGTCCGAAATCATCAGAGAGATAACGTCACCAGGTATCAGGAATACATTGCTGACAGGCAGTTGCGACACCGTGGACGTGAGTTCAGGAACGGCCGGCCGCATGTAGCTGCCTATCGTCTTGGCATCCAGGTCGACGACCTCGTATCTGGGATCGGAATAACTCTCCTCTGCGGCAATCGTTAAGCGGTAAGGACCTGCTCCCGACAGAATGCCGCAGCCACTCAGGGCAGCCGCGATTGCCATAGTGAGCCCTGCACGCACAAGTCGGGGTGCAACTGTCCGTGGAGTACGGTGAAACATATTGAAGGGATGTGGCGTGTGTTCAGAGGCTGCGGTCATGTCGATTGTGAATTGTTAGTCTCGATGATCTTCGATCGTGGCAATCACAAAGCGCGCAACGCCATAGAGCAGTACCAAAAGGATAAACAGCGTTGCGAGATTGTAGAGACGCTCGGGATATATAGCGCGCTGTGCTACTGCCGGTCGCACAATAGTGACCAAGCTACGAATCTTCTTAGATGCCTCGATTCTGGCGTTTTCCATAGCCGTAACAGCCAGCTTGTAGCTTTCTTCAGCTATCCCGGCATCCACAGTCAAATTCTGAAATTCAGATGCTATGACGTTAAGCTGCTCTCCTCCGACTGCGGAAATCAACTCCTTCTTTTCGGCCGCCAGTTGTTGCTCGATCGCGCGAATCTTTACCTGCTGCTGTCTGACCTGAGGCGTTTGGGCATCCAATGTGGAGCGCAGTGCCTTCAAGTGCGCACGCTCCTTCGTCAGTAGGTCTTCGAGTCCAGCGAGTGTTGCGGATCGTGATGCTGCCGACGACTTTGCGTCCAGTAGGTTGTTTGCATTCTGGAATGCAATCAAGATATCCCGCTGCTTGATATAGTTGCGACGGGCATTTCCTAGCTCACGTTCAGCGAAGCCCAAATGGTCACGGGCAATTTTATGCGAAAGTTCATTTACGAAACGCTCGCTCTCATTCAGGATCTCATCCAGCATCGCTTTAGAAAGGGCAGGTACGGGAGTTTGCACCTCCACCTGAAGAAGACCTGTGAATTCGTCAAAATGCGTTTCCACTACGCGGCGGTAGAATTTGAGTAGATCTTCTGCGGGAGCGTCCTTCGATATGTAGAAAAGCGGATCGCTCATCTGCTCCGCATACGCGTCAACCCAATTCAACTTCTGCTGAAGATGATCCATCATGTCTATGGACTGAATAAAGTCCTGCATGAACAATGTTTCTTCGCGCGATGTCGGGTTCGTGCTGCCCATCAAAAGAGCCAAACTGGGGATATTGGCGCCAGCTGCCTCGTGCGGCTGGCGGACAACTATTTTTGCTGTACTCACATACCTGTCGAGTGAAAGAAAGGCATAGTAAATGCCGACCACGACCATCGGTATTACCACCATGTAAATGAACAATGGTGTTTTTTTGAGTTTCTCAAGATTCAACACGGTATTTCCTGCAGGCCGTTAGGCTTGATAAGCAGCGATGCCGGACTCGACATCATCAAACATTGTTATAGTGCCGTTCTCGACGAGCAAGACCAAGTTGCACAGCCGACGAATGTCTTCCATTGAGTGGCTGACCAAGATGATGTTGGAAGTTTTCATTTTTTTTTGCAAAAACTTGGTTGGATTTCTTCTTGAAGTGAGAGTCCCCAACAGACATGACTTCGTCGATCAAGTAATAGTCGAAATCGAATGCCATACTCAAACCGAACGCCAAGCGAGATCTCATGCCCGATGAATACGATCGAACCGGCTCATCGAACCATTTCCCCAAATCGGAAAAGTCGCGGACATATTGAAGAACTTCCGACATGCGTGGGCCTACAGCTCCATATACTCGGCAGACGAACTTGACATTATCCTTGCCGCTCATACTGCCTTGAAAGCCGCCAGTAAGCCCGACCGGCCACGACACGCTCTTGTTTGTTACAATCTTCCCCCGATCTGGCGTATCTGCGCCACCCAGCAGCCTCATTAATGTAGATTTTCCAGATCCGTTTTTTCCAATCAAACCTATATTCCTATCCGGCGGAATGGAAAACGAGATATCTCGAAATACGTACCTTCGACCACGCGGGGTGTAATAGGATTTTGTAATATTTCTTACTTCGAACATGGTCGAGTCAAAGAGACATTAATCGATACTTGCGTACGCGGTAGGCTGCATAAGCGGCGAATGAAGCAACGATCGTGCACTTCACTACATACTCAAAAGAAACGCCAGGGTAGAGCCTGTAATGCTTAAAGGTCGCCGCACGGATAAGATCAATAATGTGAAGGTACGGATTCCACAATAAATAATCAATAATGGAATGAGGTAACCTATTTATCGGATAAATAACACCCGATAGCAGATAGAGTGGCATGAATGTAAGGCTAAGGAGCGTTCTCAACTCCGGAATCGCTTCCGCGAGCATTGCGTAAAATATTCCCAGCGCGAACGAAAACGCGATGCCGAGAAAAATTGCAAAGAGCCACGCGATCGGGTCGGTTATCGCGGTAGAGTAGCCGTACCAAGTTAGCGCAATATATAAGATCAAAAAGGTGATCGAGGAGATGCAAAATTCGACGATTGTCCGAGCGAAAAAGGCGTCGGCGGGTTGAATCTGTTTGTAGGAGAACAACGATTTGTTGGCCTCGACACTGCCCATTAGCTTCAGTACGATATTCTTGTATAAAAGAAAGGGCGCCAAGCCCATCAGCAGGAATACTAGAAATTCATAACTTGGCGAGGCAGCGCTGCGTAGTTTCATTATTGTCCCCAAAACGATCATGTGGGACATAGGTTCGAGGATAACCCATACGGCACCTAGCCTAATGCGGCCAAAACGTCCGCGCATCTCGCGCAAGACGAGCGCAAAAATAACGGAGCGGGTGATTTCTAACGGAGATCGTAAACGCATGGGATTGTAGTTTGGTGCTGAGCGCGGCTGATTGTACAATAACTAACTGCGTAAGGGAGCGCGTCAGCATACGAAAGTGTTGCTAAACCCCTTAAAACAGCTGAATTTCAGCTTTACTTGCCTAATTGCTGCGATTTTTACGCCGAAGGCTTCGTGTATGGTGTTGCGTTTAGATGAGATCTGAAATATACGCATTTCCATGCCCAGCAAATTGCTGATCGATGTCTTTCTAAATGTTAAATATCTATCAAAAAATGTTTAGCATGAGCAATGTCTGTTGGCCAACTCCGAGAAATCCCTGTGTATTTTTTGAAGAACTACTTTAATTCCGTATTTCGTGCCAAGCATTCTCCGGGTGAGTTTTCAAGGCTCAAGGTGGCTTTGGTTTCGGATGCTCTGACACAAGCGTCCCTGGAAGTCGAATGCTCGGTCAGGAACGTTACACCTGAAAACTTCGAGCGAGTCTTTCGCGATTGGCGGCCCGATGTTCTTTTTGTCGAGTCCGCCTGGCAAGGATTCAGAAATAGCTGGAAATACTGTATAGCCTCCTATCCGGATCATCCGAAACGAACAAATTTGCATCTGCGCAGGATGTTGGATGCCGCTGAGCGAGAAGGGATCCCCGCGGTGTTCTGGAATAAAGAAGATTCAGTTCACTATTCCAGATTTATTGAGAGCGCCCGACTGTTTAGATATATTTATACTGTCGATGGGAATTGTATCGAGCAGTACCGAGCCGATTCTCCGAATGCAGCGATAATAGGTGTGCTTCCATTTCCCGTCCAGCCGAGATTCCACCATCCTGAAGTGAAGGGAAAAGCGAATCCGGGCTACAGCTGCTTTATAGGAAGCTATGGTACGCATGTCCATCCCCGGCGGAGGCAATGGCAAGATTCTCTTTTCGAAGTTTTCTCTGCCAAAGGGCTGGATGTCTATGATAGGAACTCCGGCAGAAAATCTGTTCACTACCGCTATCCGCGATTACCCGGCTTGACCGTGCGGTCACGAGTGCCGTACGAAAAAACAGCCTCATTGTATAAGAGTTATAAATTCAATCTGAATGTTAATACTGTCGAATCCTCGCCGACAATGTACTCTCGTCGCTTGATAGAAATCCTTGCGGTTGGAGGCGTTGCGATCACGACGCCATCTCTCGCTGCATCGCAGCTATTCTCTGAATATTGCCATATCGTCTCCTCGAGGGGGGCTATGGAGGAGGTGATTGCCTGGTCGGCCAGCCAATATGAGATAGCGCAGGAACGGGCCCGGCATGGCTCGCAATTGGTGTTGAAAAACCATACCTGGGCTCACCGGCTGCAGGCGCTGGAGGATAGTTCGATTTTCTAGAAAAATTGAAGATTCAGGTGCTAGCGGCGCGCATTGTATATCCCCGCCACCAAATCGTCCTCAATTGAAAATGCTTTCGGAATATTCGATATTCCGACCAATGAACGATTTGTATCTGGCGTAATTATCCTTCGTTATTTTTTTTATCTCCTTCGCCGGGTTTCCTCCCATGATGGTGAAAGCCGGGACGTCTTTGGTCACGACGGCGTTCGCACCTATGATTGAAAACTTTCCTACGAGAACAGGGCCGAAAATCTTGGCACCCGTGGCGATATAAACGTTATCTTCAATTTTAGGCACTGAAAGCCTAGTGGCTGGATGTGTTCCTTGACCGCCGCCGATGGTAACGTTCGAACCTATGGAGCAGTTTCTTCCTACCTTTGCTTGGGCGTGAATGATTGTTCCTATTCCTCCATAGGCAAACGTTGTTCCCGCGCCTATTTGTACCGTTGCCGGAACATAGGAATTGTGAAATATCTTGATCAGTTGCTCTAAACGCTTGGATTTATTGAGGTCGCCCGCGATGAGGCAGTTTCTGGCTTCATTATGTAGGGCTGTTATTGTGGTTGGATGAGCCAGAATTGGCTCCATTAGGGCTAGGAGAGCATCGTATTTCATGGCGTGTTAGGAAGAGAGCTTATTGCGAAAAGGCTATCACGGTTTTCAATTCGTGCTTAACCCCTGACACGCAAATAAATTCAATGACACTGGACGGCACATACTTGTTGGCTCGGTCTGAGGTCACGGACAGGACCCTAGCCCCACTGATCCCGCTTCGCACCGTTATTGAGTCAAGCGTCTTCCCGGTAGTGGTTATGGTCATAGTGGCCCCGGATTTTCTTGAACGTACGACCACGGTGTTGTTGTCTACGACGTTTATATCCTTTTGATTATCTACATGCCATAGCGTTCGTGCTGTGCGGGCTGTTCCATCCAGACATACCAAAGAGTCTGTGACTGTGATGCGCCGAGGCTCGAATTGCGTGGTGCGTTCAGTGGATGCGCCCACGAATCCGTAGAATGTCATAGTGCTTTGATTATTGGTGCCAGTTAATCTCTCATCTATCAGTGTCCAACTATTTTTTAACTCCGGCCAATTTTTCTTGTAGGCCGTGCCGTCTAAGACTGCGACGTTGTGCGCAAATCTAGACCGCGCGTACTTTCGGACCGGGTCGCCATGATTGTAGTTGTACATGCCAGAATCAATAAGCCAATCTTCGCCAAATGCGTATACGACCAAATTACCTTCATCTTCTTGTCGATGATAGGAACTGAGGGCGCCAGCTTTAAAAATGCCGTGCAGTGCACGTTGGTTATCCCAGGTGTCGCGGTATATCGCATATCCTGATATTGGATAGATCTTGAATCGAAAGCGAGGTTTAGCTCCAGACTTTCCGGCGGTTAGGGCGTAACGGAATTCTTGATACTCCTGGCTCTCGCCTAGTAGCTCTTTGAATGCATCTGTAGGACGGAGCTTTTCGGTATCACCGATTATTGGGACATGTCCGTCTGGGCGCAGAACGTAGGCAATATACTCGAGTATTTTCCTAGCTTTAGGAACAAATGCCTTTGCCAGTTCCAAATGCCCGGTTTTCGTGCAGGTTTGAACGATAGAGATAAATGTCTTGAAAACAAAAATATGATACGCAGGGCTGTTTTCGACATGGACGCCCTCCGAGGTAAAAGCGAAATCCAGTTCTGATTGCAGTCGCGCGAGTGCCGTCGTTTGCCACGCCATCGCATGTTGCCAAACGTCCTCAAACATGGACGCCAGCAGGAGCAGAACGCGTGCCTGCTCCAGTCCATGATTAGTATGGGCAGAATAAAATGTATCCTCTGCTAAGATTGCGGCGTGCCGTTCCAGCAGCGAATTTGAGGCATGGAGGAAGCGTTCGCGTGCTTCTTTATCCATTTGCGTTGCAGGAAGTTCAGAGAGATATCCAAGGAATAATAGAATGTGTTCTGCGCGCAGCGCCGTCCCGTGATCGTGCCATACGAACTCTGAGAGATTCTTGTCTTCGGGGCGAGAATCGGAAAACAGCTTTGACCACTCGTCGATCAGTGCGATGCCGGCTTCCAAGGCACGGCAGTCTGACGTGGTGTGGTGGTAGGCGATAATGTAAAGTAGTGCGGATAGCGAGCCCCACCGCCACTGCCATGTGCGGTTCTCTAAAGGATTCTGGTCCCAATCGAGCGTGTAATCCACGAGTGGGAACGGCCCTAGCCGAACTTTTCTGGATCTCACGATTTCTTCGCCTCTGGTGGAGAAATCCAAGTTCTTTATTATATTGTTTAGGTTGTCGCGGAGAAGATTAAGATTCATTAGATTAATGATGGCCTGATTTCAAAATTCTATTTTGAATTCGCAGAATTCTTGTGAGCTCTTGAACACCAGCTTTGTGGTGCTCAGATATACATATTTGTCAACTCCGATGTAGTCCAAATTTTCGGAGCTCCAGCAGCCATTCCCTTCTATGATGTCAATTTCCGCCACTAAGAGGCCTCCTTTGGAATGGAGCTTGACCTTAAGATCAGATATCTCGGCAGAGATGTCAGGATGAAGCACGAAATTGTGGAAGGCTAGAAGTGGATTGCTAAAATCGCTGCGATGTATTTTGTCTCGGATAGTCAAGTATTCGCTATACAGAGATATTTCTCTCGATATCGCGTGGTCGGCTATTCTGTCATGACTCATGACCACGACGAAGCCATTCATAGTTTCGAACCATTCGTCGATTCGGCTTCCCCGAGGGGCGGCTCGGACATCGCAAAATGGTTTTTCGGCAATCTCGATGGTGCTATGGGCCGACGCCTTGCGGATCTTTCGGTCGCGAGACATCACATTTACGGTGTAGCCCGGATCATCGAATATTAGGTGGCCATCGATTTCCAAGCAAAAAGAAAGCTCGTCATCTTGTTTGTGATTTACGGAATTCCAGCCGCAGGTTGCAGACAGATGTATGTTTTTCTGGAAAGTATCGCCGTCCGATTTTCTTCTCTTGTAGAAGAATAATCCCGTGTCAGAGTATAGTCTGTGACCTTTAAATCCAAGGTTAGCCAGTTCATTTTGACTGGCTGCGATCTCTGGATGTGACGCGCGTATACTTTTGTTTGGTGCGCGAAGGGTATCACCCACGGCTAGATATTCTCCACAGTCCCGTAATGCGAAGGCGAGAATTTCCCTTGTGTTTTTTGCGAGCGTGGACTTGCGGTTCTTGATTCTGGTCTCATCGTGCTGGGGATGCAAATCAAGGAACTGGATGGCCAGCGGGTAATTGTGTTCCTGATAGGAGATGGAATGTTCTCGAGTGATTCCATCATATGTGAACATTTCGTCGAGGGTAGCTTGTCCCCTAGCTGCGACGGCAACGGGATCAATGCTGCCGCGGTAGGCAGGGTAGTCATTCCACATTGTTAAAAGTGCGATGTCTACCATCAACCCGTGATTGTGTCCCTTCCTATACATTTCTACGCGCTGAAGGTTAAGTGCCTCGGCTCTGATGATTCTGTCGCATATCCCCATCGCCGGAATATTGTCCAGTTCACTGAACCGCTTACGAAAAGAAAGAATTTGCTCAATGCGTATGACCGCAGCGTGATCGCCCCGGAGGTGCGTATAGTACGGATTGCGGGATTGTCTTACGCAATGAAACTGATGGAAGCTCTTAACGATATAGAACAACAAACCCGAGTCGAAATTAGCGGGAATCCACCGGAGGCTCATAAAATGATGGAGCCAGGCGGGTGAATTGTAGGGGTTAATCGCCCAGTCTATAGGATCCGACAGGACAACTGCCGGAAATGCAGCATGTTGCACCTGGATAGCGTCCATCGAAATGTCCGCACCGGAGAGAGGGGCGGATGCGGGAGCGATTTGCATATTCGATTTATTACTCCTGCCTGCGTGCCGCGCCAAGGCGGATGGGGCACGGGCTCACTGTTGGGGTAGGCACGAGATGGCCTCGTTCACACCCCAACATTGTACGACGGGACCTCCGCCGGGCTTTCATGCCGGCTTTTATCTTGACCGGCTGGAGATGAATTAACGGGGCCGCCCTAAAGGGGGCCCCTGTAGTCGATCACCGTGTGAACAAGTTAAGTTCGCGGGTTATCGTCTTGTCGACAGCCAGTGTATAAGCTACCCGTTTATTCGCAGCCTCTGATTTTTTAAGGAAGTCTTCTGGATTCTGAAAAAGATGTTCAACCGCGGCAGATAGGGCGGTTGCATCTTCGGGAGGGCAGAGAAACCCTTCTTCCTTCGACAGGAATTCAGATATAGCAGCCGTATTTGTGGTAATTGGCACTAATCCACTGGACATTGCTTCGTCTCGCGAAACTCCCTGCGTGTCCATACGCGAAGGGGTCAGGAAAACGCCATATGACTTATGTTTGGCCGATATCTCAGTATGTGTCAAGAAACCTTTCGTGAGCTTCACGTTAGGGAAATTGGCAAGTGGGGCGGTTGTTTCATCGAACAACTCCCCGTCGCCGCAAAGTTCGATTGACAGATTTTGAAAATAGGGTTTTTTGCTCAGATTCAAAATCGTCTGAACCGTGAGGTCATTTGCATACGTTCGATTTGCGTAGGGGCGGATCGAGAGCAGTTTCGTGCGGTCTTCGGCTTGCTTTACTTTGTAGTCGAATATGGCACCATCGACATGGTTCGGAATCACCATGTAACGGTCCGCAGTCAGCGAGACGTCCATGTCCTCTTCTGTGGTGCGCTTTAGCCATTCTGAGACGAACACAAATCGCAGATTGGGGCTCGTGTTACTGAATACGTCTCGCCAGAACTTTCGCCGATTGTCGCTAAGCTTCTTTTTTCGGACAATTTCGTCGGGGCTCAAGTCGGCGAATTCATATGCGCGCCGTTGCCAGACTTGAATCTCTGATCCGTGCGCCCAGATTGTAATATTTATCTTGTCCAGAAAATCCTTGAGCACGTCCCACATCGATTTGTCGAGTATATGTACTAGCACATTGCTGTAGCGACCAGATTCGAGGGATTGTCGCAGGAGGGCGGCGTCTCCGTTCGCCACATCTATATTCTCGAATTCTCGATATGGCTGGCCAGGATGGGCGCTAATACGGAATACGTCCACGGTGTGTCCTGCCCGAGCATAGGCACGGACGCGGGTATGCAGGAATCCGTACTTATAGAGATCGTCGTAGGCCGGATATTGCTTTGAAAGCACTAATGTGTTTGAGCGACCAATCACGATCGAGGGCTTTTGGCCGTGGCTACCGAGTACTAGTTTATGAATCTTGAGGTTGCAATTCCCCTGGATCCGCAAGCCAAAGCGGATGTAGACGCATTCGTTGGGGATGGCGAGAGCGTGGGTTCCTTCCGCTCCGACAATTGAGTGCGATAGCTTTTTCCTGTCCTTGTCTTGGAATTCGAAAACCGTGCGCACTTCGCCTGGATCATCGCAAACCAGTGTGAACTGGCTGTTGAGTTCCATGTTCAACTCTTCACGAGGCGAGGATTCTTTAACGTAGACGTAAGCAAAACTCTCTTGAGGTAGCTTGGATCGTACGCTCAAGGTATCGCCCTCTACCGCAAGCGTGATCATTTTGGACGCCGGCGCTCGCAACCGCTTAGCCAGTTCTGCTCCGGAGATGGAAGGAAGGTCATCATCCGAATTATCACTCATTGCGGTCGCGGGTTTAATCGCTTCGGCTAAAGGTGCCAGATCTTGGTCGAATGAGACCCCTTTATTGATTAGCACCGCATCCTGCGTCGTTAGAAGTGTTTCGGCGTCAGCCGCGGCGCCGTCCGCGCAATAATTGAATTCGTCGATCGACAGGCCTTGATGACCTTCACTATTGGCGGTGTCTGGCGTGTCGAGCCAGCGTGTAATGTCCGCGTCGGTCACCTCTTGGATGCGCAGGACCGAGCAACGGAGGCGCATGGCCGCGGCAGGGCGATATTGCTTTCCATCGTCAAGCAGCGCCAACTCGCCAGCCTGATAGGTGTAGCGTGCGACCTTGCCGAATGCAGTGGCGGAACTTCCATATGTCGAAGCCCAAGCCAGATCTTCCGCATAGTGCGTGCCGTAGTAATCCCGGGGATGCAGTGTGCCTATCAGTTCGAATTGAGGTGCAAAATCACGCACGGCTGCGGTGAGGGAGTCGACGCTGCTGAAGTAGCTGATGCGAGGGTCGTGCGACGTCACCGACGTAGCGCCTGTAGTAACGACGCATAGGCGACATTTCCCGTGAGACTGTCGCAGAAATGCATTCTGAATGGATGTCAAACTCTGCGAGGAATCGGCTAGCGCGACGAATAACACCGCAGGAATCTGTTGGCTGTAAACAGTCGATGAAAGTTTAGCCTTTATATAGGAGAGTCGATGGCGATAGGTATGTTCGGCCATGACTTTGCGTAAACCGGCAAGCCGGAATTTGCGATACGCCAGTTCGTCCGCATAGAGCGTGCTAATACGGGATTCAATTTGCGTTGCTTCGTCCGATGCTATCACCAGGTCGCCGAACAGCAACCTTGTTCCGCGAGAGAAGTTGCTAACCACTACGGTATTTGATGCAAGCAGCTCAAAGACGCGTCGCGCGAACATCGTCTGAGATTGCTTGATGGTGTTCATGTTGATGCCATACCGGTAGCCCTTATAGGCGCGGTCGATCTCGTCGAACTTCAAGTTTCCCAAAATATATGGCGTATATTTTTCGGGAAACTGATAGTGCGGATGTGGTTTCTCGTAATTTCGATCATAGATCTCAATCGGACGGAATTTTTTTACGGTATCTACTAGGGCAGAAAAATCGCGCTGACGCTCGGGATAGCGCAAATAATAAGATCCCGCAAAATTGAACGCGTCTTTGCGTTCGTGAATCTCGATCGGATTGTGGGCCGCAGGTTGAGCAGCGAACGGCAAAAGGTAAACACGTTCGTGGCCGAGTATCTTTTTGTATTTCGGGATGCAGTCGATATCCGTCGTGAACACGTGATCGACGAGCGAGGCAAGTTCGATGAATGTGCTGAAATGGACGGGATCTTCCTTATTCCAGAATAGGGTGGGTACGTGGTTTTTCTTTGCCCACGCAAGTAGCGCGCGCACCTCTTCTGCGCAGTTGCTGATCTTACGCTGCCATAGATCTTCCACCCCTTTCCACGCCGATTCAATGAAAACCAAATCCGGCTTAAATTCTTCCACTTCCATTTGCCATGTTTCCGGGCGCAATTGGAGCAACTCGCACTCGGGCGCGTAGGAGTGGTACGTAAACTCGTCCATGATGCCCGCTACACGCATTTTCTTGTTTTGCGCGGAAATTCCCGTAAGCATGATGGGATCGGCGTGGACTTTCGTCACAGGCGACTGGTGAACTGCTTTCGTTTTAACCGTTTTTTGGCCAACAGCCGCCTGTTTCAAACGCTTCCTTTCGCGGCGGATCTTTCCTTCTTTGTGGATACGAATGAATTCCGATGGCAAGGAGAAAAACGCAGACCAGGATTTGAATCCGTGCAGTAATGCGTAGCCCAGCTGGAACGAAAGCGTCTTTCTAGTTTGCTCGACTTGCTGCAGCGCCTGCTCTTTTTCTAGTTGGAGATTGCGCAGGCGACGTTCAAGATGGCGAATTTTCTCCGTCGCCTCTTTCTCATCCTTTTGAGTTTCCCGTAATTGGGCAACGATGCCTCTTGCTTTTAATTGAGCATCTTTCAAACGCCCCTCAAATTCTGCTACCTGATTTTCTGCAAGAGTGAGCCGGGTTTGAATATCTTGGATCTTGCTGATGGCGGCACTCTGTGCATCCCGCTGCGCCGTCCGAGCTTGAAAAAGTTGGGTTGTGAGCGTATTAAGCGAAAATTGCAATTTCGAACGTTCTTGCTCCGATCCTTCGCGAGCGGTGGTGGCATCCGCAACGCTCTTTTCCAAAGTCTGGATGCGTGCGTCTGCATGTTGCTTGGCTGCACGCATTCTGTCGTGGTCATGTCGTAACCCTTCAAGTTCGCTCTTCAGACGGACTTCCGACTTCTGGTTTTCCTCAAGCGCGCGCTCATGTTGCTGTGTCCAGTGCGCATGATCCGCCTGGAGGACTTCAATTGCCTGTGCTCGTTCTAGAGTCAGTGCCGTCAGTTCATCGATTCGCTGTTGAGAGTCGTCGATGTCCTGTTGCTTGCCTGCCAATGCGCTCCGCAGTTCGTCCACACGCCGTTCAAGCATAGCGCTTGTGGATTTAGCGGCAGTTTCGGCGGCGTGCAAACGCTGCAGAGCATCATCACGGGCGGCGTGAGCTGTCCTGAGCGCATCGCCCGCCTCCTGAATCTGCCGTTGAGCTTGAGCGGCATGGTCCTCCGCTTCGCGACGGGCCTCCTGGATTGTCACGTCACGTTGAAGCTTTTCATGCCGCAACACTGCAATTTCCTGCGCTTTTTCAAGCTCCAGGATGCGCGACTGCGCCTGTACCTGGCTGGCCGCGTGCTTAGCGCTTTC
>Ga0256900_1000180_pt1 | contig 21058 bp, 22 predicted proteins | sample MC6MC0688MT_FD_190190 | JGI IMG/M metagenome (GOLD analysis project Ga0256900, IMG submission 190190) | Metatranscriptome of enriched soil aggregate microbial communities from Iowa State University, Ames, United States - MC6-MC0688-MT... | ecosystem: Environmental > Terrestrial > Soil >... | reverse complement strand
CTGCATCGTAGTCTTGAGGATTGTCTTTTGGACCTGGAACGTAATAAAATGCTCATTAGAGTGACAGAGCCCATTGACCCGGACCTGGAAATGGCGGCCCTACATCTTAAAGTATTCGAGATGAACGGACCGGCTTTGTTGTTCGAAAACGTGATCGGTTCTGAATTCAGGGCAGCCTCTAATATTTTCGGCAACCTCGAGCGTAGTAAATTTTTGTTCCGGCATACGATTGAAAAGACACAGGAAATTATTGCTTTGAAGAGCAACCCGGCATCTTTGCTCAAGCATCCTTTCCGGCACCTGAATACGGGCCTGAGTGCTTTGAAAGCGCTCCCTAAAAAATTAAAACATATTCCTACCAATTTCAAGGAAATCAAAATCAGCGACATCCCGCAGATCAAACACTGGCCTATGGATGGCGGCGCTTTCATTACCCTGCCCCAGGTTTTCTCGGAAGATATTGATAAGCCCGGATTGATGAATGCCAACCTGGGTATGTACCGCGTACAGTTATCAGGCAATAAATATATCCAGAATGAAGAGATCGGGATGCACTACCAGATCCACAGGGGTATCGGAGTGCATCAGAATAAAGCTAATGGAAAGGGACAACCTTTAAAGGTAAGTATTTTCGTGGGTGGTCCACCGGCGCATACTTTATCCGCTGTAATGCCTTTACCGGAAGGCTTGAGCGAGCTTACCTTTGCAGGCTTGCTTGCCGGCCGGAGATTCCGCTATGCTTATGATAATGCCGGCTATGCCATCAGTGCCGATGCTGATTTTGTAATCACGGGTGATATTTATCCTAAAGATGTGAAACCCGAAGGGCCTTTTGGCGATCACCTTGGTTATTACAGTCTGACCCATCCCTTCCCGTTAATGAAGGTGAGAAAGGTATATGCCAAAGAAGATGCTATATGGCCGTTTACGGTTGTAGGGCGTCCGCCACAGGAAGATACCGCCTTCGGCAACCTGATCCACGAACTAACCGGAGATGCCATCCCTTCTGAAATACCAGGTGTAAAAGAAGTGCATGCGGTAGACGCTGCAGGTGTGCATCCCTTACTGTTTGCCATCGGTAGCGAAAGATATACGCCTTATCAAAATCCAAAACAACCGATGGAAATCCTCACCATCGCGAATAGGATATTGGGTACGGGTCAGTTGAGCCTGGCTAAGTATTTATTTATTACCGCGAAGGACAGCCAGCCGATCAGCACGTATAAAGAAAAAGAGTTTTTAAAATACATCCTGGAGCGAATAGACCTCAGAAGAGACCTGCATTTCCAGACGAATACCACGATCGATACCCTGGATTATTCCGGTACCGGCATCAATGCAGGCAGCAAGGTCATCTTTGCCGCTTACGGCGATCAAAGAAGACAATTAGCAACACAAATACCTAATGTATTTTATGAAATTCCCGGCTTCAAAAACCCGCAACTGGTTATGCCGGGCGTTATAGCGATCCAGGCAAGTGCCTTTGTTTCTAACCAGCAGGTAACCGTGGAAATGCAATACCTGCAGGCTGCTTTAGGTCAATCACCGGCATTAAAAGAATGCCCGATGATCATTATAGTAGATGATGCCAACTTTACGGCAGCCAACCTGAATAATTTCTTATGGGTCACGTTCACGCGCAGTAATCCTTCTCACGATATGCACGGGATCAACAGCTTTTATGAGCATAAACATTGGGGATGCGATGCGGTAATCATAGATGCAAGGGTGAAACCACACCATGCACCGCCATTGATCCAGGACCCGGAAGTCGAAGAAAAGATCAATCGCTTTTTCGTAAACGGGGCCAGCTTATCCAAGTTAAAAAATAAATTTTAATGATCACTTTGCTGCATAACCCGGATTGCTCCAAAAGTAATTGTGCATTAGATTACAGCCAACTTTTCCCTACCCTGAACATCAGGATCAGAGCTTATTTACAGGAACCCCTAAATAAAGAAGAGCTGTTACAGTTGTTACAAAAGCTGCAAGTGCCGGTTGCCGCGATTACCCGGACCACAGATAAAGATTTTATCGCGCAATTTGGAACCGAAATATTATCAGAGGATACTTACCTGGACATCCTGGTAGAACAGCCGCAATTTTTACAAAGGCCCATACTGATCGATGGTGAGCAAGCGATTATCGGCAGACCGCCGGAGCTGATTTTAGCTTATTTAAAGCGTCTTTAGGGGCTCTTTTCAGGTGAATGGCATAATAATAGGGCCAAGCCAGGAGTACCAGATCCAATAGCTCAAAACACCACCCGCTAAACCAGCAATAAGAAATGGCATTAACTGCCGGCGGGGAATTACCCGAAACATCAAGTAAGCAAGTATGGATAAACTGAACAAACAATTAGCGATTGTAAAGCTCCAGCCACTCACCTGGAAATACTTTGCCAGCCAGCTAATCCAGCTTTCGAAATTATAATCAATCGCTCTGAGCTCCACAATCAGCTTAACTACAAATGCCCTAATAAACCAATGGCAGTATAGTGTAATCAAAATGGATAACCAGGAGAGCCGGCTCAATCTTTTGTTCGCTCTTTCTAAAAGAACATTTTCCCGTTTAAACCATAAAAGGATTAGTCCAATAATACTTAGTAAGAAAAATATCCCATCAGCAATAAATGATCTTAATGCTTCATCAAAATTGGTCTGCCACTCTATTGCTACTAATCTTTCTTTTTCGGGAAACGGCTCGCCTTTTTCTATTTCCTTTTCGTATTGGGCATAGATGCGCCGCCATTCTTTCTGATTTTCTGTTGGGGTAAACGTCTTACATTTAAAGCCGCGCCCCTGGTAGTAAATAAATGTATCATATCCCTGTTTATGAGCAACAAAATTCCAGGTATGCAAATGCACGAGGATAGCAGAGATGCATAATACGACAATAGCAAGGGTTAAAGCAATGGTAAGCTGTATATTCCTAAGCATAGTTCTCTACAACAAACGATCGCTTTTGTTGCATTCTTATTAAATATACAAAAAAATTATGCGGTAACTGACCTGAAATAGGTCAAAGACAACAGGCATTGCAGCACTAAAAGTACCAACCCTATAAATAAGAAAGGCCGGTAGCAATCTTTAAACTGTACCAGGCTGTTCGACTCAATTTTACTTTTCTCCAGCTGATCAATTTCATTATAGATCTTCTGTAAAGAACCATTATCCGTCGCCCGGAAATACTTACCACCGGTACCCCTGGCGATTTTGGTCAGGATGGCCTCATCAATCATTACCGGCATTTTCTGACGGGAAATAATATTGCCGTTCTCATCCGTAACCGGCATAAAAGTTTCCCCTGCGGATCCCACGCCAATTGTGTACACCCGGATACCGTACAGTTGCGCGATCTCCAATGCTGTTTCGGGGCTTATCGTTCCGCCTTCATTAACGCCATCGGTCATCAGGATCACTACTTTACTCTTGCCGGTCAGGTGGCGTAAATTATTGACCGCAGAAGCCAGTCCCATACCAATAGCGGTACTCTTTACCAGCAGGTTACTATGTAAACTTTCCAGTTGTTGAATTAATACATTATGATCGATCGTAGCGGGACATTGGGTAAAGCTTTCCCCCGCAAAAATAACCAGGCCTATACGGTCTGAAGGCCGGCCTTTGATAAAGTTAACCGCAACCTCTTTCGCTGCTTCCAGGCGGGAAGGCTTAAGGTCTTCCGCATCCATACTCGGTGAAATATCCAGGCTCAACACGATATCGATACCTTCTGCATCAATCGCCTCATTGGTCGCAGTATCCTGTGGTCTTGCTAAAGCGATAATGATAAAAACCGCGGCGATATAAGCCAGGTATTTTGAATAAGGCATCAGCCGGGCCTTGCGGCTCAGCGGCACCCTTTCAATACCTAAGGTTGTAGAAAGCGTATAATCGGAATTCCGCTTATTAAAAAAACGTTTCCATACAAAATAGACAGCCGGCAATAAAAGCAGCAATAAGAAATAAGCGGGATCAGCAAACTGGTAAGCAGTAAATGGAATACGCATTATATGTTACCGCCCTCCTCTCGCGCTATCGGGGTTTTACGCACCAGCAATACTGCCGCATCCAGGCATAAGTCCTGCGCTTCAGTACCGGGCGTCGCTTTTGCAAATTTCGCCAGGTCCGCCGTTCTGAAGATGAGCTTTAATTCTGTTCTCAGAGGTCTTAGTTCATTATTCTGTTTGGCTACTTTTAATAATTCATCTGTGGTCATTTCAGCAATAGAAATGCCAAAGCGGGCTTCAATATAGTCTTTAATGACCTGTGTCAACATGGAGAAATACTGTTTTTGACCGTCTTCCCCTTCAACAGGCATTGTTTTCAATTCCTGCAGTAAGCGTAATGCTTTCTGATCCGGTTTTTCTGCATTCTTAGGCGCTTTCCGCTTCCGGGATATGGCTTTAAAAATCCGGATCAACAGGAATACTATCACAACGCAAACGGCCAGTCCGGCTAAAAACCAGGGCCAATAAGCCCACCAGTCTCGTTCTACTTCTTCTATATCTTTTATGGGCTTGATCGCTGCAGCAGTATCAACAGGTATGGTGCTCACCAGCAAGGAAAGCGTATCGGTCGGTATATTTACGACATTACCTGAAGGTTCTACGACCGGGAAATCAAAAGCCGGGATGACATAAACGCCGGAATCAAAGCCCGTAAGCGTCAGCTTTTGTTTATAAATAAGATCTTTACCGTTTAATGCGGAATCTACGCTGCCGGTGTCCACGATTTCCAGGCCCTGCATTTCCGGGAGCTTTGCCCAGGAGAGCTTCCCGCTGCCATTAGGTACAGACACCTCCAGGAACAGGTGAAACTGGTCCCCTATCTCTATTTGCCGCGCATCAGTTTTCGCTGTTGCTTTCACCTGGGCAAAAGCATTCCCGCTCACTAAAATGATGCTTAGAATGATAAGTAAGCGCTGTATATATTGATGAATTGTTTTCAAGTTCTTGACTGCTAAATTCTGCCTCTGAAAAAGCTTTGTAATACTTTTATATAATCCTGGTCGGTGCGCACGCTTAACAACTGCGCGCCCGATCTTAAAAAAATCTCTTTATTATAATCCTGCTGCCTTTTAAAGGCAAACGCGTACTGCTGCCGCATTGCCTTATCCGAGGTATCCATAAGCATTTTCCGGCCCGATTCTGCATCCTTTACGGTTAAAAGTCCTACATCCGGCAGCGTGACATCCAATTGGTCAAATACCTGGAGGGCCACAAAATCATGTTTCCGGGCAGCCATTTTTAAAGCCTGTTCATAAGGCGGTGCGATCAGGTCGCTCAGTAAAAAACTAATACACCTTTGCCGGACCACATTATTCAGAAATTCCAGCGCTACCGCGACATTAGTGCCACTTTCCGCAACCGGTTCCAGGGCCACTAACTCCCGGATGATCCGCAAAACGTGCATTTTCCCTTTCTTTGGCGGAATAAATTTTTCAATTTTATCGCTGAAGAAAATGACTCCTACCTTATCATTATTCGTGTTGGCAGAGAAGGAAAGTACTGCTGCGATCTCTGTGATTAATGCTTTTTTACTAATGGTATCTGATCCGAAAACGGAGCTGCGGCTGATATCTACTAATAACATCAAGGTGAGCTCCCGCTCCTCTTCGAAAACTTTTACATAAGGTGCAGAAAGCCTTGCCGTAACATTCCAGTCAATCGTACGCACATCATCTCCCGGCATATATTCCCTTACTTCGCTAAAAGACATACCGCGCCCCTTAAAGGCAGAATGGTACTCTCCGGAAAAGATATGACTACTCAGGCCTTTGGTCTTTATTTCTATTTTCCTGACTTTCTTTAAAATCTCGCTTGTCGTCATTGAGGATTACGCTTTTGGGCAGCGGGTAAAATCTAAATTAACGGGCATTCCCTTTTTATCTAAGGTACTTCTACCGCGTTCAGGATTTCATCTATTATGTTTACAGAAGTAATATTTTCAGCTTCAGCTTCATAGGTGATACCTATACGGTGCCGCAATACATCGTGGCAAACCGCTCGGATGTCTTCCGGAATTACATACCCCCTGTGTTTAATAAAAGCATAGGCTTTGGCCGCTATAGCCAGGCTGATACTAGCCCTTGGAGAACAACCAAACGCGATATATCCTTTTAGTTTGCCCAGCTTATACTCTTCCGGATTCCGGGTGGCAAAAACAATATCAAGAATGTATTGTTCGATTTTCTCGTCCATATATACTTCCCGTACCAGTTGCCGGGCATCTATAATATCATTTGCTGAAACTACCGCGTTTACTTTGGGTGCCCCTTTAGGATTAATATTCTGGCGAATGATCAATCTTTCTTCCTCTTTTTCGGGATAACCGATCACCACTTTCAGTAAGAAACGGTCCACCTGGGCTTCCGGCAAAGCATAAGTACCTTCCTGTTCTATCGGGTTTTGGGTAGCCATCACCAGGAACGGATCTTCCAGCTTATAAGTTTTATCGCCAATGGTGATTTGCTTTTCCTGCATGGCTTCTAAAAGCGCAGACTGCACTTTGGCCGGCGCACGGTTGATCTCATCGGCCAAGACAAAATTGGCAAAAATGGGGCCTTTGCGTACTTCAAAGCTATGCTCCTTTGGATTATAGATCATCGTACCTACCACATCTGCAGGCAGGAGGTCTGGCGTAAACTGGATACGGCTGAATTTAGCATCAATCGCAGCTGCCAGGCTTTTGATCGCAAGTGTCTTGGCCAGGCCGGGCACTCCTTCCAGAAGAATATGGCCATTGGTCAGTAATCCGATTAAGAGGCTTTCGCCCATACGCTTCTGACCGACAATCGCTTTATTTAATTCAATATTTAAAATATCGATAAAAGCACTTTTTTCTTTAATTTTCTCGTTAAGGGCACTGATATTGATACCCACTGAACCTGATTCCATTAAAATCTGATGTTTCTTAAAATTAATCTATCCGCAATATGCTGCAATTTATTCATTTTTCCTGCAAAAAATATGGTAAATCGCGGGTATGGGTCAATAAAAATATGCTAAAAAGCCGTTATTTCCGCAGCATGTACGAATTCTTCATTCGTTTACTGTTGAAATAACGGCTTAATTTATTGTGTTTAAAAACTAGTTATTCTCGTAATTTTCCAGTTTTGTGCGGTATTCCTTAGATTTCTCTACATTATTCATTTGGGCATAGATACGGCCTAATGTTTGTACCCCTTCCAGTAAATATCCTTTTTCTTCCGGGTTGATCGACTTACTTTTGAATTTTGGTTCAAGAGTAGACTCCATTTTTACTAATGCCGATACCGCCTGGTCCAGATAGCCTTTACGGATCTTTACCATTTCATCATACTTCTGGTTATCTGCCTTACTGCTACCCAATGCATTCATTTTGTTGGCAACATAATCGCCTTTGATAACGTATATAGTAGATAAATTATAATTATAGATGGCATTATTAGGCTCCAGTTCCAGCGCTTTCTTCATTGTTTCTTCTGCTTTCTTATGCCACTCTGTAGCATCGTCTGCAAACTTCCCGTTTTTCTCCATACCCATATTCCGGTACAGCACAGCCAGGTTATTAACGTATAAAGCATTATTAGGTTCTTTAGCTACAGCGCCTTCAAATTTATTGATCAGTTCTGTTTCTTTACCCTGGGAGATGAAATAGTTTAACTCATCTGCTTCCAAATCTTTATTAGTAGGGAATTTTTTCTTAGCCGCTTCGATGGTAGCAATTTGCTTTTCCGGATTTTTTACTTCTCCGTATGAAAAGGCTAAAATCCGGTATGGATCTATTTTAGACTGTGTAACCGGGTTTTTCAATGCTTCTTCCAATACAGAGATTGCTTTGGGATAATCTTTCTTGGAATAATAACCAAAACCTTCGTAATAATTGACATCAGCCAGTAAGGTATCTACCTCTTTTCTATCTTTAAATAACTTCCTGTCATTGAAACCGAAAGCATCTCTTGCAGTACCTAAAGCACGGAACAAATCTTCGTAATTATTCTCATTTAATGATGCGATGGCCCCATTAAACGCGAAAATACCGGCATTAAAAATGCTGTTTTCTGCACCTTCCTTGTTAACGATCTTCGGATTAATGCTGAACGCTTTTTTCAAAGCATCCACCCCTTCATTGTAGTATTTTTTATCGGCAAATTTTGGTACGCGCGATAATTCTATATAAGTTACCCCTTTTGCAAACCAGGCATCTGCATTGTTCGCAGTCTCCGCATTAGCCACCGCTTCATCTGCTGCAGCTTTAGCTTTTAAAAGCGGTTCTGTGATGGCATCCGCATTAAAAGCCTCAGGGTTCCCGTTAGCGGAACTACTAGCCAGGATCATTTGTTCACTGGCCTTATCAAAGGCTTTATTCGCTTCTTTAATTTTAGCTTTTTGAGCAAATGTAGTCGTAGAAGCGAGTAATAATCCGCCCACCACTATTAATAACTTTTTGTTCATATATAACTGTTCTTTGTTTTGTTACTTATTAAAAAATCTAGCTAATTTAAGATAAATCTGCTGAAATTAATCTTAAAAATTCAGATCGCGTCTCATTTTGCAGGAACTGGCCGCTGAAAGCAGAGGTTGTTGTACTGCTGTTTTGCTTCTGCACTCCTCGCATCATCATGCACATATGCTTTGCTTCTATAACTACCGCAACGCCCTGTGGTGCCAGCGTATCCTGTATCGCTGCCAGTATCTGGTCGGTTAAGCGTTCCTGTACCTGCAGCCTGCGGGCAAAGCAATCCACCACCCGGGCCAGTTTACTCAGGCCGGTAATGTAGCCGTTAGGTATATAGGCAATATGCGCTTTTCCGATGAAAGGTAATAAGTGATGTTCACACATCGAGTACAATTCAATGTCTTTTACAATTACCATTTCATTGTAATCTTCTTTAAACTTTGCACTGTTCAGTATCTCATGCGCATCCTGCTGGTATCCCTGGGTCAGGTACTGCATGGCCTTTGCCATTCTTTCCGGCGTCTTCTCCAGCCCTTCTCTTTCCGGGTCTTCACCCAATTCTGATATTACAGACTTATACAAACCGGCCAGATTATTGGTGACCTGTTCATCATAAGTTTCAATCTTCTTATATGCCATATACTGTTACTAACAATTGTTTTTGAAAATAATTAGGGGTCTACGCGCCATAGTATTCCACGTAGATATTCCTGGTTTCGAAAAGCTTTACGCAGTGTAACACGGCGCCTTCTTTTTCGATATGCGGCTTTAATTCCTCCCAGATACCAATGGCCAGGTTTTCGGCGCTGGTAAACTTATCTTTCATAAAATCCACATCAAGGTTAAGATTTTTATGATCGACTTTTTCAAGGATCACGTCCTTGACCAGCCGGCCTAATGTTTTAGCATTAAAGACAAAGCCGGTATCAGGGCTAGGTTCCCCTTTAAGGGTTACGTGTAATTCGTAATTGTGACCATGCCAGTTAGGATTGGCACATTTATCAAACACTTCAAAGTTCTTATCCTCAGACCAGGCCGGGTTTGCCAGCTTATGGGCTGCGTTGAAATGTTCTACTCGGGTAAGATATATCATTTAATTATCTGTTCTATAACAATAGACAAAGGTAACGTGTTTTTAAGATTTCTTTCCAAAATTGAATCATTTAAGGGTAAATTAACCTTGTTTTAAATCCGCATTATATTTCAAAAAACAAAGACAAGCCCGGCATTATGTCCTGAAGCACTTGCTTACCGGATAAGATGATTTTCTGCTACAAAAGGTTGGATTTGTTGATTTTTTTTTATCTTAGTCATATAAATAATAAAGCTATAGCAGTTTCACAATTTCTTTATACTTTTTTTATTTTAATTATCCTACATTGCATGCCCAAATGAAGAACGCGCAGCAACATTTGTCGAAACATTAAAACATCGTCATGCCACACATCTTAGTAGCCGACAGCGGCTCAACAAAAACAGACTGGAGTTTAATAAAAGAGGGTAAAACCAAGAAACTAAGCACAACGGGCGTCAATCCTTATTTTGTTTCTGAAACTTCCGGGGCTGAGATCCTGGCCAACGAATTGAAAATCGGCAAAGCACTGAACGATATAGCAGCGATTCATTTTTACAGTGCGGGCGTAAAAGCGCCGCAGAATAAAAAACTGATCGAGCAAATCCTTAAAAATCATTTCGGTATAAAAAACATCTTCGTTCACTCTGATATGCTGGGGGCAGCACGCGCTACCTGCGGTCATGAGAAAGGAGTAACCGCCATCCTGGGCACCGGCAGCAATTCCTGCTTCTTTGACGGGAATAAGATCAGTAAACAAAGGGCTTCCCTGGGTTATATCATCGGGGATGAGGGCAGCGGTACTTATTTAGGTAAAAAAGTACTGCAATATTTTTTCTATGACACTTTCGATGGCGACCTGCATGAAGCTTTTGTCAACAAATATGGTAATGACCTGCCGGCGGTACTCGAAAGAATATATAAGCAACCCCTTCCCAACAGATATATTGCCAGTTTCACCGAATTCCTCCATGAGCACAGGGGGCACTACATGATCGAAAATATCATAGAAGACTCTTTCCTGGAATTTTTCAATGCCAATATCCTGAAATACAGGGAGAGCTGGAAATACCCCATCAATTTTGTGGGTTCCGTCGCTCATACGTTCCAGGATGTACTGGAAAATATCGCGGCCCACTACGGAGTAGAAATAGGCAAGATTGCCAAAAGCCCTATGGAAGGCCTGGTGAAGTATCATAAATAATCCCGAACTTTACCGGTTCAAAACAAATACCTGACAATGCTGAATTTTAAAGAAGCAGGCGATATCACGATCACTTGCCATAAGTTTATTGCCCCGTCTTTAGCTAAAGAAGTCAAAGCGCTAGGCTTTCAATTGGATAGTGAATTTCCGACAGGCGTTACCCTGAAAGGCAGCCTGAACGATTGTATCAAACTGAACCTGAACCTGCATTGTGCCTCACAGGTCCTTTTCAAACTAAAAGAGTTCCAAGCCGACAGCGCGGATGATGTATATGATGCCGCCTACCGGATCGACTGGCTGGAAATAATGGATGAAGACAGCTATTTCTCCATCACCAGCAACGTCATGCACCCGACGATCAACAACAGCATGTTTGCCAATCTAAGGGTAAAAGATGCGATCGTGGACCAGATGCGCGAACGCAAAGGCCAAAGACCGGATACCGGGGCAGAACTAAGAGGCCTTGTCGTTCACCTGTTCTGGAAGAACGAAAATGCGGCCATATTCCTGGATACCACCGGCAATTCTATAGGCCGGCACGGCTACCGGCGTATCCCGGGCAAAGCACCTATGCTGGAAGCATTGGCCGCCGCAACGATACTGCGCAGCAACTGGAATCAAAAAACACCTTTTATCAATCCTATGTGTGGCTCCGGTACCCTGGCTATCGAGGCCTGCCTGATCGCTACGAACCGTAAACCGGGCCTGTTCCGTACCGAGTATGCCTTCATGCATATCAAAGGTTATGATGATATGGTGTATCAGAGAGAAGACGAAGCACTGGAAGACCAGATTACTGATATCCCGGGATTAAAAATCATTGCTTCAGATATAAGCCCCGAAGCGGTTGTGAATGCGCAGAAGAATGCAGTGGCTGCGGGGGTTAAAGACCTGATCCGTTTTGAAACCGGCGATTTTGAAACCACTACAGTACCACCAAACGGCAACGGGGTAATTTTGATCAACCCGGAATATGGGGATCGTTTAGGTACAGAAGAGGCGCTTGAAGAGACTTATGCGCGGATCGGTGATTTTTTTAAGAAAAAATGTGCGGGCTATACCGGTTATATCTTTACCGGTAATGCAGAGCTGGCCCGGAGGATCGGCCTGAAAGCGGCAAGGAAGATCCCGTTTTATAATGCAAAGATCGAATGTCGCTTACTTGAATTTGAATTGTATAAAGGGAGTAAGTAAAGCAATTAATGAAAAAACAGGAGCAGCCATGCTTACTTTTTCTTTTTCCTCTTTTTACAATATGCTTTAAAACTAATCCCTGATGACTGTTATCGCGCCGTCAGCCTCTATTTTAATGATCCGGGAAGGTGTGGTGGTTTCCGTTTCTTCCCGGCGATGATCAACAATATAGTCCACCCGGGATTTTATACGCTCATCAATCTCTGCAAAGGTTTTCGGCGCCGGCTCGCCGCTTATATTGGCAGAAGTCGAGATCAAAGGCTTTTTCAATCTTTTCAGTAAGGTTTTACAAAAAGGATCAGCCGTTACCCGTATGGCTACAGAACCATCTTCAGGCAGTGCATTAGCCGCAATACCAATCGCCTGCGGGTAGATCACGGTAGTTGGCCGCTCAAAGCTATTCAACAGGCCAAGCAGGTCGGGATAGGGATCGGCTACAAAATTAAATACCGATTTCACATCCGGTAACAACATCACCAGGCTTTTGCTTTCCGCACGTTCCTTAATGGCAAATACCTGTTGCACGGCAGCCTCATTGGTCGCATCACAACCAATTCCCCACACGGTATCAGTAGGATAAAGGATCACGCCGCCCTGCTCTATTATGTCCAATGCTTTATTGACCTCTGCATTCATATTACAAATAGCTAAATAATGTAAATCTCAATTTTTATTAATGCTGCAAAAATTTAAAATAAAAAACGAGCTGTTTTTGCAAACAACCCGCTTTTCATTATATCATCAATTAAAATGTACTAACCTTGCAGTGCTGCTGCTCCACTCACGATCTCGGTCAACTCGGTAGTAATAGCCGCCTGACGAGCCCTGTTGTAAGATATTTTTAAATTCTTCAGAATTTCATTTGCATTTTCTGTTGCTTTATCCATCGCCGTCATACGGGCACCATGCTCAGAAGCATGTGCATCCAGAATAGCTTTATATACCTGCGTATTTAAGATTCTTGGCATTAATTCCGCAATCAAAATGTCTTTAGAAGGCTCAAATAAGAAATCAGTTTCTTTTTGTTCTGCCGGTTTTTCCACTTTAGGGATCGGTAAATACTGCTCCGTTACAAAAATCTGGGTAGCTGCATTTTTAAACTGGCTGTATACCAATTCTACTTTATCATATTCCCCATTCAGGAAAGCTTCCTGGGCATAAATGGCGGCACGTTTTACATTATCAAAACTTAAGTCGGCAAACATTGTCCAGTAATCGGATACCAGGTTATAACCATGCTTTTGAAAATATTCGAAGCCTTTTTTACCGATTGGTAACAAGGTAACTGTTTTATCGGCATATTTATCTGCGATCAATTGCTTGGCCGCTTTGATCACGTTAGTATTGTAAGCACCACAAGTACCCCTGTCTGAAGTAATCGGGATGATCAGCACTTTTTCTACAGGGCGCTCATCTGCTAAAGATAAAGCCATATCGTCGCTCAGACTGCTCACGATATTACTCAGCATTTCCTGCATCTTTTGGGTGTACGGACGCATCTGTAAAATAGCATCCTGTGCACGGCGCAGTTTTGCAGCACTTACCATTTTCATGGCTTTAGTGATCTGTTGAGTAGAGGTTACCGACTGAATACGTAATCTTACTTCTTTTAATTGCCCTGACATATATTATTTATATAAAACTTGAATATATTAAATTTGGCTGCAAAGGTACGGCTTGCGATTTGTTTTACCAAAATTTTGACTTGTTTTAAAGTGCCGCTAAAATTAATCCGACGACTTAAAAATACAAAAAACATTTCAGCATCCATACCCCAGCCCAGGCTTGTTTTTCAATTTCTGCCTTAAACCCTGTATTTAACTCATCTTCCTGCCAATGTTGGATGCCTAAATCCTATATCTGCCTATTTTTTCCTTATTTTTGGGCTCAATTTTTAATATTCAATACATAATGCAAAAAATATTAGTTGCCAATCGTGGTGAAATTGCATTGCGCGTCATGCGTTCTGCCAAAGAGATGGGTATAAAAACCGTAGCGGTATATTCCGAAGCGGACCGTACGATGCCTTTTGTTCAGTATGCTGATGAGGCCGTTTGTATCGGACCTGCACCATCTGCACAATCTTATTTACGCGCAGATAAAATTATAGAAGTCGCTAAACGCCTGGGCGTAGATGCGATCCACCCGGGATATGGCTTCCTGAGTGAAAATGCTGATTTTTCCAGGACAGTCGCCGAGGCCGGCATTACTTTTATCGGGCCAGGTGCTTTTTCTATTGAAACGATGGGCAGCAAAATTGCAGCTAAACAGGCAGCCTTAAAATTCGATGTACCTATGGTACCGGGAACGGACAAACCGCTGGTAGATGCTGCTGAAGCCAAAGAGGTAGCAGAGCGTGTAGGCTATCCTATATTGATCAAAGCAAGCGCCGGTGGTGGTGGTAAGGGTATGCGCGTAGTAAATAATGCGGACGAGCTGGAAGAGCAGATGCGTATGGCCAAAAGTGAAGCTTTAAGCGCCTTTAGCAATGATGATGTCTTTATTGAAAAATATGTAGGTTCTCCTAAGCACGTAGAGATCCAGATCCTGGGTGATCAGCATGGTAATTATGTTTACCTTTTTGAACGCGAATGCTCCATTCAGCGCCGTCACCAGAAACTGGTAGAGGAAGCTCCATCTTCCTGCCTGACCCAGGATGTACGCAAAGCGATGGGTGAAAGCGCGGTAAATGTTGCCCGCTCCTGTAATTACCATGGTGCCGGCACGGTAGAATTCCTGGTAGATGATGACCTCAATTTCTATTTCCTGGAAATGAATACCCGTTTACAGGTGGAACACTGTGTTACGGAATACATTACCGGGATTGACCTGGTAAAAGAGCAAATAAGAGTAGCCCGTGGTGAAAAGTTATCTTTCAGCCAGGAGGATTTAAAAATTAACGGCCACTCTATTGAGTTAAGGGTGTGCGCTGAAGATCCGCTGGAAAATTTCGTTCCGGATACCGGAACTTTGGATATTTATATCCGCCCGCAGGGAAATGGTGTACGTGTTGATGATGGCTACGAACAAGGAATGGAAATACCGATCTTCTATGATCCGATGATCGCTAAATTAGTAGTTTGGGGTAAAGACCGGAACGAAGCGATTGACCGCTTGTGCCGCGCTATTGACGAGTACAAAATCAAAGGTATCAAAACCACGCTCCAGTTTGGAAAATGGGCCGTTCGGCAACCGGCTTTCGTTGCAGGTCAGTATGATACTAACTTTATTGGTAAATATTATAAACCTGAATATTTAATGACCGAAAACAAAGAGGAAGCAGCGGTTGCAGCGGCATTCGCAGGTGTGGTTTGGGAAGAAGGCAAACAAGCTATGGCACAGACTCTGAACAGTGATGGTCCAAGCAAATGGAAAATCAAAAGATAAAAAGCATCAATAAGGGAAAAGCGCCGGAATAATCCGGCGCTTTCTTTATAGGGGTAAATTCTAGAGGGTAACATGTTCTTCGCCCGGTTTCCCGTTCCGGCAACCGCATTAACGGCTATCGGAAAAACAAGCCGGGTAAGCGTTTCATAATTCAATAGGTGCAGGCATTAATTTATATTTCATCATAAAACAACACATTATAGGCCCGGAATAAAAAAGCGTAGCTTAAGGGGCTTACCCCTTATCCGGGATCAGGTTGCAAATATATTAAAAAGTCACTTAGGGGTGACCATAAAAATTAATTAAATTTGCAATTGAGTCCGGTTTGGACCTATTTAAACTTCTAAAAAATGGAAAAGCCAACCACAACCGTAAGAAATAAAGAAAAAAGCAAACAGCGGCTGCTGGATGCAGTAGGTAAACTATTAAAAAGCAAAGGTTACCCCGCGCTTAAAGTGAACGACATCGCGGCTACAGCCGGCCTGGATAAAAAACTTATCTATAAGTATTTTGGTGGCACGCAGCAGCTGATAGATGAATATATCCAGGGACAGGATTTCTGGAGCAATGTCGGTTTTCCCGAAGGAGCGGAAACAGACGGTGGTCTTTTGTTTGCAAAAGAAATGCTGCAGGCCCAATTTGACTATGTATATAAAAACAAATCTTTTCAAAAACTTATTTTATGGGGCCTTTCAGAGCAACGTAAATCATTGAAGCAGCTTACGGATGCACAGGAAGCCAATGGGGAACTGCTATTTGAACATATCCTGGATCCGCACTTTGGCGAGAATGCCAAAAAGGTCAGGTCTATAGCAGCCATTCTTATCGCCGGCCTCTATCACCTGAACTTATTTGCCAATGCAAATGGCAGTGTGTTTTGCGGTATTGATATCAAAAATAAAGAAGATCGCGAGGAAATTAAACAGGCGGTAGCTTTTCTATTAGACCAAACCTACAAAGAATTATAATAAACAACTTAGTATCTATAAAAATTAGCATTTCCCTGACCAACCTTTGAACTGTATTTCATTGTCTATAAACTCGAACAAAACATGAATAGTGAACTACAGACGATTGTTACTGATCCTTCTATTATCCTTTACAGCTACCCACTTACAGGCCAAAAAAGTAAGGGCATTGTTCCTGGGGAACAGTTATACCGATTACAACAACCTTCCGGAACTGGTGAAACAACTGGCCCTCTCGGCCGGTGACACTTTGGAGTACAGCAAAAATACCCCTGGCGGTTATACACTTCAGGGGCATTCGACCAACAGTACCAGCCTGAATTTGATACAAGCCGGCAACTGGGATTATGTAGTACTCCAGGAGCAAAGCCAGTTACCTTCTTTTCCAGACGGGCAGGTAGCCAGCCAGGTATATCCTTATGCAAAAAAACTGGATAGCCTCATCAAGGTACACAATCCATGTGCACAAACCCTTTTTTATATGACCTGGGGCCGCAAAAACGGAGATGCTTCCAATTGTGCGAACATGCCCGTACTCTGTACTTACCAGGGTATGGATAGTCTCTTACAGCTTCGGTATACGATCATGGCACAAGATAACAATGCCTCTATCGCCCCGGTAGCAAGGGTCTGGCGCTCCATCAGGGAAAACCACCCGGGTATAGAACTTTACATTGCCGATGAAAGCCACCCAAGCAATAATGGTTCTTTTGCCGCCGCCTGTACCTTTTATGCGATGCTTTTTGGTAAAGACCCGGTCGCAACAAGCTATAATTTCACTTTAGACGCGGCAGATGCCGCAATTATAAAAAATACCAGTAAAAATATTGTCTTTGACAGCCTGTCGTTTTGGAGCCGGTTTGACGACCTGCCTGCAGCACAATTTTCCAGTAGCCTGAATGGAGCTACGGCAAGTTTCACTAATCAATCCCTTAATGCCAGCCAGTATACCTGGAACTTCGGGGATGGCAATAGCAGCAACTTAGCGGCACCGAGCCACACATATACCAGCAATGGTACTTATATAGTGACCTTAACGGCTAAAAAGGCAAACTGTAATCATACAAGCACCTTTACCGATACGATACTGATTTCCGGGACTACGAGTATACACCCACAAGAAGGTGCTGCTACTTTTAGACCGGAAATATTCCCGAACCCGGTCGGGGAAGAACTATTCATCCGGAGCCAGCATGCCCTCGCCGGGATAAAGATATGGGATGTAAACGGGCGCCTGGTTTTACAACCGGATTTACTGCATTATAGTACTAACCAATACCAATTCAATATCGGCCGGCTACCCGCAGGTTTGTTCATGCTGCAATTGATTACGAAGGACGGGCAACAGTGTTTACTGAAAATTCTTAAAAGATAAACTATTAATTACAGGAAATAACTTGACCGGCGCTTTAACCTGGTATAGGTATAGTAAAGTATTAGCCGTAATTTTAAAAAAAATACATAAAAATGAAATTTAGGATAATTATTTCCTTCCTCCTTTCGGCAAATTTACTATTCGCACAAAAAGCAAAAATTGAGTTTTTACCCGGTCAACCCTATGATAAATACGAACTTAAAACACAAAAAGACACCATAACATTCTATCTTTCTGTTACTGCTCATAAAGAAAATTTACCGCTGATTGTTTATGTACAAGGTTCAGGAATGAACTCTTTGTTTGAAAACAAAAATGAAAAAATAATTGCTACCTCAGGCCATATGTCCTGGTTCAATGCCGGAAAAGAAAAATACAGATGCTTAGTTGTAGAAAAACCAGGAGTTAACTATCTACAAAAAGGGGCATCTACAGATTTTGATAAGCGGTTTTCTCTTGAAAATTGGAGTAACACAATTGTAACTGCAATAAATTATGTTGTTCAAAATGAAAAAATAGATAAAAGCAAAATTTTATTGGCAGGACATTCAGAAGGTGGCGTTGTTGTGTCAAGAGTTGCCAACCTGATGCAGGACAAGATATCCAATGTAGCAATAATGGCTGGAGAAGGACCTTCCCAAATTTATAGTTTATACAAATTTGCGGATGATGGAACATTTTTCAATACTAAAGAGCATAATATGCCGACTTCGGAAGAACGAATAAAGTATCTTACCGAAAAATGGCGTGATATTTTAGCCGATCCAACTAATATTGATAAAAAATTCTGGGGCTTTACCTATTTACGGTGGTCAAGCTTTTCAAAAACTTCTGTAATTGATGAATTATCCAACTATAATGGAAAAATTCTAATCCTTCAGGGAACTGCCGATAAAGCGGTATATCCCGAGTCTGCTATTGTTTCCTATACATCCCTTTTATCAAAAGGAAAGAACGTTAATTTGATAGAAATAGAAAATGCCGACCATTCTTTGAACATTCCTGATCAGCCTGAAATTGACGGTTGGCAATTGTCAATCGAAAAAATAATAAACTGGTTTAATCCATAAAAAGCTACTTCTAACATAGCCTGACCAGCTTAAATGAAAAATGAGCGTCAGGAATTTTGTATGCCTATTTTCCCATTGCATTTAAAATATCGTGAAAATACAGCTCTACTTCACCCAGACTTCTTTGACGTAAAAAAGCCAGGTATTGATTACCTGGCTTTGTATTATTTAGTGCATTTGAAGATCTTTATAATTAGCGTTTGCTTTCACTAATTCCATAGCCTTGTCTGCGCTATCAGGACTAAGCCTCAGGACCACCAGGGTATTCCCAGCTCTTAACTCTTCATCATAAGCATCTGTAATCCTGCTTTTCTCTCCGTCCAGCAAAAGGTTGGCCACTACCCCACTTGCCAGTGCGCCAAAATCAAATCCTACTATAGCTCCAACTAAAGCGCCGGCACCATAAAGGAAACCTAAACCGGGAATCGCAATCAAACCGACACCCGCCAAAGCACCTGTGGCCGCACTGATGGCTAAAGTTGCGCCCACTCCTTTAGTTGCGGTACTCATGGTCTTCGACCCCATTTCATCATCTGCATCTAATTTACCCAGGATCGTAATGTTTTTCTTACTGAATCCATTTGCTTTTAAAGCCTCTACTGTTTCGATGGCTTCCGCCTGTTGTTCATAAACAGCTATAATCGTTTTGTGCATAAAATAAGATTTAATACCTCTAAGTTAGGGGATAAATTAAATAAGTAAAATAATTTTGGATAAAGTTTCACCGCCTTTTGCGGCTTTTTACTTTTCGCTGATCAGGGCTGCAAACTATTATTCACCCGGCGTTGCTACATGATCTGTTTCCGGCAAAATATAGCCTAAAGCTCCCGAAGGGCAGTTGTCGATCTGGGCAATCAGTGCTTCCTTAGCGGCATGCTCCGGTCGCAACCAGGGCTGCTCTTTAGGATGATAGACATCCGGTAAAGTCTTTACACAAACGCCTGCATGTACGCATTTTGAAGGGGTCCAGGTGACGATAATGTCTTTATTATTTTTATATTGTTTGGTTTCCATACGGCAACAGTTGAGTTTTGTCACAAAATTGTCCCATAAATATAAGTGGAAAACAAGAATAAAATAAAAAATATTTGTTACAGGCTCTTTGGGACTGTAAGTAGTACTAGTCCTTTTTCTTTTCTGCTGCTGCTTTCTTTTTAGCCGCCTTCGCCTTTTGCTTATCGGTCAGCAGGAAACGGTCGCCGGGCTCGCTGAACAAAAAGCCGTAAGGTTGTAACTGCGGCACCGCATCAAAGATCACTTTCAGGATCGCCATCAAGGGCAGCGCCAGTATCAATCCTGCAAAACCGAACAACATACTAAAGAGGAAGATCGAAAGAATAGATACCAAGGGATTTAAGCTTACTTTACCGCCCACAATATTGGGCGTAATAAAGTTACCTTCCAGTATCTGTACCACTTGAAACCAGCCTATAATACCTAATGCATACCAATAGCTGTCTTTAGTAGCTAATGCAAAGAGCGCAGGCAGTATCGAACCTATCGCGATCCCTATATAAGGCAGCAACATCAATAAAGAGGCCATAATACCAAAGAACCAGGCGTATTCGATACCTATGATCATTAACCCGACACTATTTAATACGGCTACGATACCCATTACCATCAGCAAACCTCCCATATAATTCTTAATCGCGGCATAAATTTTAGACATGGTCTCTTCCACTTTTTCTTTATGTTCCCGGCCGATTGCTTTCACAAAAAAGGCTTTAAAAAACTCGCGATAATACAACAGGAAAAAGATAAGTAGCGGAACAAGAATTCCCATGGATAAAAAATTACCCAGTGAACCGAAAAAGGTGGTCACTGCGGCGCCCACACCCGGCATCACTTTTTCCAGCTGCTGCTTGCCGCTCTGGATGATCTGCGTCCGGGACAGGTTTAATTTTTCGTTAGCCCAGCCTTCGGCATCCTTTAATACCTGCTCAATTTTCCCCACGATTTCAGAAGCATCCTGGCCGATGTTGATCGATTGAGATACCAGTAAATAAACCATTCCTGCCAAGACCAAAATAGCGACGAGTAAAGAAGTAAGCGCGGCCATGATACGGCTAAATCCCCAGCGCTCGAGACGACGACATAGTGGATACAATAAGGCGGCAATGATAAAAGAAAACAATATGGGCACCAGCACGGACTGCAACACGTAGGCAAAGGCAATGATCAGGGCCAGCGCCAGCATACTATAGGTGATGGAACGTCCTAAATTGCCTTTCCCCGGCGTATCTGCTGCTTCGGGCTCAACGATTTCTTCTGTACTATTTCTGAAATTGTAAAAGTTTTTGAACATAATGGCTTGCTAAAAGAATAAAAATAGTTCATTTTACCG
>Ga0256900_1000179_pt1 | contig 21221 bp, 24 predicted proteins | sample MC6MC0688MT_FD_190190 | JGI IMG/M metagenome (GOLD analysis project Ga0256900, IMG submission 190190) | Metatranscriptome of enriched soil aggregate microbial communities from Iowa State University, Ames, United States - MC6-MC0688-MT... | ecosystem: Environmental > Terrestrial > Soil >... | reverse complement strand
TTCAAATCAAAATTTATTAACATGATTTCAAGAGTAACAATGAGCGTAGCAGGTATCCTTTCCATCATCTCTGCCTGGCTGCCCTGGGTAAATGTAATGGGGCTTTCTCAAAATGGTTTTTTAGGAGAAATGAGAGGAAACCCCGGCTTGTTCTTTGTTGTGATGGGCGCTATCATCTTAATTATGGGCTTGCTGAATAAGAAATGGACGGCCATTATTGCTATCTTGTTTTCTCTTTTGGTGACTATGCTCGGTTTAAAATATTATAATGATGCGACCACCGGAGATGCGGTGACGGTGGGTGCTACAGCAGGCTATGGTGTATATGTTATGATCCTTGCAGGCCTCCTTGGCGTTGTTGGTGGTATCATGCGCTTTTTTGTAAAGAAAAAAGTAGTAATGGCATAGTACTTCTATTCCTCGAAAAACTGTTACAGGTTACCTGAAAAGCATTTTATAATCATCATTTTTATCAGTAATATGAAAAAGTTAGTCTACGTATCGGCGGTGCTCCTGGCAACGCTTATTTCCTGCACAGGAAGTGAAGTGAAAAATGAAACCAAAGAAGAAGTTGTCAATAAAGACAAGCCTGTTGCTCCTGCAGCAGGAGTGAATGAAGCGGATTGGGAATTAAAAGACGTTTCGGGTATCGTGAAAGAGCTTGAGATCCCGGCATTTTCTGTAAAGCTGCCTAAAGAGGCTAAAATAGAAAAAGATACCGAAAGCCTCACTCCGGGCCTGTTGGTGACATTTCCTAATAAGTATGAGCTCAGGATTCAATTCAAGGAACATGCTTTGATGAGCCAGGATCTGGCAAAAGTAATTGCAGATTCCAAAAAAGTGGATACCGGAACAGAGGATACACAGAACAAAGTAAAAATGGTGACTGAAAATGCAAACGGTTATATTTTTACAAAAACCTTCACGGATGCCAGTGGGAAAGACCTGGACGAGCCTGTCAGTCATTTTTCTTATTACATTAAAGATAAAGGAGATAGCTATATCGTGATTGATGACAGCAGGTACTCGGGAATCGTCAATAACGAAGGCGAAGTTTTTTCTGAAGCCAACACAAAAAAGATCTGGGATATTATAGCAGGCTCTGCCGCATTTAAATAATCTTTTAGTATAACCCGGGGTTAATTTAAATCCCAACAACATTAAATAATGAAGAAGATCCTTTTACAATTAACCATTATTGCCGCATTATTCCTCCAGGCCTGTAACAATAAGCCTTTAGAGGATACGAAACTAGAAAAATATGATCTTACGATCACATCTCCCAAACTGGATGCGCCGCCAGAATTTACAGATTTTAAACCTACCGAAACAGATACGGAATTCTCCAGGTACGATTTTAATATGGGAGGAAGTGCACGGGTTAATGTTATCGAAATAGCTGCTAATGCTTATCCCACAGATACCGCTATGCTAAAAGAGGCAGTCTCTAAAAGTGCAGATTTTATTGAGCTGATTGAAACCCGGCAGCTGAAGAATGGCGCTTTCGGTGTTGTCTATAAAATGACAGGCTCAGGTGGAGGGCCAATAAAGTACTATAATTTTTACTTCAAGAAGGGTAATCGTTATTTTAAAATGGAGCCTGTATTCAACAGTGAGCTGAATGACCTGGATCAACAAATTGCAGCATACGAGAGCCTTAAATAAGCTTTCCCCCTACACCTTTGATCTTAAAACAGGAACGATTTATTATCGTTTACCGATAAATACGCAATTAAAAATCAATTTAAAATGAAAAATTTATTTACAGTAGCAGCATTGACCTTAGCAACCTTTATCGCATCCTGCAGCGGAGCCGAAGCCAACGGAGCTACTGAGGCAGAAAAGACGGCTAAAACGGAGCTTGCGGCCCCGGGTAAAATGAATGATTTAATGGCTATGCTGGATGGTACAGAAGGATGTGCGCAAAGAGCGGCCAATGCTTTCTTTAGCGATAGCTTAAAGAACGGCCTGGACGAGTCTAACAGCCTGACTTTTGCCAATTATAATATGCAAGAGGCAAAGGTGGTAGCAGTTGAAGGACAATGTTGTACTATGGAAGCAAAGGCCGGGGTTACTACCCGTACTTTTAAATTGTGCTGGGAAGGGGATAAAGTAACCGGCGTTGAAGACCTGGGTATGAAATAATCATTTCCTAATTTATCGGATTAGAAAAAGCATTTATAGCAGGCAGCATGATCATGTTGCCTGTTTATTAGTTAACTCAAAGAATAAAAAAATAATGAACTATTTAATTAAAGCGGTATTGACGCTTATTGCGGCCACTCTATTTACTGCTGTTGCGGCACAAACGACAGGAGCTTTCCTGAAGTTCGACATTGAAGGAAAAACCGTAACACTGAAAGGAGATGATATCGTCAGCTACAATGGCTTTGAAGCGGCTGAGGATGGCAAACCCCCGTATAACAATCATGTCTTATTTGTAACGGATGAGCATAAGCAAGCCTATAAGCTGGATATAAGCATCTATACCGCAGCTCATACAAACCCGGTTGTAGGGAAATTACCATTTGTACCTTTCGTATATGAGGCAAACAATCCGCTTCCTTCAGTTTCTTTTTACCTGACTAAGGATGTGGGAGAACGTAGTGTTCATAGTTCCCGCGCTTACAGTAAGGGTTATTTTGAGATCACAAAAGTTGCGAATGGTTGGGTAGAAGGCAAATTTGAGATAGCAGTCTCCCATGCCTATTACGATGAGCAGGTAATTCCTATCACCAATGGCAGTTTCCGCTTTAAACTAGAGAAGGAAAGGTAAGATTAAGCGTGCGTTTTTTTAGCGCATTTTGAAAAAATCTGAACAGCGATTAGCAGCAGGCTTTTAAGCTGCTGTTCAATAATTCACACTAATAAATAATACAATGAAATCTTTGCTGAAAGTAGCCTTTACCCTTATTGCCGCAGCTTTATTTATCACCGCTTCCGCACAAAATGAGGCATTTCTAAAGTATGACCTGGCTGGAAAAACAATAACGGTAAGCGGTGATGACCTGGGCTGCTACAATAATTTTGAAGCAGGAGACAAAGATGTAAAGGCGAATAATGAGCATTCTTTTTATGTAAAGGCGATGACCAATCATGTGTATAAGCTGAATCTCATCATCCATACCCCACCGCACACCAGTCCTGTTGCCGGAAAACTACCTTACGTATCCGCAAGCTATAAGCCAAGCAGTCCTATGCCAGCGGTGTATGTCGGATTGACCAAAGCTGTTGGGAAGAGTATGGACTTCTATGGTTCCGATAATGGGAGTGTAGGGTACTTTGAAATTACCCGGGTAGCAGATGGTTGGGTAGAAGGCAAGTTCGAAATAAAAATCCCCAAAACATTCGAAAAAACGAAGGCGCTTCATTTAACCAATGGTACTTTTCGGTTCAAGATAGCGGAAGAATGATAGGACTGCTAACAAAGAATGAGCGGAAATAAACAACTGTTTTACCTGTTTAAACAAGAGCCCTTGCGGACAGGCAGTCGCTTAATTTTACTGTTTATTAGTTAATATAAAAGTTTGAAAAAAAATATAATGAAACATTTATTGAAAGTGGTCTTGACCCTTATTGCTGCGACTTTATTTACTGCAGCTTCCGCGCAAAATGGTGCTTATATCAAGTATGACCTGGGTGGGAAAACGATCCTGGCAGAGGGAGATGACCTGATCAACTATAATAATTTTGTAGCGGGCGACAAAGATAAAAAGGCGAACAATGAGCATGCGTTCTTAGTAATGGTTACCGCAAAACAAACTTATAAGATGGATATTATGATCCATACCCCACCGCATACTAATCCTGTGGTAGGCAAGCTGCCTTTTGTGACCTCTACCTACAAGCCTAATAATCCTATTCCTGCAGTATACATAGCACTGACCAGGACGGTTGGGGAGGAGATGGACTTCTATGGTTCCCAAAAAGGCAGTATAGGTTATTTTGAAATCACGAAAGTGGCTGATGGTTGGGTTGAAGGTAAATTTGAAATAAAGATCCCGGAGATGTTCGACGACACCAAAACAGTTCAGTTAACCAATGGCGCTTTTCGTTTCGAGATCGCAGAGGAAGTAACGTATTAATAAAATAACATTTAAGCCGGCAGGCAGTGTCATCATGCTGCCTGTTCATTTTTTACACAAATAAATAAAATAATATCATGCAACATTTTCTGAAAGCCACGCTGCTTTTATTTTTCATAGCTATATATTCCGCAGCATCCGCTCAGACTACCGGTGCTTTTTTAAAATTCGACCTGGACGGTAAAACGATAAGTATTAAAAGCGATAAATTGAGCTGCTATAATAGCTTTGAGCCGGGGGAAGACGGCGTAAAACCCAACAATCAACATGTATTCTATGTATCCACAAAGCAAACCTATAATATGGATATCAGGATTCATACCCCGGCACACACCAATCCGGTGGCGGGTAAGCTTCCTTACGTGGCCTACTTAACTCCGGAAAGTTCTTTGCCTGCTGTAAATGTAACGCTGACGAAGGTTGTTGGAGAGGAATATAATTTCTTTGGATCAGAAGCGGGCAATGCCGGCAACTTTGAAATTACCAAAGTCGCTGCAGGTTGGGTAGAAGGAAAGTTTGAGCTGAATATGCCCAGAAGGATTGGCATTGATGATGGGGAAGTGATGCATATTACTAACGGCTCTTTCCGGTTTAAGATCGAAACGGAAATGAAAGACTAGCGGTATGCTATTTCTTAATTTATAAACAGGTAAAATAAGACCATGAAATATTTGATAAAATTAATCTTTACGGTAATCGCTGCAATTTTATTTACAGCGGCTTCAGCGCAAACTAAGCCTGCACCTACAGGTATGTATTTAAAGTTTGAAGTGAATGGTAAAGCAGCATCGTTTAAGCCCTCAGAGCTGGTTAACTACAACCAGTTTGAACCAGGCAATGAAAAAGAAAGGGCAGGCAATAAACATGTATTTACGGTAGTTTATGCCCCTAAGTCAGCCTTTGAGCTGCGGATGGTGATCTTAACAACTCCGCATACCAATCCTGTAGTAGGTAAAATACCTTTTGAGCAAACAGAAACGCCAACGGAGGGTCCTTGCCCTGCTGCCTATTTATATTTGACTGTGCAGACGGGTAAAGAGTACGATTTTTATCATTCCGGGATTCCTAATGCCGGAAGTTTTGAAATTACTAAAGTTGCCGGCGGTTGGGTAGAAGGAAAATTTGAGTTGGATATGCCTAATCAATTCGACGACGATGAAAAACCCCTGCATATTACTAACGGCTCCTTTAGGTTTAAGATAGATAAGGAGAGCCGCGAGTAGCGCATACCACGTTTAAAATAAAAGCCCGGTCTTCATGCTAATAGCTACGAAGACCGGTTTTTTTGTGTGACAACAATAAATTGTATTTATTTTTACGATCATGATAAACGATCGTTCCATCTATATTGATAGAAAATATACCTCGGTTATGAAATTTGGGGGGAATAACCTTGGTTGAAAAATCAATTTTTTAATATTAGAAATAAGGTAGGTAAATAATAAAAGCACAAATAACCGCAAAGCCACTCATAATCAGTACCGCGCCGGAGGCTAAATCTTTTACTTTGGCAATTAAAGGATCCTGTTCTTTGGTCACACGGTCTGCTAAAGTTTCAAGAGCGGTATTAAATACCTCAGCCGACCAGGCCAGCCCAACCAGGATTAAAGTGATCAGCCAATCGGTCTTATTAATACCCAGGACCATGTTTAATATAAGAACAGCAATTGCTGCAAGCAGGTGGAAGCGCATATTGTTTTCCTCCCTGAATGCGGTATAAATCCCTTTTAAACCGTAGCGGTAACTTTTCAGATGTTTATTGATCCTGTTCATAAAATGTTGTGAATGCTATTTAAAAACGTGAGCGAGGTATACAATACAATAACTCCCCAGGCAAACAATAGCCTGTGCATTAGGCCGGAGGAAAATATTGTGTTTTTCTGTTTGTCCGTTGAAGAGAAAGATGCCTAAGGTCCAGAATACGATACAGAAGGCAATATCGATAAGATCGAATCGTCCGTTAGTGATATGAAAGAGCTGTAAAAACTCGAGGCCTACGCAAAAAATAAGCGGTATGTATACACAATCAATACGTAGGTTTTTAAAGCGGATATAATATGATTTTGAAGTCAGCGTAATGCACAGTATCCATAAGCCTTCGGGAAGAGAATAGATGATGATATCATTTAAGGGTAATGCACTAAGGATATTGGCCTTTAATGCCGCATAATTTTCTAATGAAATCATATGAATGAGCATACTGGTGACAACCGTCTTCTCCGTTCTGTAAAATAGGTAGATAAACAAGCTGACCAGCAGGACCACATAAATGAACAGGTATTTGATGAGATACTTGTGTTTCATTGCTTCTTGTAGATTAACAATTTAAAATAAGCTCCCGGACCGAAATGGACTTCTTTAACCATTAAGTACTTTTTTATAGTCTCTAGTTGGTCTATATAGAAAACAGATCTGAAATGGAACACTTTTGAAACCGTACTAAAAAGCCGATCGATATATTTTAAGCAGTTCTCGGGCGTGAAATGATTCAGGATCAATAATTGGCCGCCGGGCTTCAATACTCTTAATGTTTCAGCGAGTAGTTGCTCCGGATGGGGCACTACCGCAATTACATGCGACAATACTACATAATCAAATGTTGCTGCTGCAAAGGAAAGGTCTTCTCCACTCATTTTTAAAACCCTGATGTTATCTGCGCTGTTTTTTCGCGCAATGGCTAACATGGCCTCCGAAGTGTCAATTGCAGTTACCTGATGTTTCTGATAATATTTAAAATGACTGCCATTGCCCGCGCCAATTTCAAGTAATTGTCCTTCGGGCAGGCTATTAATCATACGAAATAAAGTTTTCTTCTGTGGTCGTAGTACAAGGTCTACTAAGGGATAGAAGGAGGAAAATTTATTGTAGAAAATATCCGTTTGTTGATTCATTTGTAATCAATTATCAAGCGTACATGATTTTAAAGTGCAACAAATATATTGCTTACTTTCTATTTCAAAGTACTTTGTATTTAAAATTGTATCTTATTAACAAACCGTTGTTTTCATCATGATTGGCATTATATATCACCAATGCTTTAGGTTAGGGAAACTCCTGGAATGAGTCAGGATGTGGCCGTATTATAGGGGTTGATTATATTGTTACCAGTGTGCATTTGTCCCGTTATATAATTAAGCTTTATTCTGATGGGAGTTTAGGATAATATCGGGGTACTTAGATTAAATTTTATATATCCGCGGCTATAGCCTAATTTGCTATTCAATCTAAACCACATTTATGGAGTCGATAAGAAATAACATTTCCTATTTTGCTAAGCTTTCCGGTGTATTTGCCGGCGCTTTTATTAAAAGCAACTTATTAGGGGCACTCTCCACGATCGTTGTTTTCATTGCCGGCTTAATCAGGCTGGGCAAAGAGGTGAGTGTAGGCGCCTCTGCAAGGGCCAGTGAGTTTCCGTTTATGGTAGCCGCTTTCATCGCCAGGCCTGTTGGCGCTACATTACTACTCCTGGTTTTAGTGATTAGCCCGTTTATCATATACGGATTAAGCTCCCGTTACGCTATAGCAAAAGTGGCCGGTAAGCTGCTGAAAGATAAAGGGTTCAGCTACCTGGATACTTTACTGGACCGCTTACTGGTCCAATTTAAAAACCTACAGCCCCAAGCGCTGAGAACAGGCGTCAACTGGTCCGTAGAAAAACTAAAAGCCCTGGATAGTCTTAAGCACAGTTCTGAAAACATAGTAACCAAAAAACTGGTTGGCTTTGCCTTGAAAAAAGTCAGCCTGGATGAAGCGGACCTGCAAGATGAATCTTTTAACCTCGCAGAGCTGATAAAGAGCCGGGTAATGAATACTATAGAAGAAATGGCAACACCTTCTTTACAACTGCTTTGGTTGCTGATCGGGATACAATGGTTAATCCTTTTATTGATCTGGTTTACGGGCTGGTAAAAGGATTATATTGCCGGCTCAATATGGACCAGCACATTCCCAATCTCGGGGATCTGCTCCATCAGCGTATCTTTTAGTTGGTGCGCTATCTCGTGCCCTTCGGTCACTGTCAGGCCTCCGTCTACTACAGCATGCAGGTCTATATGGAACTTCATACCTGCTTTACGCACATAACACTTTTCGGTAGCCACCACGCCGCTAACCGTTTTCGCGATATCCCTGATCTGGTTCACCAGCTCAGGGTAGACATTTTCGTCCATAATTTCTCCCAATGCAGGCCGGAAGATCTTATAGCAATTGTATAAGATAAAACCGGAAGCAAACAGCGCTGCAAAGTCATCAGCGTTTTCATAGCCTTTGCCCAGGAGCAAGGCAGTGCTGATGCCGGCAAAAGCTGCTATAGAAGTAATCGCATCGCTGCGATGGTGCCAGGCATCGGCCCTAAGGGAAGAACTGTTGGTTTCTTTACTTCTTTTAATGACGATCCGGTACGAGATTTCTTTCCAGATAATAATCGCGCCCAGTACATATAAAGTCCAGGATTCGGGTAGCTCATGTGGCGTGTTGATATTTTGTATACTCTGGTAGGCAATGACGGTGGCCGAGACAATGAGAAATCCAACAACTAAGAAAGTAACTAATGGTTCCACTTTGCCATGGCCGTAAGGGTGGTTCTCATCCGCAGGCCGCTTCGCATATTTTAAGCCGAATAAAACCAGCACCGAGGCAAAGATGTCCGCCGTTGATTCTATAGCATCAGCAATTAGCGCATAGGAATTGCCAAAGAAACCGGTCAGCCATTTCAACAGGGCCAATGTGCTGTTGCCGGCTATACTAAAATAGGTGGCTTTGACCGCTTTGTCTTCAGTTGCACTCATGAAAGATTAAATATAAAGGCTTTGCCCGGATTAAAAACCGGCTAAAATTACGAATTCGGCAGCACTTAAGGATCAAAAAATATCCCAATGACGCTATGTTAAGCCGGTAAACAGTGGACAGGAATGGAGAACGCGTTGTTGGATAGGGGGTGGATGTCCGGTGCCAGGTTACATTGGCGGTGTAGCTGTAGCAAAAAATGATTGTCTGAGAATTGTCAAAAAAGGAGGCTCCAAAGGCTTATTCCCTATTTTGAACCCTTTAAGAGGCTTATTCTGGCTAAATTTGCCTGCTTAAATTACCTTTCATATAATGGGCTTTGTGCATATGATACATTTTGATACTAAAAAAGCTGCTTTGGGTCTATTGCTTGCAGGCGCATTTACTGCTATTGCAACCGAAAGCCAGGCACAGGAGCATAAGGATGCGGATACTACGAATACTGCTTTGGAAGAATTTGTGGTTACGGCGCAGTACCAACCGCAAAGCTTGCGCAAGTCGGTATACAAAATGAATGTCATAGACCAGAAGCGTATCCAGGCTAAAGTCGCAACAAATGCACAGCAGATACTAACCGGTGAACTGGGGATCCGTTTTAGCAATGATATGGCATTAGGCGTCGCGGATTTTTCCATTATGGGAATGGCCGGACGCGGGGTGAAGATTTTACTGGATGGGGTACCACTTTTGGATCGTAATGATGCCAGAGAAAGCCTGAATCAAATTAATGCTGCCCAGATCGAAAGAATTGAAATCATAGAAGGCCCCATGTCGATCATGTACGGGTCTGATGCAATGGCCGGGGTGATCAATATCATTACCAAAAGACCGGAAAGTAAATCAATACAGCTTAATGCACAGGTGAATGAAGAAACAGCAGGTAGAGAATATGATTTTGGTACGGGAAAAGGGGTTCATACCCAACAAGTAAGTGGCAGCTGGGATAATGGAAAGCTGAACGTCTTAGCCAGCGTGATGCATTATGACTTTGGGGGTTGGGGGCCAGATATGTACCGCCGGAACCATGAGTGGAAACCTAAAGAACAACTTTTGCCTTCATTAAGAGTGGGCTACAGGGGAGACAACTGGGATGTGATGTATCGCAACGACTATTTGCGCGAATCCGTTATTACCAAACTGCCGATTAATCTGGGTACCAGGCGTGCACTTAACCAGTTTTTTACTACAGACCGTATGGCGCATCAATTGCTGCATAACCATAACTGGAAAAATAAATGGTTTTTGAATACCAGCCTGGGCTATACAGACTACCGCCGTTTTACCAAAAGCGATTTGTTGAATTATAATGATAAAACAATTACGCCTGCGATCGGGGAAGGCCTGCAGGATACAGTACAATTGTATTCTGTCAACTGGAGAACCTCACTTTTATATATACATTCAAAAAAGCTGAGTATTCAGCCGGGTATTGAATATTCTTATGATAAGGCTTCCGGAGCCAGGATCGTTGGAGCGCCGGAGATCTCAAACTTTTCCGCATTCCTGACCGCAGAGTACAAGCCATTTGATAAATTTAATATCCGCCCGGGTGTTCGGTTTACCAAGAATTCCAAATATGAAGCGCCACCGCTTATTCCTTCCATCAATACTTTATACCAGGTAAATGATAATATTTCGCTAAGAGCTTCCTATGCGCAGGGATACAGGGCTCCGGCACTCCGGGAGTTGTACTTCCTGTTTAAGGATTCCAACCATGACCTCAGAGGAAATGAAGATTTGAAAGCAGAACATTCCAAAAGCTTTAATGCCTCATTCACCTACAAAAAGCCGATTAAAGAAAACAGGTTTTATTCTACGGAGATGAGCTATTTCTATAATCTATATCATGATCAGATCACCTATGCTGCCCAGCAGTTGACGAATTCAGATGGTACGGTAAGTACTATATATAAAATGATCAATGCTGCAAAATACAGAACGACAGGTGTTTCTTTAAACAACCGTTTTGTAACACCCAAAGTTGAATGGCGACTGGGAGGACTTCTTTTGGGAGAGTATAACCAGGTTTCTACCGTAGAAGCATTTAAAGATGAAATGAGCACTTTTAACTGGTATCCGGAAGTTAATGTGGAAATGATGTATACTATCCTGGCCACAAAAACAAAACTTAACTTGTTCTATAAATTTACGGGTCAACGGGTAAGGTATGATATTAATACAGATGATAAGGGCAACGATGTTTTGATATTGGGGAAAACGGCAGCCTATAATATTTTGGATTTCAATGTACAGCAACGCATAAGCTCAGGTATTAATGTAGCATTGGGCGTCAGAAACCTTTTAAATGTTACTAATCTGCAGAATACAGCAGTAGCTGGTGGGGTACATGGTGGTACGGGTAATTTGCCATTTAGCTATGGACGTTCCTTTTTTGCCACGTTAAGTTATAGTTTCAATAAACAATTTAAATAATTTTACAATGAAACAGTTACTTTTTCTTACCGGCGCCTTAAGCCTGATGCTGGCCTGCAATAAAAGTAAGTTTGAAGATATAGAATTACCGCCATCCTCACCCGGTAATACAATACAGGTAAATGGATTGGTGGGTAGTGAATCGGGCACTTCTGCCGGAAATATGGTATTTATCGATTTTAGTCAGGATCTGCAAACTCCCTTGATCAGAGCGAACTGGGACCTGGCATTTTACTGCGGCAATCAGAACCGGGTCATGATCAATAATACCACTGCCGCAATGGCTGTAGTGGTAGATAAAACTAACCTGGATGATGTTACCGCTGATGATGTCAGTAGTGAAACATTCGAGGTGGATATCACCGACCCCAATCCGGCAACTTTCCTGAAAGTCGATGATTTAGGGGGCGACCTGACTAAGACCGTAATCCCGGAGATAACAACAACCGCAAGTAAAGTAGTAGTGATCGGCCGCGGAACCGGTGGAGGTACGCCGCGCAGAACTATGATCAAAGCCCAGTTCAGCCTGGCTGATAATGGAGATTACCAGGTGAAATGGTCTAAGCTTGGAGAAAATAATTATAACACGGCAACGATCGCTAAAGATGACGCTTTCCATTTTAAATATGTCTCTTTCGACAACGGACTGTTAGCTACTGCAGAACCTGAAAAGTTCAATTGGGATATCGTTTGGGGCACTTCCATTTATGAAACGCCGAATGGTACCGTGATGGCGGCTTATATTTTTTCTGATATGGTGGGTGTGAACTACCTCTCTGGGGTAACCACCGTCGAAAAGAAATATAATGATGAAGCTACAGCAACACAGGCTTTTAATACTTATTCTTTAGCAGAAGCCAAGGCCGAAACATTTGATAATTACCGTTGGGCCATCGGGGCCAACTGGCGCCAGACGGCTGCTCCGGGCGTAACGAATTCGGGGGTAAATAAGCAACGTTTCTACATTATCAAAGACCCGCAAGGTAATTATTACAAACTAAAATTCCTGAGCTTTACTACCGAAGATGGAGGTACAAGAGGAAAGCCGGAATTAAAATATGAACTATTAAAATAATTTCAAACATTAACACACATAAATTTCAAACTGGAAAAATGAAAAATTTGATTGTTACCGGATTACTTTCAGCTGTTGCAGCCACTTCTTTTGCGCAAAGCAAAACCGACGTTAAGGCGATTGACGACCTTTGCGGCTGTTTTGAAGTAACCTTCAACTATGCCGAGACTTTTACTAATGATACACAGAATGAGTACAAAGCAGGAAAGTTAAACGACAAAGCTGTAGTAGAACTTTCTATGCCGATCGAAAAGACGGATAAAAAAGTAGTAATCCAACACATCCTGGTTGCAGGTGGCCACGTGATCAAGCACTGGAGAGAAGACTGGACTTATGAAAATGCTAACCTGTGGACTTTTAATGGCGATCAAACCTGGAAAAAATTACCTGCTGCCAAACCGGAGCAAGTTAAAGGTACCTGGACACAAACGGTTTGGGAAGTAGATGATGCACCTCGTTACCAGGGTACTTCCCGCTGGGTAGAAAACAATAACTCCCTGTATTGGTTAAACACAACTGATGCCCCATTGCCACGTAGAGAGTACACTAAGCGGGATGACTATAATGTAATGGAGCGTACTAACCGCTTGACCATTAACGGTAAGGGTTATATGCATGAGCAAGACAACCGTAAGATCATCCGTAAAGGGGGTAAAGACGAGGTTTTAGCTTATGAAAAAGGGTATAATAATTATGTGAAAGTTGCCGACAGCAAATGCGATGCCGCTAAAAAATTCTGGACTGCTGAAAAAGCGGCTTTCTGGAAAGATGTAGTGGCTGTATGGGATAATAAAATGGCAAAAGCGGCTACTTTAACCCTGACTAAAGATGTAGACGGTAAATTGATGTATGAAGCATTAGATGAAATCGAGAAGAAAAACCTGGACGGTGCTGCCCGTAAAAAAGAGATCGAAACTTTAATGAATAAATATATCGCGGTAAAATAAGCACATTACTTAATTGATATAAATGCTAAAAGCTATCCTTTGCAGGATAGCTTTTATTGTAAGTAACAGTAACGCACAATAAAAAGCCGGAACAGTACGCTGTTCCGGCTTTATTTATTGAAATAAAATCTTATGGTTCTAAGATCTTGGCACATTCCTGACCCAGGGTCATTAATTTACCTTTTAAGTCTTCAGATGGTTCGGCACCTTCAGCAAGACCGTCTAATTCTTTGATCTCTTTATAAGAAAGATTCTTATCCAGATCAGCCACATAGCAATCCGCAAATTTATTCACTTTATCTTCTTCCAGGCTCATTGTTTTTAATTGATCAACAAGCTCTGTTCTTGCTTTTTTCAATAATTCAACCTTTAAATCTGCTTCTTTTTTATCTTGAGCCAGGGCTGCAGTACTTAATAAGCCAACCGCTCCCAGAGCTAAAATTAATTTTTTCATTTGTACTTTTTTTTATGTTTTGATTTATTTTACCCTCTAAAAATAGCAATTTTCACTCAAATGTTGCTTTGTAAATGCTATAATTTTTGTGAAAATGATAATTTGTTTACTTATTTAACAATTTTCAGAGATAAAAACTATGCCTGTAGTGTATATTATTAATTAGGTACATCTTTTACCTGCTCCGCGGCTTCTTTTTTAGCGGCTTTTTTATTTTTAAAAAGACCTACAATGATCGGGATAACTGAAATGGCAATAATACCCAGAACCACTTTCTCAAAGTTATTCTTGATCACCTCAAATCCGCCCAGGAAATAACCGGCAAGCGTCAGGCCGACTACCCAGATAACACCACCAATAACATTATAAGTCAGGAAAGTCCGGTATTTCATATGTCCGATCCCCGCTACAAAAGGGGCAAAGGTTCTTACAATAGGTACAAACCGGGCAATAATAATCGTCTGCGGCCCATGTTTCGCATAAAAAGCATGCGTTTTCTCTATATATTCCGGTTTCACCAATTGCTTACCAAACAAGCGCATCCGTACGAATTTATCTCCCGCGAATTTGCCGATCATATAATTACAGGCATCACCGAGCACCGCGGCCAGGAGCATGATGCCGATGCTGGTCATGATATCTAAAGCCGCATCCTGGGCGGCCAGCATCCCTACCGCAAACAGTAAGGAATCGCCGGGAAGGAAAGGCATAACGACCAGGCCGGTTTCCACAAAAATGATCAGGAACAGGATCAGGTAAATCCAATAATGATATTGAGCGACGAGGTCGATAAGATGTTTGTCGATGTGTAGGATGAAATCTACCAGGTTTCCAATCATGTTCAGGTATTTTAGAGGGGCAAAAATAGGCTTTATTTGAACACTGGCTGTAAAAAGGGGGGAGTAGTTCTGCGCACAGAATCCGGGTGTTTTGAATCAGTCCATAAAGACCTAACTTTGCAGGATCGTAACACTATTATTATAAAAATACAGGCAAGCATATGAATGCATTAGAGATAGCTCAGTTTGAACAATTAAAAGATCAGGCCCTGATAATTGATACCCGGCAAACACCCGATTTTACAGAAGGTTTCGTACCCGGTTCGATAAGCCTGGGTTTAGGAAAGCATTTCGTGGAATGGATCACTGCCCTGGTGCCAACTGAGACCCCTTTACTGATCGTGGCAGCAGATGAAGATATCGCTGATACTTACGAAGCCCTGGAAACAATAGGCTATAAACAAGTAAAAGGGCATCTTGAGGGTGGTTTCCCGGCCTGGCAGGCAGCAGGTAAAAGGATCGATATGGTCATCGACGTGACGACAGAAGAGCTGGCCCTTGATCTGCCCTTTGATTCAAAATTAATGTTGGTAGATGTGCGTAGTGTAGAAGAGTTTGATCGCGGCCATGTAAAGAATGCAGAAAACTTCCCACTGACCCAGATCATTGATCCCCTGCAGATCGCCCAGTTAGACGAAGACGGTAATATATATGTGTATTGTGGCGGTGGCTATAGAAGCGTTATCGCTTGTTCCATCATGAAAAAAGAAGGGTTTCATAATGTAAGAAATGTGTTGGGCGGTTTTGATGAGCTGAGAACGACCGATAATATCCCTTTGGAAATGCCCAAGAAGAAATAAAGGAAAATAATGTAGTTTTGGATCAATGTCGGAAGCTTATTTCATAAAATTACCCCAGTTTGAAGGGCCATTTGACTTATTGCTGTTCTTTATAGAGCGCGATGAGCTGGATATTTATAATATCCCGATCAATAATCTTACCCAGGAGTTTTTAGATTATATCCATAAGCTGGAAGTATTGAATATAGAAATGGCCAGTGAGTTCATCCTGTTTATCTCCACATTGATGCGCATTAAAGCCAAAATGTTATTGCCCCGAAGAGAATTGGATGCCGCGGGCAATGAGATTGATCCGCGCCAGGAACTGGTGGATAAACTTTTGGAATACAAAAGGTTTAAAGAGGCGGCTGATCAAATGGCACTCCTGGAGGCCGAACGCCTGACCATGCAGAAAAGGGGTAATGTGAAGGCCGAACTGGACGCTTTGGGGCATCAATATGCCGAAGGTACAGAGATCCAGACGGTTACCATGTATAAGCTGGTCAATACCTTTGAAAGAGTGATGAAAAAATTCCAGGAGCGCCAGCATAAGCCCCAGCATGTGGTGGTCAAATACAATTATTCCATGGACAGCCAGCGTACTTTCCTGAGTGATTATTTAAAAGAAAAGAAAAAATCCAGTTTCGAAGAGCTGTTCGAAAGGATGCAGGACCGCTACCAGGCTATTTTTACCTTCCTGGCCATGCTGGAAATGGTACAGCAAAAATTTATTAACCTCCTGGTCGGGGAGGGCAGGAATAATTTTATCCTGGAAAGAAATGAAGAAGCACCACCAGTAGACTTTAGCGCCCTGGCGAATAGTGGCTTCTAGTACAAAATGGCTTTACAAGGTTGCCCGGATCATAATTTACGCGGATATTGCTTTGAGGCTCAGTAAATCAAGAAATTGTTATAGTTGATTTATCCTAATAAGTATTTTTGGGGGGGCGACGGAATATCCCTACTTTTGTTGCTTACCATTTTTTTCTATCTAAATGATTTCTGACATACCTCCCTCGGTATTTTTACAAGCTGAATTACACTCCACCGATGTTTCCGCCTGGAAAATTTTTTTCACCATATTTTTGGTGTTCCTCAATGGCTTCTTTGTCGCAGCAGAATTTGCCATCGTTAAAGTCCGGGCCTCCCAGATAGAAGTACGCACCGATATTAATAAATCCCTGGCCAATGTGGCCAAAAGCATTGTTAACCGTTTAGACTCTTACCTTGCGGCTACCCAGCTGGGTATTACCCTGGCTTCCCTAGGTTTGGGTTGGGTGGGTGAAAGCGTGATGACCGCGCTGATCATCAATTTCTTTGATGTAGTAGGTATGAATATTTCGCCGGAAGCTGCCGCTAAAGCTGCGGTACCCGTTGCTTTTGCGATTATTACCATTTTACACATCGTTTTCGGGGAGCTGGCGCCTAAGTCTCTGGCCATTCGCTTCCCCACACAAACTACCTTATACATATCCTGGCCCTTAAGAATTTTTTACTTCATTTTCCGCCCTTTGATCTGGTTGATGAACGGCCTGGCCAACGGTATCCTGAGGATGTTTGGGATCAAACCGATCCACGGTTCCGAAATCCACTCCGAAGAAGAGCTGAAAATGATCATTACCGAATCATCGGAAGGTGGGGCTATTGAAGATTCTGAGCGCGACCTGATCCAGAATGTATTTGACTTTGACGATCGCCGGGTATTCAATATCCAGACTTTACGCAAGAATATTTCTGCTATTGAAGTAGATTGTACGGTAAAAGAAGCCCTTGATTTTGCCATCCAGGAAGGATATACCAGGTTCCCCGTTTATGAAGAAACCATAGACAATATTAAAGGCGTTGTTTATACCAAAGACCTGGTAAAAAGACTATTGGCCGGAGAAGCTGATCTGAAAATTGCGCCAATACTCAGGAAAGCCACCTTTATTACGGAAACCACGAAGATCAAGAACCTTTTGAAAGAATTCCAGCGTAAGCACCTGCATATGGCCATCGTTACCAACGAAATTGGTGAGCTGACCGGTATCGTGACCATGGAAGATATCCTGGAAGAGCTGGTAGGTGAGATCCAGGATGAATATGATAATGAAAAACCAATCGTGGAGAAGGTAGATGAAAATATCTATATCGTAGATGCGCATCATTCTCTTTCTGACATCAATAAATATTTACCTTACCGCCTGGATGAAGGGGAGCATTATGACACCCTGGCCGGTCTGATCGCTGAAGTGTACGAAGGAACTGAGCAAAAAGAAGGCGATGTGTTCCGGGTAGGAGAGTATGAGGCCGAGATCTTGAAAATGTACCGGAACTCTACTGAAAGGGTACGCCTGACGATTGTGGCAGATCCGGATGAATAATCCTGTTGCCGAATAAAAATTGTATATTAATTAGCGAATTTACCAACCCGGTAAATTCGCTTTTTCTTTAGGCCTTGTTTACCTTTGTGGACCAGAAACATTTTATTGAATCATTATGTCCTTATTATTTTCCCCTATAAGTTTTAAAAGTATTACCCTGAAAAACAGGATCGTTATGTCGCCTATGTGCCAGTACTCGGCGGTAGATGGGCTACCCACCAAATGGCATGAGCAACACTATGTGAGCCGTGCGGTAGGTGGCGTAAGCCTGGTGATCCAGGAGGCAACGGCAGTAGTGCCCGAAGGCCGGATCAGCTACGCCGACCTGGGTTTATGGAACGAAGCGCAGGTGGCCGCTTACAAGCCCATTGTTGCGCAGATCAAGGCCCATGGTGCCGTGCCGGGGATCCAGTTGGCCCATGCGGGCCGTAAGGCCAGTTGCGAAGTATCCTGGAATAAAGGCTGGCAAATACAGGAGGGCCCCCATAGCTGGCAGACTGTAGCCCCATCTCCTCTTCCTTACCACGAAAGAGATATTATACCACATGAGCTTAGCCAGGCTGAGATCAGGGAAATCATTAATGCTTTTAAAGAAGCTGCGAAAAGAGCGCTTGAGGCAGGTTATGAATTGATCGAGCTCCATGGGGCACACGGCTACCTGATCCATGAATTCTATTCCCCGATCAGCAACCAGCGTACGGATGAGTATGGCGGCAGCTTCGGGAACCGGATTCGCTTTTTGATCGAGATCATAGATGCGGTACAAGAAGTATGGCCCGCTGAGCTACCCATTTTTGTACGGATCTCCGCTACCGACTGGGTTGGCGCCGAAGGTTGGCAGGTGGATGATTCAGTTGCTTTGGCAAAAGTACTAAAAGAGAAAGGCATCGATCTGGTGGACTGCTCTTCCGGGGCTAATACCCGTAAAGCAGAGATCCCGGTAGCGCCGAATTACCAGGTGCACCTGGCCGATGCGGTTAAAAACCAGGCCGGTATTGCTACCGGGGCTGTAGGCCTGATCACCGATGTAGAACAGGCGGAAATGATCCTGGAAGAAAATAAGGCCGATCTGATCTTCCTGGGGCGCGAGTTATTGCGTAACCCGTTTTTCCCGTTGCAGGCTGCCGCAGCGCTGGGCGCAGAACAGGCCTGGCCACTACAGTATGAGCGGGCTAAATAGAGATTGCAGACTAATTCACCCATTCATAAGATTTCGCCAATTGGAGCTCCTGTAAAGGGCTCCAATTTTTTATTTTGTCCTAAAACAAACCATAATGAAAGCAATCCTGTTAATACTGGGGCTTGGAATGGCCTGTACCACGAGTGCGCAGATGACTAAAAATTTTATCGATCAGCCCTACCGATATTGTAACTATTCAAATGGCCTGCCGGACAAAAGCAATTAAAAATGCGAAAGCCAAAGCGGTCGTATTGATCAGCCCACTTGGGCAGACAGTCGGCCCGGCTATCTTTATAGGTAATTACAGTGCCACCTTTGAGCAAAAGTTGGGAAACCCGGAACAAGGCTATGTGGGCGGTAAAAAAATAATGGTAAGGACGCAGGACGGCTTTGGCGATAATGGGATTGAATTTGAGCAGCTGAAAGTTGAGGAGGTGGTCGAAGCCCGGTTTGTACTGAAATAAACATTTTATTAATATTTTATATTATTTTTAAGCAAAAATTATATGAGATCATTTGGCCTGCTTTGGATTTTATTGCTGTTTGTTTATAGCGCCCAGGCGCAGGAGCAGCATCACCGTATCAAAGTCTTTACCGGCGCCGATGGTTTAAAGCTCATGAGTGAAAAAGGTATTGCAGTAGATCATGGAATCGTAAAAAAGGGCTATTCTTTTATTTCAGATTTCTCAGATACGGAACTGGCAGCACTCCGTTCCCTGGATCTTCCTTACGAAATCCAGATCGAAAATGTAGCAGCATTTTATGCCGCACGCAACAAAGATAAAACCGCTGCACGTCCGGCAGATGAAAACGGATGCCTGAACTGTATCGATTATCAGACACCCGACAATTTTACAATGGGATCTATGGGTGGATTTTACACCTATGATGAATTGCTGGGTATCCTGGATAGTATGCGGGTGAAATATCCCGGACTGATCTCCGTGAAGCAGGCTATCGCCGGGACTAATTCCATTGAAGGCCGGCCTATTTATTATGTGAGGATCAGCAATAACCCAGATGTGGACCAAAGCGACAAGCCCGAGGTTTTATATACTGCTTTGCATCATGCCCGGGAAGCTCAGTCTTTATCGCAACTGGTATTCTATATGTGGTATTTACTGGAAAAATACGGCGCCGATACGGATGTGACTTATTTATTAACTAACAGGGAATTATATTTTGTACCCTGCGTAAATCCTGATGGTTATATCTATAACCAGGTTACTAATCCTGATGGCGGTGGTATGTGGCGTAAGAACAGGAGAAATAACGTGGGATCTTATGGCGTGGATTTAAACCGTAATTATAATTCCTATTGGGGATATGATAATGTAGGGTCTTCACCCGCCGGTAATTCAGAAACCTACCGGGGGACCGCCGCTTTTTCTGAAAATGAAACCCAGGCGATCCGTGACTTCTGTAATTCCCGTGAATTCGTGATCGCTTTGAATGCACATACCTTCAGTAATCTTTTAATTTATCCTTATTCACATATACCAAACCTGCTCACGCCGGACTCCAGCGCCTTTAGCTGCCTGGCACATGAAATGTCTCTATGCAGCGGATTTAAGACGGGAACACCCAATCAAACCGTAGGTTACTCAACGAATGGCGATAGCGATGGCTGGATGTACGATGAGCAGGTTTCAAAAGGGAAGATCTTTGCCCTGACTCCTGAAGCAGGAAGCCTTTCCGATGGTTTCTGGCCCCTGGAATCCCGTATCATCCCCATTGCAAAAAATACTATGCAGCAAAACTTATACACGGCGTGGCTGGCAGGCGCTTATGCCGAGTTGAAGTCAGGTGTGGCATTAAGTATTCCTACCACTAATGCCCGTATTCCTTTCGAGTTTAAACGAATTGGTATTGCAAATGGAAATTATACCGTTACGCTACTTCCCGTTTCCAATAATATCCTGTCCGTAAGCAGCCCGGTGGTGATTGCCGATCCCTTAATTGGTGTAGTCATTAAAGATACTATTGATATGCAATTAAATAGCAATGTAATGCCCGGTGATGAAGTGCGTTTTGCCTTAAAGTGGGCCCATCCATCGGGGGCGATGCATACCGATACGGTCAGCGTACTTTATGGCAACGCGGCAATTGCTTTCTATACAGACGGTAACACGCTGAATGGCTTTGATCCTTCCGGAAGCTGGGGCATAAGTACTACAGAGTTTACCAGTTCTTCGGGTAGTATTGCAGAAAACCCTTTAGGTAATTATGCCGCTAATACGAACAGCAGCATTACAAGCAGTAACTGGATCGATCTCCG
>Ga0256900_1000169_pt1 | contig 22004 bp, 20 predicted proteins | sample MC6MC0688MT_FD_190190 | JGI IMG/M metagenome (GOLD analysis project Ga0256900, IMG submission 190190) | Metatranscriptome of enriched soil aggregate microbial communities from Iowa State University, Ames, United States - MC6-MC0688-MT... | ecosystem: Environmental > Terrestrial > Soil >... | reverse complement strand
TTTTTTTTGAGTACTTTATCCGGTATCAAGCGTCTTCGTCTGTTATTTACTTCTCTTTTTACCCGTCTTATTCATTTCCAATTTTCCTTGAATCCGATCCTCAATAGACTTTATGATCGTGGACAGATCGCTGTTCAGATTATCCAACTTGGCCATTTTGAGGATTTTTAAAGCCTTTTTGTATTTTTTTAATTTCTCAAGTAGCAGCACCTTCTTGATCCAGATTACAGCCAGAGACATCCCCGGCAATGTCAACGCATATTTGATGGTTTTCTTGGCGGCTTCATAATCTTCCATGTCTATCAAGGTCTGTATAAAATAAGGATACACCTCCAAAGCATGCACATTATGGCTTAAAGCTTCCTGAAAATATTTCTTTGCCTGTTCATAATCAAACAGCTGCTCCGCATAGACCCGTCCCATTAGACACAATGCCATGGTATTGGATTCATCGTATGACAAGGCATAGGATAAGGATTCTAGGGTATCCTCCAGATAATATGGATAATTATCCAAGGCCTGGAGAACATATTTATTCACTGAATTCATCGTTTTTTTTAAACATTACATGAGTATTAAGCTTCTTGGCGCTACCTCTAGCCACACAGAAGCTATTTCCTTTTATCGGTCAGATCATCTCAAATGATCTCTTGGCGATACAGACACACAATCCGATGTCATATACAAGCGCCAAAATTGGTCCGGAAAAGAAGATTAGGAGAGTGCGGTATTACGGAGAATATGCCCAAGACTCTTCTTTGAGGACGAAGCTGGGTTTTTTAGTATAGCAAACATATTCTTCCGTTTTTTATTTTATATTAATACCTTATTATGCTGCAAAGATTCAAAATATTTATCATATTACAAAATATTTGATTATTAACAACTTACAAACCTATCATGGGATTGGCATATTATTGTCATATCGTTTTTTCTAAAATTATCAACCTTTTAGTCATTTTCGTTTTATGGAAAGTCAAACAGTAAATCAACTCATTAAACAATCTAGAAAGCTCAGAGGACTGACACAACAGGATCTCGCTAATCAAGCCGGTCTATCTTTAAGAACAGTACAACGAATCGAAAAGGGGACAGAAGAGATCAGTGGTTTCAGTTTAAGACAAATCAGTCAGATTTTAGAAATTCCTTTAGAACAATTAATTATGCCAAATGTAAATCAAATCAGTATCGACAAAAACCAAAGTGGAAGCATAAAGGCTCTTTACCTCGCTTCCCTAACATTTCTGGTCAACCCGCTATTAGGCCTATTGGTCCCAGCCATTATGGGCTATACCAAGCAAAATAAAGATGCCCAATACAGCATGCATCTAAAAAAGATCATCATCATACATGCCACCGGTCTTTTATTTCTCGGCGCCTTTATAGGTTATATTTTTGCAGCAGATTTTTTAAAAATTGGGTTGCCTTCATCTTTAAATTACATCTTTAACAGCTGGCTTTTTCTGCTCATCCCAATTTGCTATTATGCAGTGATTATCATCTTCACAGCAGTAAACTATTTTAGCATTAAAGGATCCGATGTAAGTTAAGAATAACTGGTACTCAGCTTGCTCGAATCGAAATTCGTGATTTGAGCAAGCTGAAAACAAAATTACATGAATAGGTTTTAGAAAATCAGAAGGACATTTCCTAGAAGAAATAAAGTGGAAAAGCGCTGACATTGAGGAGAAATTGTTGTTAAATATTATAACGGATTTTTTTGAACAACCAGTATCAAGTCTTTTTCTAAAGCTAGATATCCCATCTCATAAATAAAATTATAGGTCTGACCTTTGCTTGTAGTAATTGTATGTGTGTGAAATTTGAAATCAAATCCCAGTCTTTTTAACTTTTCCCGCTGTACCTTCAGCAAACCTTTCTCCTCGCCGTTCAGTACATCCATTAGAATACGTCGGTTTTTGCGCAAGATATTATTCACATTGCGCACTAGATTAGTTTGATCGCTATTCAGTTTATTGTTATATGTATTTCGGCAAGAGTCATCACAAAAGCGCTTATCCGACCTTCCTCTTATATTTTCTCCACATTCCAAACAGACTTTTTCCATAGTGTTTAATATGAAATTTAAACGACAACAAACGGTTACAACCGACTATAGTCGAATACAAATGGTAAACAGACGATTAATATCCCCTCTCCTTTTCATCTTTGCTCAAGGTCATTCCACATCCATTGAAGGTTATGGCCTGAACTAAAATAAGAATTATTAGAAACATTTAAAAATTAGACAAAATGAGCACATTACGTAACAAAGTACAATTAATCGGTCATTTGGGAAATGATCCTATCATCAGAACCACTTCAACAGGGACAAATTACTCTGTTTTACGACTTGCCACGAATGATCTTTTCAAAAACAAAGCGGGTGAATGGGTAGAAGAAGTACAATGGCATACGCTTGTTGTTTGGGGTAAGCAGAATAATACCATTGAAAAGAAATGTAGTCGCGGGACTAAACTGATGGTTGAAGGGAAACTTACCTATCGTAACTATGAAAATGCTGATGGAGCAAAAAGATATCTTACTGAAATCAAAGTTGACAGCTTTTTGATTCTATCAGATCAAACTTGCTCAAACGAGGATATTCCAGTACTACAAGAGGAGGATGAGGATGAACTTCCGTTCTAATTTGGGGATAAAAAGAAAGTAGGACATTTAACGTTGTCCTACTTTCCTATTTATATCAAAAAAATTATTTTGCTGCACTCGCAGTTAACTCTGTTGCTAGCTTTTGAGCATACTCTGTCCATAGCTTTGCATCTTCCGGAGTTAATTTAGTAAGAGCAGTAGCCGTCTTTGTGGCCCATTCCTGTTGCTTTCCAGCTAACTCTTGGATCTTAGTCGCATCTCCACTTTTAGCAGCAGCAACATATTCATTCACATATTTTGTGTAATCGTCTGCCAACTGTTGTGCTTCCGGGGAGCTAAACTTAGGCACTGCAGTAGTAGTAGTAGTTTCTGTTGTTGTTGTCTGTGCAACACCACCTTTAGTATCAGTTGTAGTGACTGTATCCTTTGTTTCTACTTTTTTGCTATCTGCATTATTACAAGAAGCAAAGAAAAGTGCAGCAATTGCCGCAGATAATATCATTTTTTTCATGAAACGAATAAGTTTATAATAAATTAAAATTATTTACCAACTTAAATTTGGATTATTTTAATTTATAATCCAAATATATTTTTTTCACAAAACAAATAAACATCAAAAAACCTCAGTTTTTCTCTTTCCCATGCATTTAAATTTAAATCTCCGATGATTGAAATAGTCTCCGATTGTAACAACACCATGGCGTTAATTATGATTCTGGCTCCTCCAGGTCTCCAAAGGAAGATATTCTCCAGAAACGATGTCCAGAATCTGGATATTCTTACAATCACTCTTGTTCAAATAGAAATGATAATAAGGTTCAAATCTTTCTTCACTATTATATCCGGCGGTAAGGGAATACAACTCCTTTTCATCTTGTTTCAAACTATCGATCATAAACGAGATATTGGCTTTGTGATCAGTCAAGCTATCCAAATTTCTTTTGCTTTCCTCAACCTCCTTGAGCGCTAGGATCAATTTCATCGCCTTTTCTGACGAACAACCAGCTTTCTCGTCCATTTTAGCTGAACTTTCAATTCTCTCAACAGCTGGTTTTTTAGGGGTTTGGTCACTTTTTGTTTTAGTGGATGTATCGCTTTGACAGCTGATAAAAGCAATGTATGATATCAAATGGACAAATAAGATTTGTACTTTCATCTGTATAAATTATTTATAAGTATTGGTCTCATCGGTATAAATGAGCTCGTGTTTGGTCCCACCCACCAATGCAAGTCTATATTCTTTCAAATTTACCATACAATTTCCAGAAGTTTCCCTTCTCTGCCAATACAAAGTCGACTTTTTTCCAAGCGTTTAACACCAGGCTTATTTCTGTTTCTGCCATTGTATATTTTCCAATAAAGAATTCCTCCGCCGAAAAACACAGGCCAAAGGCATTATTTAGTGTATGTAAGCTTTCAATATCAATTTCTTCGAAAAATAGAATCGACTGTGCTGTTACAGCAAAATCACCTGGCACCGATATAGCATCCATATACTCTATCGCAATAAAACGATTACGGCTCTGTAGCGGGAACTCAATCACCGGAAGTTCATTCAATTTTGACACATAAGTACAAGCATCTAATAACGTATCCCTTTCCAACAGCGGAACCTGCGACAGTCGTTTGCCACCTAATGTAGGAATATCGGGCTGAAAATAATCGTTAAAATTGAGGATCTCATTAACGGATAGATTTTTTTCAATCAGATGTTGCACAGGAATGCCAAAATAATTTGCAATTTTCAAAATAATCTCGATTTTTGGTTCAGCACGCATCTCCTCGTAAGATGAAATATTACCTCTAGTGAGATTAAAAACATCTCCAAAAGCCTGTTGACTCAATCCTTTCACCTTTCTCAGCTTCTTAATATTATTCCCGACGTTACTCATTTTAAAAAAAAATTAATTTTTTCTTGCAAAATATTTTTGCAATTTACTATCTTTATGCAAAGAATATGTGCAATATATAAAAAACTTGATTATGTACTTCTCAAAAATTGAAAATTATATCGCCAATATCGGTTATAACATCACCCATAAAGATGAAAAAGAAGGTGTTTTTGTTATCGAAAACGAAGATGATGGTATTCGCAATCTCATTGTGGGTATTGCGCAGCCTATCATAATTTTCGAGCAGTACCTATTTACTCTAAACAACGAAAACATGGACATGTTCAAATCGTTGCTCATCAAAAATAGAGATATCATCCACGGCGGATTTGCCTTGACAGAGGATGGTAAAAAGGTCATATTCCGATATACGATGCAAATACATAATCTCGATCAAAATGAATTTGATGCTGCCATTAATTCGCTCAGTCTTTTGATCAGCGAATATTATAATCAGTTAATAAGTTTTTCAAAATTATAGAATAATGAATATTTTTAAGAGAATTTTCAGAATCGGTCAAGCAGAAATCCACGCTGTAGTGGACAAAATGGAGGACCCCATCAAAATGACGGAACAAGGTATCCGTGAGATGAAAGAAGACCTAGAGCAATCGTTGGAAGCTTACGCAAAAGTAAAAGCGCTAGCCATACGTACGCAAAATAATTGTGAGAAGAAAAAAGAAGAGGCCAATGAATTTGAAAACAAAGCCATTTTATTATTGCAAAAGGCCCAAAAAGGCGAACTTTCTACTGAAAAAGCAGAGAGCTTAGCCAAAGAAGCCCTATTACTAAAAAAGCAATTGTTGATCGAAGCCACCGAATTGGAAAAACAAGCGACAATCCATCAAAGCTCAGCCGAAGAATTGCGCAAGAATGTGGATATACTTAAATTCAATATATCCAAATGGGAAAGTGAGCTTTCGACATTGAAAGCAAGAGTTAAAGTATCCAATGCAGCTAAAATGGTCAATCGACAACTTGCTAATATTGATTCAAACAGTACCATTTCGATGCTGGAACGCATGAAAGAAAAGGTCGAAGAGGATGAGGCTTTGGCCAAAGCTTATGGCGAAATCGCAACGGGCAACAAAAGTAGGATAGATGAGATCAATGAGAACATCAGTGGTTCGGACTCTGTCAACAATGAACTGGAAGAGTTAAAACGAAAATTAAATAACGATGCGGAGATTTGAGTATAAAACAGTCAAAATCGAACCCAAAGGTTTCTGGGGAACCAAATTGGATCCGGATAAAATCGACGAGATCCTGAACGATCTAGGGAATCAAGGGTGGGAATTGGTCACAATGCAAGACTTGGAGGTCAATGGTCACTCTTGGTCGTTTCATTACACCTTCAAACGAGAAAAAATTTAAAAAAATACGATGACAGAATTAATCAATATCTTATTTAACCCATTATCAAATGGCATCATGACCGTCCTGACGGGCCTGTCTGTAGTGTATTGGTTTTTTATGTTTCTCATGGGGGATGGTGTACATCTATTTGATGCTGACGCCAACGTAGACTTACATCCTACTCCTGATGTCAGCGACGTAGATGGCTCGCATGATATGAACGCCGATGGATCAGATCACCCACACCATCATACGGACTCCGATACGCATACCGAACCGGGTTTCTTTGCCAAGGCAATGGATTATATCAATGTCGGAAAAGTCCCAATTATGCTTATTGTGACCATGTTTAAATTTATTGGCTGGGTGATCACCATTGTATCTTCATTGTATATTGACGTCGCATCCTGGGGAATAAAATCGGTATTGATCTTAATTCCTGTTTTTATCGTTACGTTTTTCTTAATGCATTTTCTGACCAAACCACTCGCAAGAATGTTTAAAAATATAGGCTATAATGGCGAAGAGAGCCATGACTTCCTAGGGCGCATGGGAAAAATGCGTGCTAGTATTGAAGGCAAAAAAATAGGTTCTGCTGAATTTATCATCCAACAAGACCCTATCCGTCTCAATGTCGTGAGCCATAATGGTGAAAAGATCGGCTATGGTGATGATGTTATTATCGTGGATGAATCCAAGGACAAAAAATATTATTATGTCACCAAGGAAATCACCATAGACAATATTTAAAATTGATGAGCAAGACAGAACCGCCTTGTCAGCTAAAAGCTTGCGCAAGTAAAATCTCAATACTCATATCTAAATACTAAAATCTAAATAAATACTAATCATATGCTATATCAACCTCTTTTATTTTTAAGTGGCTTAAACGGAATTATATTGCTAATTGTCGGTTTAGCTGTCTTTTTAATTTTTGCATTCTTTGTTGTACTGAGTGCATTCTATAAAAAAATTCCGCAGGGAAAAGCGATTGTCCGGACGGGGGTCGGCGGGACAAAAGTTGCCTTCAATAAGGGTATGTATGTCGTCCCTGTTTTCCACAAGATGGAGATCATGGATATATCAATCAAAAAAATTGAAATTGCCCGTATGCAGAGCGAAGGGTTAATCTGTAAAGACAATATCCGTGCAGATATCAAGGTGGCATTCTTTGTTCGTGTCAACAAAAATGTGGATGATGTGATCAACGTTGCCCAGAATTTGGGATGCGACCGTGCAAGTGAGCCCGAAACTTTAAAGAGCATCTTTGAATCTAAATTTTCTGAAGCCCTAAAGACCGTAGGTAAGAAGTTTGATTTTATCGAATTGTATGAAGCCCGTCGTGAGTTTCGTGATGAAATCCTCAATATCATTGGTACAGACCTGAACGGTTATATCCTTGATGACTGTGCCATCGACTACCTGGAACAAACAGATATCGAACACTTAAATCCCAGCAACATCCTGGATAGTGAAGGTATCAAGAAAATCACCGAGCTGACAGCAAAACAAAATATCAATGCCAATTTCATCCGTCGTGACGAAGAGAAATTGATCAAAAAACAAAACGTAGAAGCACGCGAGGCAATCTTAGAACTGGATCGTCAACTTGCCGAAAAAGAAGAAAAACAAAAACGTGAAATCGATAATATCAAAGCGCGTGAAGAAGCCGAAATAGCAAAAGTACGTGAGGAAGAACGCTTGAAATATGAGAGTGTCCGCATTTCGACCGAAGAGCAGCTGGCTGTACAGGAAGAAAATAAACTACGCCAAATTATCATTGCCGAAAAGAACAAGCAACGTACAGATGCTGTTGAAGCAGAACGTGTGGAAAAAGACCGTGCACTGGAACAGACAGAACGTGAGCGTATTGTTACCTTGGCTCAGATTGACAAAGAACGTTCGATTGAGACCGAAAAGAAAAGTATTCAGGGTGTGATCAAAGAACGCGTCCAATTGGAAAAAGGTGTTATTGAAGAACAACAAGGAGTCAAAGATATTGAAGTATTCCGCGAAGTAGAACGGAAGAAACAAGCTGGTGTTATTGCAGCATCACAAGAAGCCGAAGAAAAATTAATTACTACGGTAAAAGCTGCTGAAGCAGCGAAAATTGCTGCAGAACAAGAAGCTGAGAAAAAAGTGATTGACGCCGAAGCAGCGCGTAAAATCGCTGAAAAACGCGCACAGGAATTATTAATAGACGCCGAAGCGAAAAAAGAAGCGTCACTCAAAGAGGCCGAAAGCCGCAAGATCATAGCTGAAGCACAAGCGAAAGAAGAAGCCGCGATAGGTCTGTCGGAAGCTGAAGTAATGGTTGCAAAAGCCGAAGCCGAAGAGAAGCAAGGTACTGTACAGGCAAATGTTATTGAGAAGAAAGCCGAAGCCATGCGCAAAGAAGGTTTAGCACAGGCGGAAGTTGTCCGTGAAAAAGCACTTGCGGAGGCAAAAGGTATCGAAGAGAAAGCAGAGGCCATGAAAAAACTGGATGGTGTTGGTAAAGACCACGAAGAGTTCAAATTACAGTTACAGAAAGAACGTGACATCGAACTTGCGCAGATCAATATCCAAAAAGATATTGCACAAGCACAGGCGGGGGTATTGTCCGAGGCACTTAAAACAGCGAAGATTGACATCGTTGGTGGTGAAACCATGTTCTTCGAAAACATTGTACGTCAGGTATCCAATGCCAAAGGTTTTGACCATCTGATCGACAATTCTAAACATGCGACTGATATCAAAAATTCACTATTGGGCCCAGACGGAAAAGGTGATCTTGCTGAAAAAGTACGTGGATTAGCGGATAAATATGGGATCTCATCCAATGATATCAAGAACTTAACAGTTTCTGCGGCGTTGATCAAATTGCAGCAAGCGGCTACAGACGCTGAGAACGGTGAAGATGCAGGTTTTATCAATTCACTATTTGGGTTGGCAAAAAACTTAGGCATTTCCAATAAAAAGCTGTAAATACATTTATCATCTTGAGCCTTGTAAAGCATCAAATCTTAACAGGCTCAAGATAATATCCTAAAAACCAAAGCAATCACATGATACGTTTTGTCCTATTTTCTATTTTCCTGTGTTTAAATATCGTATTGGTAACTGCCCAGACAGTTCAGCAACGATTGGATTCACTATTCCAATCCTTGAATCAAGATGGTGAATTGAGCGGAGCTTTCTTAGTGGCCGACAGTGGTAAAGTTGTTTTTGAAAAATATCTGGGTTTTGAAAATTCAGAAAAAACAAAAAAGATAACTAGCAGCAGCCGTTTTGAATTGGCTTCGGTGAGCAAACAGTTTACGGCGATGGCCATTATGCAATTGGAAGAACAGGGCAAGCTCTCCTATGAAGATGATATTACCAAATATTTCCCACATATAAAATTCAGGAATATCCGTATCAAAAATCTATTGCGTCACACCTCTGGAATTCCAGATTTTTTTGGTTTCCCAGAAAAATGGTTTAACACTAAGAAAATAAATAACAATAGAGATATACTCAAAACACTTGAAGAACGAATAGATTCAGCCGAATTCATGGCTGGCGAACGATGTTCTTATTCAAATACAAATTACCTACTGTTAGCTCTGATTGTAGAAAAAGTATCAGGCCAATCTTTCGTAACATATATGCGACAACATATATTCAAGCCAGCTGGAATGAAAAATACAGATGTATTTTCGGCTCGCTCTCCCAAAGCAGATTTAAAAAACTATGCAAAGGGAATGACCTATAATATTCAGACGAAAAGCTTTATGGGCGTAGATGATTTTGAAACGTATAAGTATGCGACCTATTTTGATGGAGTCAGTGGGCCATATGGAATAAGTAGTACAACTGAAGATCTGCTAAAGTGGAACCGGGCCCTTCAGAATTTTACCCTATTAAAACGAAATAATTTCATAAAAGCCATTTCTAGCGACACACTTACGAATGGAAAACTAATTAGTAAACATCAGATGTATCAGGGATTTGGCTGGGAGTTTACAGATAGTACCAATAATGAAAATAAAATGCATTTTCATACAGGAAGCTATCCTGGATACCAAAGTATATTTGTAAGAGATCCAAAAAATCAGCGGTGTTTTATGGCGCTAATTAATAAGCCAAATACTATAGGTGTCTTTCCCCTAACTATGGCTATAGTGGCAATTCTCGAAAAAAACGATATTATTCCCTCGATAGAAAGGGAAAAACTTACCGGAAATATTACGCTCGTTGAATTCCAGTTAAATAAGCTATTAGGCACATATAGCTGTAACCAGCAGCCTGAATTAAAATTTAATATCATAATGGATAAAAATGAAGGCTTACAAGCTAAGTTATCGGGACAGTCAGCCATTGAAGTCTATCCGAAAAACGAGTTAGAGTTATTTTATACGGCTGTGCAAGCCGAGCTGAAATTCAGCAAAGAAAATGATCAGATCACAGCGCTGACGCTGTATCAAAATGGTCAGGAATTAAAATTCAATAAAGTTAAATAAGTCAAGAACTAGCGGAACTTATGCCAGAAGAAAATGTAATAAATCAGAACGATAGCCTTGATCAAGGTGCATATGAGATTATCCGAAAGCGACTTCTTACACAAAAAGAAGAACTAGCGACCAAGCTCCAGCGGTTGAATGAAGCCCGTAAAGAAGTCTTCAATTCAACGAGTTTTGTCCTCAAAGCTAATCAACGGATCACCACAGAAAACAACTGTGTTGCCCGCGGCATTCTGGCCTTGGATAATCAATGTATTTTTGGGTATAACGTGCATTTTGGACTGCGTACCGAGATCAAGCTGGAAGATGTTTTCAGTGTTTATGCATTTGAGAATAATCAATTTATTCCGCAGTCCCTAGACCTGATCAACGATCAAAATTTTATCTCAGATTATCAAAACCTATATAAATACTATAGGGACTCCATATTCTCCAAATTTCGTAGGACGGAGAACTATTTGTACATGATCTTTCAGACCAGCAAAAATCCCGCTGACCTCAAAGCATTCAAATGGTTAATCAAAGATGGTAAGCTCCAGTATCAGGATGACCGCAGCATTCATGAAGCCAAATTGCCCAACCAATTTGAATTTGACTGGACAAAAACAACGCTCGATGATCGCCGTCTGGGAAAATATCCCCATATATCCATTATGGATAAGATCTTTATTGAGGCAATCAACGGTGACATCACCTTCAAGATCGAAAACAATACAGACAGTGGCAAAGGGATCTATTCCGAAAAAGTGGTCAATGCAGACCAACAATTGGACGATGCCGATTATTACTATGCAGATCTCGGCAATCTTATTGCGGTACGCATCAAACCTTACCAGGAAGATTTTAGGGCCTTTGTCTATAACCAACGGACGAAGGAAGTAATCAACCTCAAATCACTGAATGAATCAGCAATATTGTTACCGGACAATCAAGGGATTATTTTTTCGAATGGATACTACTTACAAAATGGTACACACAAGGTTTTTGACGCCCAGTTTGAACATGTATCGTTCCTGCGTAGGATAGCCTCCCCCAATGGTGAAGATTTTCTGTATATATTCTGTCAGGAGGAAACCAATACCTATATCCTACTGTCATATAACATCATTCAGCAGCATGTCGAGACCCCGATTATCTGCAACGGATTTACCCTGTTCAAAGATGGTAGCTTAATTTATTTCCGCACCGAGGCAGAAGCCACCAGGCATCATCAGGTTCAGATCTGGGAAACACCCTATATGGCCATGCTCAAAGAAAATGAGCAGAAGAAAGATGATCCCCTCTATAAGGTAGGCAATAAACAGATCGTGCAAGCGATGGCCGAGGCTCAGGAGGTTATACAGCTTATCAACAAAGAGGACAGCTACGAAGGTTTATACGAAGATATCCTCAAAAAATCCACGGTTTTATTGGATTCCTATTTCTGGATAAAAGATGATGCCTTATCAAATCTTGGCCAGCCATTAACACAGATCAAGGAAGTCGCCAATACCGCTATTGATGAGTTCGTCAAAGTACAGGCGCAACGCAAACATGCCGCAGAATTAAATCTAGCAGCAGAAAAGAAGATGGAAGAACTCACCTTCTCCATCAATAGTACCGTTGTAGACAAACTCGATCAGCTCGTCCATCAATTGGCCGACTCCCGTCGTCTTCAGGGTGAAATCATCGACCTTAAAAATGTAAAATATATTGATACGGTCAGCATAGATAATCTGTTGGAAAAACTGCAGGTTATCACCTCTGGCCTGGCCGAAAAAACCATTGCTTTTCTCCTACGTGATGAAGCCCTGCTTCCTTACGAACAAAAGGTAGAACAGCAGAAGAAAAATGTGGAGGCCATAGTTAAGGTCTACGATGCCAAGGCAATCGAGGAAGCCAATTCGGCCATTTCAAGCGAACTGGAACTATTGATTGATATCCTCAATAGTTTAAAAATTGACGACTCCACACAGACAACCAAAATCATTGAAAAAATTTCGGTTATTTTCTCCTCCTTAAATGAAGTGCGCGCACAGCTAACGCGAAAACTCAATTCATTAAAGAGTACAGAAGCAATAGCCGAGTTCTCTGCACAGCTGACCCTGTTGGAGCAATCCGTGACCAACTACCTCGAACTGTCAACGACAACCGAAAAGGTAGACGAATATTACACAAAAGTCATCGTTCAGCTGGAAGAGCTCGAAAGTAAGTTTTCTGAATTTGAAGATTTTGCTTTAAAGATCGCGGACAAACGTGATGAAGTTATCAAGGCTTTTAATTCCCGCAGAGAACAAATCGTTGAACAGATCAACAAGCGTACTTCCTCGCTCGAACAGATCGGTCTTCGTGTATTAAAGAACATTGAGAACAAATCCAAGACATTTGCAACGCGGGAAGAGATCCTCAGCTTCTTTGCCTCGGATCTGATGATCGACAAGATCAGACAGTTGGTACAGGAGCTAAAAACACTGCAGGATGTCTCAAAAGCAGAAAACCTTGAAAATCTATTAAAGAAATCACAGGAAGACGCCTTACGGGTTTTACGGGACAAGAATGATCTGTTTGTAGATGGCGAAAATATCATTGCATTGGGCAAGCATAAGTTTGCGGTCAATAGTCAATCCCTTAGCCTTACCTTGCTGCGCAGAAATGATGAACTGTATTTCCACCTGACGGGGACAAGTTTCTATCAAAAAGTGCAGGCCGAGGAAATCAACACTTTTCAAGATATCTGGGATCAGGAACTTGTCTCTGAAAATAAGGAAGTCTATCGTGCAGAATACCTTGCATACAAAGCTTTTCTTGTTTCGAAAGGACAACAAGATTTTGATGCCGCATTATTTATCACACAGACTGTGGAGCAAAGTTATTCGGAAGGTTATGTCAAAGGAGTTCACAATGTGGATGCACTGTTGATCTATGATACGGTCAAACAGTTGGATACCAAATTGGATCTGCTTCGCTATGCCCCCCTATTGCGTACGATGGCTCAGCTCTTTTGGCAATCGCTTTCTGACGAACAGCGAACAAAGCAGCTGGCGCTGATACATTCCACGCACACGATATTAAAAACGTTTTCAAATTCAAATCGTTATCAGTCTGTTATTGATGAACTGACCAAGTTATTCAATGCATGGGAGACACATTTGGATCGCTCTGCCATAGATGGCCGTGACCTGGCAACGTACCTTTTTCAGACGTTTACGAGCTACAATACCTTTGTCGTCAGCGAACAGTCCGATGAACTGAAAAAAGCATTTATTCGATTGCTGGAATCCAAGAAAAGTTACAAGCTTTTTGAAGCGGATATTCAGAACGAACAATTTAGCTTGGTAGATCGCTTTTACCTGACCTTAAACTGGCTCAACTCCTTCGTTGATGAGCATCCGGAATATCTTACGCTACGCAAATATATTGAGGAAGCAGCGATCATGTTGCTTTATCCGACCCATGAGTATCACCTGATCATAGCAAAGGACCAGGCACATATCAGCGGATTAAAAGGCAATCATGCGATCCTGAACAATGGAGAAGAACATATCCAATATCATGAGTTTTTAGCACGTTTGGCGCAATTCAGTGATTATAATGTACCGCGTTTTGTGGCTTTCTCCACATTGAAAGAACAGCTTGCGAAGTCTTATGCTAAAGAACTAAAGATCGGTGAGTTTGAGCCCAAAGTACTGACCTCCTTTGTACGTAATAAGCTGATCAACGAAGTTTACTTCCCATTGATCGGAAATAACCTCGCCAAACAGCTGGGAGCCGCTGGCGACAACAAGCGTACGGCCCGTATGGGAATGCTTCTGTTGATCTCGCCGCCGGGTTACGGAAAGACCACCTTAATGGAATATCTAGCCAAGACAATGGGCTTACATTTTGTTAAAATCAATGGCCCGACCATTGGTCATTCGATTACATCCATTGACCCGATTGAAGCGAAAACATCCGGAGAACGGGAAGAGCTCAAAAAGATCAATCTTGCATTTGAGATGGCTGACAATGTCATGCTGTATCTGGATGATATCCAACACTTAAATCCGGAGTTTTTACAGAAATTCATCTCCCTTGCCGATGGTCAACGTAAGATTGATGGCATCTTTGAGGGCGAGAGTAAGACCTATGACCTACGTGGCAAGCGCTTCTGCATCGTGATGGCCGGAAATCCATATACAGAGAGCGGCTCTAAGTTTCAGATTCCCGACATGCTTGCCAACCGGGCCGATGTGTACAATCTCGGTGATGTGATCGGTGATACCGAAGCATTATTCAACCTCAGTTTGATTGAAAATGCGGCTATTGAAAACAGTTACCTCGAAAAAATTGCAAGCAAGTCTTTTAACGACTTCTACGCCCTAGTCAATTATGCACAGTCTGTTATGGATCAATTGCCGGATTTAGAGGGCAACTACCTGAAACAGGATATCGATGACTTTATCTCGGTACTGCGCCATGTACTAAAAATCAGAAATGTCGTGATCAAAGTAAATCAGAATTATATTCAGAGTGCAGCAATGCAGGATAATTACCGTACCGAACCACCATTCAAAATGCAGGGATCCTATCGGAATATGAGCAAGCTGGTTGCACAGGTCGTACCGATGATGAATGAACAGGAAATTGATCAGGTTCTTCTGGCGCACTATGAAAGCGAATCGCAGACACTGACCGCGGATACCGAAAGTAACCTCTTAAAACTAAAAGAGCTTGCCGAGCTGCTAAACCCTGTTGAACTGGAACGTTGGGAAACCATCAAGGAAATCTTCCGCAAGAACAATAAACACGGTGGACTGGCCAAAGACGATAAAGTATTCGGTCAGCTGCTGGACTTCAATGAAAATCTGGAAGGTATTATTCAGGCGATCCGCGAGTATAAGAACTAAAACCATAAACTTAATTTTTCTCCATTGGCCTATCCGAACCAATGGAGAAAAATAATTTATCAGATGATTTAGCTAAGATCGCATCACAGTCATTCCGAATCACGATTACCCTATTTTACAGCTCCCGAAGAAACGGTAAATATTCCATAATCGTCAATAAGCATCCGCTCCTTGTAAACCCCATTGTAAGCCATAATCCGATCCAGTTCTTTCTGCGAACGTCGGCGCATGACCCAATCTTTCTTCTGATGACTGTTCAGCACATAAGCAATCATTTTCAATTGTGGATGCCATGGCTGTCCGGTATAGACCAAATGGCTGTTTTCCTCACAAATGGAAGTCGCGCCATATACCGCCCTGCTCGCCATTTCATTGTCGCCAAACAATTCGAAAATACCGGAGATCACCACAATATTAGGTGCAAAATCCAGTTTGCTGTAAGTCTCCTGATCAAAACAGTCGTAATTGCTGAAACGTATTCCTTGGAGCCCTTTCTTCTTGATGATTTTCTCACCCACTGCAATATTTGACAACATAAACTCATTGATCACGATCTCCACTTCCGGATATTTTTCTTTGATGTCAAACAAATAATTTCCGGTACCGCCAGCGATATCCAATATTTTCACAGGCCGGCCTGTAGACTTGACCTGCTCAATATTCTCTTCTAATAGACGTAATAAATGCTGTTTGCGTATACGGATTCCTTTCCAGCCGATCGCTTCCAAGTACCCTTTATCGATAATTTTACCTAGCCCCAACCTACCCTTTGGCTCGTTGCGGTATACGTAATCCAATGAAATTCCCGAATCAAAACCAAACTGAAGCCCTAGGTTCATCCCATGACTCAATGATCCGATCTTGCCTAAAGTCCATTTCTGAAAAGCATAGTTTAGTTTCTCAGCCGCAGGCATCACCTTATGGTACAATTTCTCATATTCCTTTACCGAAAACTCATCAGGCTCCAGCCCCTGCTCAGCCCTTTGCCTTGCATAGGCTTTCGTAATAAAATCTTTTAAATAGGTATAGACTTTCTGTCTGTTGGATTCAAACAGGATACCATGATAAAAATTGCGTAAGGTAATAAATGTCTTCAGCTTGGAAGCGATGGACACGAAGAATTGCTTTTGCACCGAGTTTTTAACCACATAGTCCTTTTCGGCAGATAGCACAATCACGGGAATATCTATGGTGGCTGCATCCTCGACGATACGCACACCAGCTTTCAATAGGTCGACCAATAAAGCGCCGTTAATGGATTTTGAGATTAGGGGATCAGCGTCGTAAGCCTGCTGTTGTTCAACATCATGCGTCAATACCTTCGCTTTAACATAACTTTGGATAACAAGATCCTTTTTCAATTTTGTCCCTAGTGCAATCATCTGATTGGCCAAGGGCACATACAGTTTGATTTCAAATGCGGGCGCCAATAAAGCCATACCTGCAATCGGAGGGGCAAAATCATGTACCCAAGCACTCACAATGACCCCGGCAATACTATTGGCGATGACAAAGACATCCTTTGTGTCAACCCCATATCCGGAGCGGATATAGGACACAAAACTATCTAGATCGCGCACATTATCCATGAATACCGGTGATACGGGCACTTTGGTATGGCCATGTCCCCGCAGATCAAATGCAAAGATGGAATAATCGGCAAACTGTGGATCGGTAGCCATCTCCTGCAAGCGTTCTGAATGTTCATGTCCACGGTGCAATACAACTAAAGCCTTTTGTCCCTGTTGATAATTCCAAACACGATATAGCAGTTCCCCTTGATCGAAACTCTTAAAATAACCTGATTTCATCTTTTTATAATTTATTCCATCAATACAATGGCGTATGTAATTTTAGTATCTATTCAGCCATGGTCGTTAAAAACAAAGACCAAGCCACCCTTCTTGATCATGATCTGCTCGCGATGATAATTTTCATCAGCTGGATCGCATGATCCTGTAACACCATATGCCTATTGATCGACTTCACCTGATCAATAGCTTTATTTAAATCTAAAGATAATAATTCCTGCGTCATCAGAACAGCAAAAATCATGCTCCTACTATAACCCATTGTACAATGAATGACCATATTTTCATGTTCATCCAATGTGCTATAACCGGATACTATTGCCTCTATGATCACCTGGGCATCATGCACATCGGTCTCCGCAATATCCAGCAAAGGGAAAGAATAATACTTTTCCATGGCACCTAAGAGTTTTACCTCCTCCAGCTCAGCGGCGAGGTCAAAAACAACCAGATTGCAATCCAATCCCAAGGCTACAAACTCCGATGCGTTCAACCTTGACCCCACATAACAACGAGGCAATAACTCCATCAGCGGCGGATTATTTTTCTTTCTAAAAAAACGCCACATCAACCGGTACGCAAATTGGTAAGGAGCATAAAATACTTTCTTTATCAGCGGTATTCGACCCCGATGATCCTTTAAAAACCTCGTATTACCGCGCAGGTAATTGTAACCAACCGCAAAGCAGACGAAGGCTACCCAGGCAAAAACAATCAGCGGCAATACGTATCCTTCACAGAGCAGCGCCAGTAGCATGAATATCCACCCAATAAGGTAATAACTATTCGCTAGTTGTTGGTTTCTGACTGCCGGAAGACGATCATCAAGTTTTTGGGAATCAACACCTGATTTCTGCCGTAGCTTATGTCTCTGTTCAATAGCATTCGGAAAGAGGATAAAACTGACCTGAACCAGTAGGCAAGCTGTCAATAGATCGATCACATGGTGCTGATATACGGCCAATGTTCCTAAGCCCATCAACAGAAGCCAGATGCCCAAGATTATTTTCTTCCATCCGTTGAACTTCCAACGCAGCACTGACCAAAAAAGACAGGCATAAGCGACATGCAGGGAGGGTGCCTGATTAAAAGGCGAATCATATTCCTTTAAGAAGGAAAAGAAAATAGTAAACAAAGGATATTCAACCGACGGTCTGTCAAAAGAAAACCGCAACGGAAAAAGGAGAAAGCACAATGCCGCAATCAGGGTAACAAACGTAAATCGCTTTGCATAGCACAGGAGCTCCCCTTTTTGTCGACAGTAAAATGGCACGAGGAAAAAAAACAGTCCACTACTCATATAGGGCAGGATCATCCATGGAACGAACGGAATGTACTGTTCAAAATCGAATACAAAAGAAGGTACCGCAGCTAAACTGGAGGCGTAGGCCGCTGTATAGGAATAGGTAAGTTGAAAAAATAACAGGCAATAGATGGCAACAAGGAGCTGCCCGCCTACCTTCTTTAATTGTTTTTCATCCATTTGGCTTTCCTAAACATGATTTTGCTTAATAATACATGGGGGAGCAGGCCTAAAAATCCCATCAGCCATTTCATACGCTTCGGAAAAATCACGATTTCTTTCTTTTGCTGTATTGCTTTTAGGATACGCTGCGTGGCATCGTCTACGCTGATCAAAAAGGGCTTTTTGGAGAGATCCTGCTGATTAAGTTGACGGAGCTTGGTTGTATCTACATACCCCGGTGCGATGACTGTCACCGCAATCCCATACGGAAGCAATGCCCTTCTGTAGGCATCAGCCACTTGAATTGCGGCCCGCTTTGTTTTGCTGTACAAACTTGAATTCGGAAAATCTAAAGTCCCCGAGACGGATGCTATTGTTGCGATTTGCCCCTTTGATTGTCCACGCATGGCTTCGCGGGCGACTTCAAAACAGTTCACGGTTCCCAGCATATTGACGCGGAGCATCGCACTTGCCTCTTCATAACTGATGCCCTGTGCCACATCATCGGCATAACTTCCGGTACAATTGATAAAAAGATCCAATGTCCCATAATGACAGAAACGATCAACGACATCAGCCAAAGCATCCCGATTACATACATCCACTTCAAACTTGATGAGCGCATCGTATGTCGCTTGATTGGTCAACTTTGAAAGGTCTCGACCACATACAGCAACTTCAGCCCCTTGCTGGAGGTAGCATTGTGCTAGTTCTAGACCTATTCCGCTTGTTCCGCCTGCGATAAATACCTTCATTTTATACAAAAAAAATAACGATTATATTACCCGCTTGATCGGGCTATCCTGTCAAACAAATAAACCTTCGGTATGCCACCTAAACTCTCCAATAGATCCCGTATTACACGATAAATACTTCCAACAACCATTACCCAGATACATCGTGTAGCGTCAATGTCGTCCAAGCTCAATAATTTCCCTGTATCAAGCCGATCCCCTATCTCGCGCCATCTCTCCCAACGACCATTATTCCGATACATCATGTACTATGCCATACGCAGTTCCAGCGTCTTGCTATATCCATAATTCCACTGTGCTTCCATAGCGGTCGCAAATTCATCCAGACTTGCCGGAAGAGACAATGTTATTTCAAATCTACGCCAATCTATGCCTTTTCTGCAATAGTTTCCGGCTAACTGTTCCGCAGCGTCCATTGTATCGATCCATCGGAGGCTCTGAAATTGCTGATCAATATCCCGCAAGCGTTGATTCCCGCTAAAGCCCAATACCGCTCTGACTAATCCCTCTTCCTGCAATTTATAACTCTGCTTCCGCTCGCAGATTACTTCTGCTGCCAAAGACTGCGCCAGTTCTACAGGTACCAGATCAATGGCTCCACCGGCATAATATTCTCCATTCCGCTCTATCGGCTCGATATAAAACATATCGGACATGGAAATACGAACAGCCTCCAATAATGTAGCCGCTGAATTTATCGCTATCGTTGGGGCAACAGCACTTTGTCCATAATTTTCACCTTGAATTTGGATGCTATCCAGATTTACTCTCGATAGTACAGCTGTATTCCCCATCAAGACTTTTTGATAAAGCTTACGTTCTCCACGTCTCTCCCCAACTTCAGAACGGTCAAAAAGCAATTTCGAACCAATAATAATCGACGGTATTTCTTCCGAAAATGGGCGGTTCAAAGTCGGTAACAAGGGCGAAAGATCAGGTTCCATATTGACCAGATAACGATCAAAGATATCTTCCAGATAAGGAGCAGATCGTTTATCCCACTGCTTTTTTAGCACATACCACCCCAGTTTGTCCAGATGACGTTGTTCCGTAAGCCGATGTCCACAGAAGAAGCGATAAAACTCTTCGGATTGGAGATAAGATTTCCGCTCTGCATCCGTTTCAAAAGACTGAATAATCGCAGCAGCCAACGATCCACCACAGCTAGCAATTAATAGGTCTGGTTTTAGCCCCAGTTCTTCCAACGCGGCATACATGCCCAAGTACAAGCCAAAACGAGTACCGCCTCCTGAAAATAAAACTGTCCGCTGATAATTCATTTAGCGATATATTAGATATGAGATTCTGGTTTTACTTACAAATTCGTCATTTCTATCAAACAAATCAAACCATAGAAAACTGGTGCATTAAACACCAAGCTATCTATCCGATCCAGCAATCCACCATGTCCGGGGATTAATGTGCCCGTATCCTTGACTCCTGTCCTACGTTTCAAAAAGGAGAAAAGCACGTCACCACAAAATCCTAACGTACCAAAGAGCAGACCAAGCAACGAAAAGCAGATAAAATCCCCAAATGGCAATAACAGGTAGCCCAGGATATTACTCAAAATTACAGTCAGCCCGATACCACCGATACATCCTACAACAGTTTTGTTTGGACTGATACGCGGAACGATCTTTCGTTTACCAAAGAATTTACCCATTAGGTATTGGAATACATCGTTCAGTTCGGTTAAAACAATGATATAGGCCACAAGCCGTAATCCCATCAGCTCATCCTGATTGATTTCTACTGCCCGGATAAAGGCCAGCTGGCTGAATGCAAGCAGGCAGGCAGCGGCTCCAAAGGTCATTCCGATAGCAGCACCCATCGCTGTTTTCTGTCCGAACCGGAAAAACAGCCCAATCCCGATGCACAATAGTGTCGCCCAACATAGATAGGCGCTATACGAGCAGTAGATTAAAAGGATCAGCTGCAATAGACCCGTTACAATAGCAAAGGGCAACACAAGACTAAAATTGGGCACAAACATCTTCATAAACTCGCGCATCCCCTGAAATGTCAGCCAGGAAACAAACAACAATGCTATTGTTTGCGGAACGAAAGCAATGGCCAGTACAAGTACAATATACCCCCAGCTTCTGACCCGAACAGGTACGTCAGCAAACTTGTCCTTCGGATTGGATACTTCACTCATGTACAACCAATGCCTTTCTCAATCGCGTTATCGAACTCAAGATCAATAACAAACATAGTACAGCAAAAATATAGCCTGAAATAGTCGTTATCGAGATCTGTAACAAGCTCAAAATACCATATACGCCGAGCAACAATGCACGGTCACTTTTACCCATGGGTCCATCATACCGACGGTCATTGGCAACAACTTTTCCAATGAGACCACAGAATTCATTGATGACACTCAAAATAATAAAGCATACCACTAGATATAAACTCTCAGGATGAAATTTCAGCAACGGAAAAAAGATCAGGACATCGGAGACAATATCGCCCACCTCATTTAGGACCTCCCCCTTTTTACTCGTCTGACTGAAAAGACGGGCCATCATGCCATCCAATGCATTGAAGGCCATCCGCAATAATAAACCGATCGGTAATGCCAAGAACAAAATTGGCATCCGGTCAGCATACCAAAACAATATTGCAATAACCAAAGACAAAACGATCGAGCCAATAGTAATCTGATTGGCTGTTACCTTTTTCCGATGCAAGAAAGTCAGAATCGGCATCAATAGCTGTTGAAACTTTGGTTTTAATTTATAAACAGAAATCATATATGTG
>Ga0256900_1000167_pt1 | contig 22054 bp, 25 predicted proteins | sample MC6MC0688MT_FD_190190 | JGI IMG/M metagenome (GOLD analysis project Ga0256900, IMG submission 190190) | Metatranscriptome of enriched soil aggregate microbial communities from Iowa State University, Ames, United States - MC6-MC0688-MT... | ecosystem: Environmental > Terrestrial > Soil >... | reverse complement strand
CATGATATTTGGTTGATTATACTCAGCGCCTTCGCGCTTTGTTTGTATGATGATGGTCTGTAAAAGCAAAGTTTTAAATGTTTTTGTATATGGAAAATAGAAACACCAATGAGATTTATAGCGCTGAAACCGGCAGTAATACCTTAATTGATTTTTTTAAGGAAAAATATCATGCTGCTGTGGCTGCAGAACTCAGGATCAGAAATATGCTGAGTCAATTGAAAGGGGAATGTGAAGATGCTACTTTATTTCACTTTTTCAAAACCGAAAGTCTTGAAGCAATGGGTTACGGAGCTGTAGCACCTCAAAACCCGGAGCTGCAACATCGTTAAGCTATTCAATAAATTAAGATTTTAACCTTTATAAAACAAATAGATATGAGAAGAGTTATTACCGCCTTATCAGGCATAGCATTAGCTGGAGGAACATTTATTTTTGCTTCTTCCTGTTATAAAGAGCAGGATTGGAATTGTGTATGTAAAGACAACCAGGGCCAGGAAACTACTGACCTGATCAGAGATAAAACAAGAAAAGAAGCTAAAGCCGAATGTGATTCTAAAATTAATATATTAGGATACGAAAGAGAATGTAAATTGTCTTTGTTCTAGTCATTAACAGTACATAGCCTTTGTATATGGGTATTTTTATCAATCGATAAAAATACCCATTTTATATTGTTGCAATTTAAGGGCGTGGAAGCCGGGGAAGGTGTAGGATTATGCAACATTAGGAGTAAATTTAAATAGCGTGTTATCGTACTAAAAAAATTAAATTGATCTTTTTTAGTACTTTTTGAATTGAAAAGTTGTACATGTTCTAAAACTTGAGTACTTTGCTGCCTTCTTATCTTACTTCACACTATTATTACTTAAATTATTAACATATGAAAGTATTAGTGATTGGGAATGATCGTAATTACGTGAATTTCTTAAGCAAAAAGCTAACTGAAGTTTCGATGGAAATAAAAGATTGCGAGTCACTGGCTGATGCTTCCATATTATTAGGAAAGGAGGCATTTGAAGTCGTGATTTGTTGTCTCCCTCTGCTTCGTAAATCCTGCCCTTTTGAATTAATGGAGGACCTGAACAGTTGTGTTGGCGATGCCGCTATTATTATTATCAGCGATAATATACAATTATATGCGGCAATGGACCTGATGCGTCAGGGTGTCTACACTTGTTTTAACCGTCCTTTTCCTTTAGAGCAATTGACAAAAGTACTCACCGAGATCGGGGATCGCCAGACGGTCAGCAGGGCCAGGACAATCCCGGGATCAAAGCCCCCGGAAATCATGAAACAGGAGCCGGAAAAAATCGTGTTGTCTAAAAAGCGCTATGTTAGGGGAATCAGTACGGTGGCCAACAAAATGTATAGCCAGATCGACCTGGTCGGCCCTACCTCTTTTAGTGTGATCGTATATGGAGAGACCGGTACCGGTAAGGAAGCTGTAGCACACCGGGTAGCAACAGCGAAAAGTGCTACGGCACCTTATATCGCGGTAGACTGTGGCTGCCTGACCAAAGAGCTGGCCTTGAGTGAACTGTTCGGTCATGAAAAAGGGAGTTTTACCGGTGCGGTGGCTAAAAAAATAGGCGCCTTTGAACTGGCTAATAATGGTACACTTTTCCTGGATGAGATCGGTAACCTGGATTATGAGGTACAGGGCTTCCTGTTACGCGCGATACAGGAAAGAAAGATCCGCAGGGTAGGCGGTACGGAGGATGTAGTGACCAAAGTACGTATCGTAGTGGCTTCTAATGAAAACCTGGCTGCTGCGGTTAAATCCGGCAAGTTCCGAGAGGATTTGTATCACCGGCTTAATGAGTTTGAGATCACGGTGCCGTCTTTACGCTCGCGTCCCGAAGATTTACCTTTATTTATAGAACAATTTTTGATCGAAGCCAATATCGAGTTAGGTAAGACCGTACTTATGCCGGACGAGGAGGCTATGGACGCTTTACAACATTATAACTGGCCCGGGAATATCCGTGAATTGAAAAATATAATCCGCAGGGCTTGTTTGTTCTGTCCCGACCAGGCGGCTATTAACAGCAATTGTTTACCGGAAGAAATTCTTAATTATATGAACAATGAGCCGGTAGAAATGGTAGCAAGCAGTAGCAGTAGCAGTAGTGCCTCGGCGGTAATGGCAAGGATGAAACGGGCAGGAGCGATCACCGTAGATGATATAGAAGAAGCCTTGAAATTGTCGAATTATAATAAAACGCAGGCGGCACAATACCTGGGTATCGACCGTAAAACACTATATAATAAGCTGAAGCGATTGAACGGAGATAATTAGTGCTTTGTTGCTTAAGAAACAGCGTAACAAGAAGGCCCCGGATAACTCATCCGGGGCCTTCTTGTATATTGTATAGCGCGTTTGTATCAAATTCCAGGAATAGCCTGGTTTATTTTTCCGTTTCCTTTTTTATATTGTAGTATTCTGAACGGATTTTTGCTGTAGGTAAGTGGATCTGGAAGCCCAGGTTAAGGGATAAGCCGGATACATTACCGGTTCCGTAAGTACCCTGGTACATTAACGAGGTTTCCAAGGCAACATTCGGGGAGAGGAAATAGGCATAACCAGCTCCAAATCGCAAGTTGAAGCCCACTTCTACATCTGTTTGACCCGCTATTCCTACCGCTGCTTCGCCGAAGAAGCGGCCTTTGTTCAATACATTGTCAATGTTGAACTCTTTAGGGGCGAAATAGTAGCGACCAAATGCACGTACACCATAATTAAAAATGATGTCGTTGTCTTTAACTGCATTAAAACCCAAGGGAACTTCCGCACCGATGGCCAGGTTGTTTTGGACGAAATAGCCCACTTTAGGACTAACCTGCAGGGAAAAATTACTGGCAGAGCCCAGGCCAAATCCTACGTTTGCCAGCTGACCACCCACCATTATGGTTCCTTTTTGTAATTGTGCGTAGCTGCTAAAACCCAGAGTCGTCAGTAAAAGTGTACTTGTCAGTATTCTTTTCATAATCTATAATTTAGGGGTGAGTAAATAAAATGTCGCGTTTGTTTAATGTTTTTCGTGAAATGTATAGGGTATGAGGTATAGGCTTAGGTATAGCTTATTGGGCTACTTCGTCTAATAAGACAATATTGTTATTGAATTCACGGAAACGTGCCCTCAGGGTAACCATATCTCCTTCTTTTAAAGTATCTACCCGTTTAATGTCCAGTATACAACATTTGATCAGCAAGGGCGTAGCATCCGAAGGGCTGTTGGTATCGCTGCACATCATCGTTAAATAGTTACAATCGTCTTCCGATAGAGATTTGGCCAGGTGCACCGTACCGGATAAGACTAAAATATTGTCTTTATATTTATTCATAGCGATCCCCGAATTACTGGTGAAATCGCTGCACATTTCTTTGGCACTAACGGTTACCGGCGCTGAGGCTGGTTTTTCACTGAGTACCGTATCCGCATAAGGCGGTTCTTCGTTTTTATTCTGGTTATTGTTGTTCTTGCAGGAATAAGAAAAGAACAGGGTGAAAGCCAGGAGGCCCGAAACTAATTGCTTATTCATAAAATCGATTTAAAGGGTTAGTATCGCTAATCCTGGACTTAAATCTTACCAGCTGTCCGGCTGGTTCGTTTTCTATACAGGACCTTTTTTAAAAGGTTATCCTTTTGATTAATCACAATCCATTCGCCTTAAATCATACATTGTTTGTTTTAAGGTATCACATCACATAAGTAATAGTAGCAAAAACCAGGCCTGTAGCTGTTTTTAACAGAATTTCACATATACAGGCCTGTTTAACCATCAAAAGCTGTTAAAGTTGTTGTGGAAGCTGCCGGCTAAATGGGGAATACCCGTGGAAATATACCCCTGATGACCGTAGTGGCGCATTATATCTATAGCCCATACGCGGTATCTGTTGTGCTATGGTCTGATTATTGCAACAGTTATGATTACGAGTAGTTTAGCTTAATTAAGGATTAAAAATTGAAATTATGGCGCATGAAAAAGTTACGGTTAAAGGTTTAATAGGGGTCTTAAAAGATAGCTTTAAAGGTTTTATGGATGATAATGTAATGGGCTTATGCGGTGCCTTATCTTATGCCACGATCTTCTCTATAGCCCCTTTATTAGTAGTCCTGATCGCTATCATCAGCTTTATTTACGGGGCTGATGCGGTGCAAGGGAATATTTACAGCTCGCTGGAAGAGATGATGGGGGCCGATGCCGCTTTGCAATTGCAGAACCTGGTAAAGAGTGCTTCTTTGTCTGGTAAAAGTACAATGGCCGCTGTCATTGGTGTGGTTACGCTGATCTTCGGTGCTTCCACCGTTTTTGCCCAGATACAGGGTTCCCTGAATACGATCTGGGGCATTAAGCCAAAACCTAAAAGCGGTATTGTAAAATTACTCGTTAATCGCCTTTTGTCTTTTTCTTTAGTGTTGAGTATAGGTTTCCTGCTGATCGTTTCTTTAAGCCTGAATGCGGCCTTGTCTTATGTAAGCAACTATATTTTAGACTATTTCCCGGATGGTATGGGCGTATTAATTAATGTGCTCAACTTCATTATTACTTATTTGATATTAGCTGTCTTATTCGGATATATTTTTAAAGTGTTACCCGATGCCAAGATCCGTTTCCGGGATGTAGCGGTAGGGGCTATGGTCACGGCGGCCTTATTTATGATCGGGCGATTACTCATCTCATTATACATAGGATTTTCCAATTTTGACGATACGTTTGGTGCTTCAGCCGCGATTATCGTTATTCTCGTCTGGATCTATTATTCTTCATTGATCCTTTATTTTGGTGCGGAGTTTACCAAAGCCTGGGCGGTGAAATTTGGCTACAAAATTTACCCGGATAAGTTTGCCGTAACGACTAAGCTTGTAGAGATAGAGGTGGAGAACGCTGCCGTAGAAACACTGAATAAAGAAGTGCGGGAAGCCACAACAGAAGCGAAAAAAGATACGGGTAACTGGAGGTTATAGGTAAGCAACAATAAAGACAGCTTATGGCTTGTGTTAAAGGCAAACAGCTTTTAGTGCAAGCCATAAGTCACTTCAATACCACTTTTGGTGGCAACATTGCGGAATACAGCTGTTTTCAAAATCTGCGCCTTCATGACCAGGATCACTTTCTCGCTCCGGTTGTTACGGATCACTCTTCTCTCTTCAAACATCGTTATGCGGATATAATCAAAGTCGTTGAGTCGTAAGAGGTCTACAATGGCTAAAGCTTCTGATAATTGAAATTCCATATTAATCGTGTTCGTGACAGGATAATGTAAGTAAGTATGAAGGTGAGTCATGCATAGGCCGCTTTAATTGCTGCCATTACTTACAGGGTTTATATAAGGTACTTCAATTAATATGCCAAAGCAGGCTTGGCGGCAATAATATTTATCTTAAAAATGTTCCTGCTTAAAACAGTGAAACGATAATCAATAATAAACCCGGAAGCAAAAGCTCCCGGGCATTTTTGTTTTAGCTGCAAAGCTCGGCAGCAAAACTATAGGCGTAGCCTATTATTTCCAATCCTCCATTTCTTCAACGGGGATTTGTTTGAGGAATTCATCAAAGCCGGCACCGTCGTTGTCGGAATACATCCCATATGAATCCATGACATAACCAGTATTGCCTTCTCTATCTCTTATCAGGTAGATGGCGGAGTTATCGCCGGGGTCAGACATGCCTTCAAAGCGGAAAATCTTGATGATCGTGAGGTCTTCGGGGTTGTAGATGTTGCCCATTCCCTGTAGTTTGCCATGGTCGGAGAGTTTCAATTCATTGTCCATGCCACGTGCTTTTAATTTTTCTAATACTTCGGTAAGGGTGCTCATGGCGCCCATGTTGTCCTTACTATTCATAACATTCAGGTTTGATTATCAATAAATATAGTGCAAATTTTGTGCCAGAGGACGTTGGTATGAGGTGTATTTGCCTGATTATTAGTTAAAAATACGGGAAAACCAGTATTGTGGGAGAATGTTTAATGTGTGATTTTTGGAGTTTACATACTAGCTGTCAATAAGAACTATTGACAATTATAATTTTAAAACTTGTTTAAATGGAAACAACTAAAAATAATATAGAAATTGGTTATAAAGTACATCTTGAAGAAGGTAAAGATTTCAATACCTCTATTTTTAAAAGTGTATATGAAAGCGCGAAAGAAAGTGTAAAAGATATCGTTGTAAACACCGTTAGAATTGGTAATCATAATTATACTATTCATAAATCATATAATGATGACTATAATAATATTATTGCGTTTACTGGAGAGCGAGGAAGAGGCAAATCATCTTCAATGATTTCTTTTTTGGACGCAATTGTGAATAAGTCCAAAAAAATTCATATGGATTTTTTTGTAGATGATGAAGAATTGTCTTGGACTAGATATAGTTTCGCTACGATAGATGTAATTGATCCTACACTATTCCGGGAAAGAGAAAAAGAAACTCTGTTTGAAATAGTTATTGCTAAAATGTTTTCAGCTTTTAGAAAAACTATTGAGGATAAAGTGGCTAATTGCAATATAAAGGACGAGCAAAGGCGTTCTGTAATTAAGTCATTTCAAAATGTATTTGAAAATTTGAAGTATTTAAAGAACCGTGATGATATTTTCAAAGAAGATGCATTGGATGCCTTAATAAAATTATCAACCAGTAGTAATTTAAAGGATAGTTTTGATAGATTGGTAGAGGAGTATTTAGAAGTTTTGGGAGAACATGGTAAAACTAATTTTTTAGTAATTGCTATTGATGACTTTGATCTGAAGATTGATGGAGTATATGAAATGTTAGAAGATGTAAGACGATTTTTAATTTCCAGAAAAATTATTCTTTTGATTTCCTGTAAAATGGAGCAAATGAGACAAGCTCTGAAGTTGTATATGACTAATCTAAAAATTAATGATGATATACAAAATCAGGTAGAAAAATATATTGAAAAATTATTTCCTGTTTCTAGAATAATAGAAATGCCTTCTCCTCAAGACATAGAATGGAATGAAGTGAAATTAAGGAATTTTTTTTATGACGATATTTCAAATTCTTCTGAAATAGAGGTTGAGACCACATTTAATAGAGGTGTTCTAAGAAAAATTTATGAAAAACTAGGTTTATTTATTGCTGAAGATTCTTTTGTAAATAATCTTTTTATAGGTAATAGTATGAGAAGTGTTATTGGATTGAAGAGAAGTTGGAATGATATAGAATCTTTTACAAAGTATGTGAAAACTTACTTAAATCAAACAGTTATCGATTTGAGTGAAATAAATTTCATTTTAGAATCTGATATTGTAATACTTAACTATCAACTTTATAACTACTTGTACGATAAGTTTGGAGTTGTGTTAGATAGTCGTATAGAAATTGAGAAGGACTATAAGTCAGAAAGAGATAGATTGTTCAAGAGCGATAAGCTAAGTTATGATTCTTATCAAAATGAAGATATGAATTCACTTTTTTTTACTATAAATGGTAAAATAAAGTTAGATGACGCGGACTATGATCTATATAGAGCTTGTAAGCTATTCTACATATTGAGAAAACATGCAGAGATAGAAAATGTTAAGAAAATTTCTATTAAGGAGAAAATAGAGGGAAGGGAAAAATATATAGTTGACAATTTTAAAAAATTTAATTTAGGATCTTTGATTAATGTAAATCTTTTATCTGACGATAAGAGATTTACTAAAGACAGAGATTTCTTAAAAGACATAAAGTACGCTGAAAGGTCTACGGAATTCAATAAATTTATTTCTCCATCCGTGAAATGGCTTTTATCGTTCGTATATTCAATTGGTAAAAAAGAAAACCGAATTTCTGAAAATGCGGAAACTTTTTTTGGCCGTAGCAGTGGACAATATTTTTCTATTTCCATATTTAATTTTTTTAATTCTATAAATAGTCTTGAATCAAGATTTAGGAGAGCTTCCATAAATATTAATCAAAATGATTTATGGATTGGATTTGAAAAAAAATGGCATGAATCAAAGTATTTTAAATTGTTCAATAATTTAGATTTTATTACTCTATTTTATTCTGAGATGATAAAACAGCCATCAATTTTATCAAAAAATCGAGAACTGCTATTAGAGAAGGCTTCTTATTCAGAGTTTATTCATTCAATTTTAACAGAAGGTTTTAAAAATACATTTAATAAAATAAATGAGGCCTATGGATATTTGAAATTGTCAAAAGATGAGTTTACTAAGCAAAATAAACTCTATAAAGATTTCTTGGAATCATATTCAGATTCAGGATTTGTCGAATTCATGAACAATTCTTTCGAAAGTCTTAATAGTGACAATTTTAATCAAAATATTTCTAATCAGCAAGGGCTTTTAGAGTACATTTTAGAATTTTTAGAGGAAAGAAATAGAAAGATTAATACTTTAAAAAGTCTCATTGAAGACAATGAACCTAGTTTTGATGATTCTGCTTTTACTACTCTTTCAGGTATTGTAAATAAAAATGTTGCAACTGGTGTTATTCAAGAAGAGTTAATTGAAACAATAAAATCACTAATTGAAGATGGACAATCTGCGCAAAACGATTAAACTTTATTTCAATGGTTTAGATCCTGATAAAATATTGAAACGTGATGATTTAAAAGAGGATTATATAAAGAGCAAATCCACTTTTAAGTCAAATGCTTTTACCCTCTCTGATTTTAATAATAGAAGTAATGATGAGTTATTCAATCTTCATCAGAAAATTAGTGAAGATTGGGGATATTCTCCATTTGGGAGCTCGAAAGTATTTTCTCCATTTCATTTGTTAAGTCATTTTACCAAACAAGTCCTTACGGAGGTCGAGGATGAGCCTTTTGTAAATTACCATCATTTGCTTAAATGGCGTAATTTAACATTAGATCTAGGTGAAGATATTTTTACTACATCATTTTTGGCCCAAAAAGATTTGATGTCGGGGAAAAAAAGAAATTTTTTATCTTGGCGACCTATTTTATCAAGCGACAATAAAAGACTTTATACATTATTACAAAAAGGTGTGGCAGAAAATCATTCACATCTTTGGGCTTCAGGACCGACATTCGATATTAGCTGGTTGACATTGATGAACGAATACTCCAGCCATACTCAAAATATGAATAAATTGGAAAAGAGCCAATCTCTTTCGGGAAAAAATTCGTTTCAGTTTAACAATGACAGATTAGAGTTTAAAGTACTCATTAAAAAGGCAGTTGCATTACGACTCTTGCTATTTAAATCAATTGATTTTTATAATGAGGGCCAGGTTAAAGATAGTGATTTAAGTTCATTTTTATTTTTTAATAAAAATGACGGTTTTAAATTTGATGTAGAAAAGCTTTTTAATACATCAAATAGTATAGATTCATTTAATTTTTTATTGGATTTTGAAAAAGTAGAAAGAGAAATATTCAATATTGGTAGTATTAGCTCATTGAAGATACCTTATAAAATGGTTGCTACTAAATTTGATTATGCTATAGATAAGCATATTGACCCAGATAATTTTAAAGGAAGTTTCTTCCTGTATGGTGAGCGTTATATTTTGTACTATGCTTTTAGGGCGATTTATAGTGGTCAAGAAGTGAAACTATTGGAAAAATTACTCCTCGCATATTTGACTATTAAGAATGTTTTCAGAAGAGAATTAATACAATTAAATAAAAGATACGGGTTTGGAAATTTTAAAGATTTCCAAGAAAGAAAGGACTACTTTATAAAGCCTTATAGTATTTATATGTATTTTTTTGTTGAAATGTCTGTGAATTTTAACCGTAGACTAATGAACATTGTTTCTAATGAGTACAGAATTGGACCAGATAATCTTAAAGATACATTAGATGATATTGTCACAATAAGAAAGCAAGCTGATTCATCACATAATATAGTACACGAATTATTAGGGTATGCTGATCCGTTAGGGTATTTATTACAAGATGAAAATCAAAATAATAGTAAATACAATGAGCTTTTCTTTGTTATCCACTTTTTTAAAAAAGCGGATAAATTAATTACAATACATAATAGAGATGCAAACAAGGTTATACTACAAAGGAGCATATTTAGAGATGGAGAGTTAAGAGAAACTGTAAAAAAGCAGGCTAAAGAGATCATAGATCTAAGAAATAAATACCCTGGTTTTGCTCAATTAGTTAGAGGCATTGATGCTGCATCGAGTGAAATAGCAGCTAGACCTGAGGCATTTGCCCAAGCATTTCGTTTTTTAAAGCATCACCAATTAAGTAGCGAGGATGCTGCCTTGAAGCGCTATGCTCATGATGATTATTTTTCGAATTCAAAGTCTCAATGCTTAAAACCCTCAATTTTCAACAATCAATTAAGAATAACCTTTCATGCCGGAGAAGATTTCTTCGATATTGTTGATGGAATGAGGTATATTGATGAATCCATCCGATTTCTGGGTATGACACATGGTGATAGATTTGGTCATGCATTGGCTATTGGGGTAGATGTCAATGCATTTTATGAACTCAAGGAATATAAAATAATCCTTTCTAAACATACATTACTTGATAATATTGCATGGCTACTTTCGAAAGTAAGAAAATTTGGACTAAGTAGTCATTTAGATGAGGTCTATCGATTAGAGAATATTTTTAAACATTTGTATAGCGAAATATATTTGAATGCCAATTCCGATGAGGATATCAGTATTGTACATTATCAACAATATTATGACGCCTGGAAACTTCGTGGCGATGATCCTGACATATATCTTCAATATTTCGTTGATGAGAATAAAGGTTCTAGTAAAAAAAGCAAACTAACGATTTCTGAGTATTTCAACAGGCTGAAAAATATTACCTATTGGGAAAGATGCAGGTTGAATGATACGAATATTAAATTAGATGGGCTGCGAAGAAGAAGAGAAATTTCAAGATTGTACTTCGAATATCATTATAATCCTCTTGTGAAAAACAAAGGAGCTGAGATGAAGCAATTTGAAGTAACGAAAGCTTATTCCCGATTAGTATCTGCAGTACAAGAGTGCATGATGCAATATGTGGTGCAGCGTAATTTATATATTGAAACAAATCCTACTTCTAACATTCTAATAGGAACAATAGAAAAATATAAAGATCATCCGATAAAGCGTTGGTATAACCTCGGTCTGGAAACAGATCATAATAAAATACAAGAGTGTCCTCAAATCTCAGTTTCAATTAATACAGATGATGCAGGTATATTCTCAACCACATTAGAAAATGAATATGCTTTAATGGCTATTGCCTTAGAAAAGGAAAAAGATGAAAATGGGCAACCATTATATAAGCCTGCAATGATCTATGATTGGCTAGATCGCATAAGGGAAATGGGGTTACAGCAAAGTTTCATACGTAAATAATTTCCGCATTTTTATTTAAGCCATTTACTCCTCCAGCTCCCTCAATCCCCGGTTCAGGCTTCTGACCGAAATGCCCAAATAAGCCGCCATATCTTCTTTTGATAATTCGATGTCCTGCTTGGCCTTTAATGCCAGCAGTTTGCCCAGGCTATGCTCCAGGGTATACAATTGCTGGTAAGAGGCACGGCTGGCGGTATTCACGATCCGCTCGGCAAAAGTATTCAGCATGAGTTCATTCAAAGTAAAATCCTTTTGTAGTAAAGAACGAAAATAAGGAACAGAAAATGCATAGACGGTTACTTCCGTCATCGCCTCAATATTGCACAGGCAGGGAGTGCGGCGCAACATTTCAATATCGCCAAGTATTTCCCCCTTGCCCAGGAACTCCAGGATATAGGCCTTATCATTATGCTCCGAAAAATAGCATTTGGTAATGCCTGCTTTGATCAGCATCACCTTGGTCGCGGCTTCGTCCTGGCAAAAGAGTTTTTGCCCCTTCGTATATTGCCGGATCACAATATCCTCCTTACGCTCCTGTTGGCTATAAAGCGCTTCGGCATAAGCTAAAAATGAATCATTGGTACGTAACATAAGCTGCCCGGGACAAATGTCCTTGTTTGAAGTATTTTCCTTCCTGACCTTTGCACCTGTTGACAAAGATAAACACGGATATGAAAACAAAGATCAATCTAGATGAATGGGCACGTAAAGAGCATTATTTGTTCTTTTCACAATTCCAGGAGCCGTTTTTCGGGGTGACGGTAAAAGTCGAAGTAACACAAGCTTATCGCCAGGCTAAAGCAAAAGGCCTTTCTTTCTTCCTGTACTACCTGTACCGGGCCATGAAGGCGGCAAATGAGATCGAAAACTTCCGCTATCGCATCGTTGAAGAAGAGGTGTACCTTTTTGATAAAGTAGACGCTTCTCCTACCATCAATCGGCCTGACGGCACTTTTGGCTTTGCTTATATGGATTATGAAACAGATGAATCCTTATTTTATACAAAAGCAAAGGCGGAGATCAAAAGGACGCAGGAATCTACTTCTTTGATGCCCGCTGTATCCGGTGAAAACCTTTTACATTGCTCAGCGATTCCCTGGATCGATTTTACCGCGCTTTCCCATGCCCGTAGTTTCCATTTCCCGGATAGTTGCCCGAAGCTTTCTTTTGGTAAAATGACCGGGCAGGATGGGGTGTTGCAGATGGCGGTTTCGATACATGGGCACCATGGTTTAATGGATGGTTACCATATCGGTCAATTTATAGAAAGGTTCCAGGAATTACTGAACGAATAAGTAAGCAGGAGATCAACCATAAACTACGCTCTAAACTAAAAACAAAATAAGCTGGCCGGTATATAAAGTACCGGTCTTTGCTGCTTTTAGGCTAATTTAGTAGCTACACACCTATTAAATGCCGGCAACAGGTTTGCAGTAAGTGTTTATTGAAACTATTAAAGGAATAGGAATGGATCAGGACTAGGATTCAACAGGTGATAGGAAAATTGTAGTAACTCTTTTATACTTAAAGGAGGACAATAATTGAATATTCTGATTTTCTTGGGTAATTTAGGACTCAACAAGTAAAGTAAAGATATGAGAACATTTTTGATCATTATATTTAGCCTGTGTATCAGCTTTCAAGCAATGGCTACGGCTCAGTTGCCCGATAAGATCGTTTACAAAGGCAAAACCTATAAGTTACATAGCAATCCTTTAGAGGCCTATTTTGAGCAACACCCGGAAAAACGGCCTTATGGCATCGGGTCTACTGCTTTATGGCGGGGATATATAGCTACCTTTGAAATCAGGGATCAGCAATTATATGTAAAAGACATTTCTGTTGAGTATGCAGATTCCTTAAAGGGCACTCATGACTTTAAATGGAAAAGTGTGATGCAGGAAGTATTTCCGGATCAAAAGAGTTTTAAAGTAGATTGGGTGAATGGATTACTAGTCATCCCGCATGGCAAAATGGTGAATTATGTGCATATGGGATATGGCTCTACTTATGAAAAATACATTTTGTTAGAGATCGATCAGGGTAAATTAAAAAGGGAGAAAAAGTTCGACTATAAATCTTACGAGACGTTTAGAGCTCAACAATTTCTTGCCTTTAAGCAAACCGAGGAATACCGGTCTGTTAAGGCTGAACTACAAAAAGATGGTAGTTCAGACGAATATGTTGATGATTTTTTAAAAACGTATATCATCCATTATACTTCAAAAATATTGACTCCCTAAAAACTATAATTGGTATTCACTTTTTTATATACCTGCAAATAAGAGAGGAACCTGCTTTATCCAGAGGCAATAGTCATGCTCCTGTTGCTTTCAGAAATACGCTTTTAATGCTTTTGCTTTTCCACGTATTGCGTTTTGTAAATATTAAGGTACAAAACCAGGAATTGGTAGCTCCTTCAAAAGGAAGTAATACGGATCTTTTTAATGAAAGAAGGGTCAATATTGCTGACTTTATCTCTTTCTTCATTTATATACTTACCCTCTTCATACTTTTTAGGTATATAATGGTATTTGATTGAAGAAATTAATAGGTTGTTTGCCAGATTGATATGATGGACAGGAGTGTTATATCCCCAAAGAACTGAGCCATTCCGAAATACAGCGACCTATTGCGTATTTGAAAGATTGATATACCGGATAATTTTATACTTATTGATCCGGTAAATTTTCGTTTTAGTTTTTGCTTAATTTCGCTTTGCAGCCCGAAACAGACTAAAGCTGCTTAAGCATAATAAAATGAGATCATTTAATAAGAAAGTCATCGGAGGTGCACTGTTACTGTTACTTGGCGGAACAAGTCCCGTCCTGAGCCAGGAAAAAGAAGTAAGCTTTAGCCGGGAATATATCAAAGCAAACAATCAGCAGACCACTATAGAGATCAATGAAGCCCAGGAGCTGATCTATATCATTTTGTCGGTAACGGAATTCGGGCAGAAAAATCCGAACATGACCCGCCAGAGCACGCCTTATTTTGAAGCGGTTAAGAAACACTTTCTCCCTTATGCCGGGCTACCGGTAGTGAAGCAGTTTGACACCTTATTAAACCAGAATATTATCAACTATTTTCTCCTGGCCGGGAATGCTTATGGCTTCCGCTTTAAAGGAGATAAACTGGAGCCGACACAGGTCTACAACTTCCCGGCAAAAGGCATCGGTAAGTTCGAGGTGAAAACGAACCCGGTGATTACTTACCTGGATGGATTAAATGAGTTCGTTAAAAAATCCGGCTACCGGAAATTTTATAAGGCACATAGCCGCTATTACGACAGCCTGAAAAAGGAGTATCTTGAATTTGCAGACATTGCTGCCCAAAAACAATGGCTGGAAAACAAGTTCGATACCCGCATCAATAGTTATCGTGTGCTGACTTCACCCCTGATTGCCGGCATGAATGCCACCCATACTTTTGAAGACAACAATTTTAAAGAAATGCTTTTATTCCTGCCGACCATAAAGCATAATCCCGACTGGACGGATTCATTCAATAAAGCGATCAATACAAGAGTCATCTTTACAGAAATCGATCATAATTATGTAGGTCCGGTGAGTGAACAGTATAAAGATAAGATCAACGTCATTTTTGACAAAAGGGACATTTGGGTAGATGCCGCGAACAAGAGCACCGAGCATTATCCTAACCCGGTAAAAGTCTTTGATGAGTACCTTACCTGGGGCCTCTTTATTTTATATGCTTACGATCATTATAATAATCAGGAAGTTCGTGATGAAGTAGTGAAAAATGTAAATGAAATGATGATCAAAAAAGGGTTTCCCTAAAGGAGCTGCTTTTAACGAAGAATTGCTACGCCTGTACGCGCAACATAAACCAGAAAAGATCGCCGGGTTATATGTACCTTTATTAGAGTGGAGTGCGACTCAATAAGATGATCATGGTCCAAAAACTAATCTTATGAAATTATTATTTGCTTTACCTGTTATGCTGCTGTTCGTTTCCTGCAAGGAGGCTAATAACAATAATATGAATGGCAAGGTGTTTGCTGAACCTTGTGCCTGTGAAGGGAGGTCGGATTCAGATACGGTGTTTTTCGCGACTAAGGTACAGTTGCAGGAAGTGGGCGGCAAAAAGGTAATCAGTTACAATTGCGCTACCATAGCCACTGCAATTGCTTCTGTCAACGATGAAGCCGGGATGGAACGTTGCGAAAATATCTATGAATTGGAATGTATCGCCGCGGTAAAGGACCGCTTGGTATTGTCTGATAGCTTTACTTATTTTGCGGAAGAAATGAGGGCAATGGATTATAATGCCACAGGAGCACAAAACCTGTTTTTTGAAACTTTAAAAGGTAAGCAAGCTCCTTACTTTGAGTTTAGAGTGGTGAATAAAGAACTGAAGGCTATTTCAAAACTAAACATGCAGTAAATGTCCCCTAATTATGCGGTTTTCCAGGGATAATTATACAAAAGCCTCGATTTGGATTATATAGGTAAAATTTATTAATTTAGTAATCAACTGTTGCAGCTGAGCTTTTAAAATTAATTATTTAATACCCTGTAAATATGAATGCATCTGTTATCCTGGCCAATCGCTTCCGGGAAGTGATCCTGGACGGTACCTGGATCGCCAATACGAATTTTAAAGACCAGTTGGAACAAGCAGACTGGCAACTTGCGCACCGGAAGGTGCAGGACCTGAATACGATTGCAGTACTGGCGCAACATATCCATTATTACATTAAAGGCATTAACCAGGTATTTCGCGGTGGAGACCTGGAGATCAGCGATCAATACAGTTTTGATTTCCCATCGATGAGCTCAGAGGAACAATGGAAGGCTTTCCTGGCTACATTCTGGGAAGACGCACATAGCTTCGCCGACCTGGTGGAAAAGATACCGGATACAATGCTGCAGGAAGTCTTTGTAAAAGAACAATACGGTACTTATTTAAGAAACATTGAAGGAATGATCGAACATTGCTATTATCACCTGGGCCAGGTCGTTTTGATCCGGAAGCTATTAAATAAGGCGCAATAAGTTTCTTTGTACCCCTTAATCCTGGACTACTGCTATTTGTTCCAACTGGACCAGTTTACGGTTTTACAATCCGGTTAATTTTGTTGCTTTTAGGCAAGTCCTGTCGTACAGGCTTTAAAAAAATTAATCGTATAAATTATGAACACAGGAAATCTGGTTATTCGCAAAGCGGTGGAAGGCGATAGTGAGCAGCTCTGGCAGCTTATGAAAGAGCTGGCCGTATTTGAGCACTACATAGATGCCTTTGCCATTACACCGGAAATAGTAAAAGAGAGCGGCTTCCGCAAAGATCCGCCCGATTTTTACAGTTTCGTAGCAGTGGATGAGGCACGTATTGCCGGTATGCTGGTGTATTATTTCATTCCCTATACAGCGCAAAATAAGCCGGCTATTTATCTTAAGGAATTATATGTGTCCGGTGAGTATAGAGGACAGAAAATAGGCGAGCGTTTAATGGAGGCACTGCGTGAAGCAGCCATCAATCAAGGCTGCAGTACCATCAAATGGACGGTAGCGCCCTGGAATGAGGCCGGTATGCGGTTTTACGAGCGCTTAGGCGCCCGCGAAAATAAGGATTGGCTTAATTATGAATGGTCACTGTAATAATAAAGGATTAATAAACGAATTAAATAAGCATGGAACCTGTAACTATTGAACCGCTAGGCAAAGGCCAACTCGAAGCATTGCTACAAATAGGCCGCACTACATTTCTGGAAACCTTTGGCGAACGAAACAGCGCCGAAAATATGGCGCAATACCTGGAGCAGGGATTTGCCCCTGGAAAAATTAAAGCAGAGCTGGAAAATGAGTATTGCCTTTTTTACGGCTTGGAAAAGGGCGGGCAGCTGATCGCTTACCTGAAACTGAATTTCGGGCCTGCGCAAACAGAATTAAAAGACCCTGCGAGCTTGGAGATCGAAAGAATTTATGTGTTACAGGCTTTTCATGGTACCGGGGTAGGACAGTTGTTGTACAATAAGGCAATCGAAGTTGCGCAGCAACACCAGCTGGACTACCTATGGTTAGGTGTTTGGGAAGAAAATAAACGGGCTATCCGTTTTTATGAAAAGAATGGCTTCGTTACCTTTAGCCAGCATATCTTCAGGGTGGGTGCGGAAGAGCAAACCGACCTTATAATGAAGAAGCAACTTAAGGAATCTGATTAATTTTATTCGCCCGGTTCTGGCTTAAATAATTGCTGGCAATTATCACAATAAAAAGTCCTGCGTTTTGTTTTTCCGAGGTAGGCTTTTTGTAAAGGGATATTACAGCGGGTACAGGTAGTCTTAGTATGTGCCAGCCAGTGTTTTTTTAAGGTGAACTCTTTTTTCCAACGCAGGAAATCGAAAGCATAGACGCGCGTTTCCTTAGCCAGATTGGATAAGGCCCGGGCGGGCAGATCAGCTACTGTATTAAGCGGATGGAGTTTAATGCGGTACAAAACTTCATTTTTAATAATGTTCCCCGAACCGGCAAAAATATTCTGGTCCAGCAAAGCATCACACAATAGAGTGGCCGGTTGCGCTTTAAGTTTGGCTACCGCCTTTTTTGCATCCCAATCATCGTTCATAATATCAGTACTCCAATCATAAACTGCATCCAGGTCACCTTCAATAAACTTTACTGAGCAACTATAGAAATTGATAAAGCCATTGTCAAACTGAAGGCTTAGCCTCGGCGTAGCTTCTTTGGTAGTATTGACGAGGTAAGAGCCAAAGAGCATGAGATGGATGCGGACGGTAAAATCAGGGAAACAAATCAGGAAATGTTTTCCCCAGGTTTTAAATGCGATTACCTTTTCACCCTGGCAACGTTCAATCGCTTCTTTACTGTTACCGGACACGGCTGAAACTTTTTTTCCTTCAAAGATTTGCACCTCTTCTTTCAGGATAACTATGGACGGACCTTCTGGCATAAACAGGTAATTAAAATGAAGCAATATTTATATATAGCGTAACAATAGGTATGCCATAAATTAAATGCAATAATTCCTTTCCTTAACTATTGCCCCTATTCGTAGAAGGCATTAAATTCCACAACAGATCTTTAGTTTATACGCCATATTTTCCTCTATTCGGGGAATTGTATTTACCGGCTTCCGATACAGTTTTACTGGCAGCATATTTGTATTTGTTTTAATGATACTATTGTTATAACCGGAAACAAAACGATCACGATGCCTTCTTCAGTCATTCAAAAATATAGATATGATGAAACGCTGAAAGCGCTCGAGATCACTTTTGTTTCCGGTGCTATATATGTATATAAGGGTATTCCTTTAGCAGTAGTCGACCGCTTCCGGCAAGCATTCAGTAAAGGCATATTCTTTAATAAATATATCAAGCCAAAGTTCGCATTTGAACGTATAAAATAGAGGGAATAGGTATTTAGAATAAAACAAGGCATTATGCAATATTATATCGGTTGTTCAGGTTTTTACTATAAAGAATGGAAGGCGCTTTTTTACCCCGAAGGACTGCCGGCCAAAGACTGGTTTAAGTTCTACTGCAAGCAATTTAATACGATAGAGATCAATTCCAGTTTCTATCGTAAACCTTCATTGGCAAGCCTGCAAAAATGGTATGCAGATAGCCCGCCGGATTTCCTATTCTCCATGAAGGCACCGCGACTGATCACTCATTTGAAACGGTTTCAGATAGAGCAGGAGGAAATCAATGCCTTTTATGAATTACTTGCAGAAGGACTTCAGGAAAAACTGGCAACAGTTTTGTTCCAGTTACCTCCTTCTTTCAGCTATACCCCGGAGCGCCTGGACCTGATCTGTAGTCAGCTGGATAGCCGCTGGCATAACGTATTGGAGTTCCGGCATGCCAGCTGGTGGCAACAAGCTGTGTTTGATCGCCTGCAACAACAGCAACTCATTTTTTGCGGGCAAAGTTATCCCGGCGACCTGCCGGAAACGCCGGTAATTAATAATGAACTTATCTATTATCGCTTTCATGGCAAACCGGTTTTATACAAATCTGAATACAGCCCGGAAGTATTACAAGATACATTGGAAGCAATAGCGGCAAAAGCGGAACGTGCTTTTATTTTTTTCAACAATACCTGGGGCCCGGCAGCCTTGCATAACAGCAGGCAGCTACAGGAACTGGCCCTTCAACGCCCATCCGGTATAGTATAGAAAGGTTATTGCTTTGCCGGTTATTGCTACAAAAGGGAAGCAGAACACGGATTTTTCGGTTCTGCTTCCCCAATATACATTTATGTAGACCGTTTATTTAGGTGCGGCCACCTCTTCCATCCGGATTACCCCGTCCTGGTAAGCGATAAACCGGCAGTGGATATTGATGGTGTTACCGGCACTTATCGTATCATTGGCGACTTCATCCCGGATACACTGTTTGATCACTATAGATAAGGTGCTGGTATCCCTGCTATCCGTATGGTTACAGTTCATGATTACATTACGGCAGTTATTATCTAATGGCTCCGGTGCGGACTGTGCAACCGTTCCGGATAGGACTAATATATTATCCTTATACTTAGTTACCGCCATAGCTGCATCAGTATTGAAATGCGCACATAATTCCGTTGCGCTTACGGCAACCGGAACAGTGGTTTTGCCGCCCGAAGCCGGCTCGCCAGCTTTGTAGCTTTCTGACCGTTCTTCTGTGTGATTACTACGGCAGGAACCGATCATCAGTAAGGTAAGGAAACTTATTCCCTGGATCAGGATACGTATCATGGGCTTATTTTTTGCTGTTTACAAGAGACTCCATTCCTTATCACATCGCGTCAATACTACTGCTTATTACGCTTCTGCTGTTTCGGTCGCTTCCTTTTCATCGGCTTCATCACCTTCTTCTGCTGCTTCGAAATTGATGGCCGTTTCTGCGATTTCGGTCAGGTGCAGGTCTGTTTCTTCTTCTTCGTCTAATGTTTTCTGTAGTAATTTGGCTGCTTTAGTTTGCCCCAGCGTATGGGCAATAGCTACCAGGCCGCCATAGCTGGCAATCTCGTAGTGCTCCACTTTCTGGGCTGCGATGATCAGGCCGGCATCTCTTGTCGCTGATCCTTCAGGTGTATTTTTGATTATTTCTTCTGCTTCCTTTAAAATGCCTTCCATAGCGGCGCATTTTTTGGCTTCAGCCGGCAGGCCAATTTGCTCGAATACTTTTTCTAAACGGGAAACATGTTTTTTAGTTTCCATTTCGTGATCTTCAAAGGCTTCGGTCAGTTCTTCATTCGTCGCTGCCTGCTGCATTTTTTTTAAGCCTTCTATAATGGCTTGCTCCGCCCAGTACATATCTTTCAATGCATCCGTGAATAATTGCATCAGCGGGGCATTCTTGTCTTCCCGGGTATTTGTGTTATTGGCAGTATCGCTACTGCGCGCAGTTGTTTTTTTTGTGGTTTGAGGCATGATAATCAAATTTTTAAAATGAGCATAAATAAAGCCGCCATTGATCATTGGCTGAACAAACAAAACAGGTGATGTTTTCAGATCAATGACGGCTTAAATCAAATTGTTATTGTTTTACTTAATCAGGGTTTAGCTGTTTTTTCTGCTGCCATACCCACTACGACCGCCGCCATGTGAAGCGCGTCCGCCCATAGCGGCTATTTCTTTTACACGGGCTTTGCTCATACCGGCGAAACCTCTTTTGCCGCTGCCACTGTTGCTGCCGGTGGAATTACCGCTGCGTGAAGAACCGCCTCTCGAGGAACTGCTTCCTGAAGAAGATCCACCACGTGAAGAAGAGGAGCCACTTCTGCTGCCACTACCGGAATTGCCTCTTGAAGAGGAAGATCCGCCACGTGATCCACCACTACGCCCGCTACCGCTGCCGCCGGAATTACCGCGTGAAGAAGAGGAACTGCCTCTGCTGCTACCACCGGAATTACTACGACCGGAGGAAGAAGATCCGCCGCGTGAAGAACCACCACGGCCGCTTCCGCTGTTGCCGCCGGAATTACTACGGGAAGAAGATCCGCCACGTCCTGAAGAACTGTTGCTGCGTCCGCCACCTGAGGCACGTCCGCCTTTAGCGGCTATACGGCGTACTTTTTCGCGGTCCATCGAGGCAAATCCTCTGCCCCCGGAACTACGACGACCACCGCGGGAAGAACCGGCTACGGTCTCAAGAGTTTAGAGCTTGCCGAACTCTTCGCGGACCGGCTTGTAGGTGTTGTCATCCTGGTACTGGTAGATACCGATGTACGCCTCGGTGGGGTCACCGGCGTCGGAGAACGTGACAGGACCGGACTGGCCGTCGTAGTCGATATCCTTGCCCTGGCGGAGCAGGGTGACACAGGCTGCGAAGCTGTTGCACTTCTCGCCGCCTTCAGAGACTTCCTTGAGCTTGGCTGCGATGTCCGTACCCTTGGTGCTCTTGGCTGCCTCGGAGGCCAAGGCAATCAGGTTCACGGCGTCGTAGGATTCACCTGCGTAGCTGTAATCCTTCAGGGCCGGGTCGATTGCCAGCAGCTTCTTCTTGAAGTCATCCTTGGCGAACGTGCCGGGAATGGTTCCCTGCGCGCCCTTCAAGGTGCCCGGCTGGAAGTCCTTGCTGTAATCCGACGTGTTGCCGTCAACCATGAACAACTGCGTGGGCTTGATGCCCTTGCCGGTGATCAGGGGGACGATGCTCTTGGCCTGGTCGAAGGTGATCAGTGCGATGGCGTCCGGCTTGGCGGCCAGTACCTTGTCCACCTGGCTGCTGAACTG
>Ga0256900_1000166_pt1 | contig 22165 bp, 21 predicted proteins | sample MC6MC0688MT_FD_190190 | JGI IMG/M metagenome (GOLD analysis project Ga0256900, IMG submission 190190) | Metatranscriptome of enriched soil aggregate microbial communities from Iowa State University, Ames, United States - MC6-MC0688-MT... | ecosystem: Environmental > Terrestrial > Soil >... | reverse complement strand
ATCGGGTTTATATCAATTATTTTAACGATATGCATTTATCAGAACAAAGTAAAATGTGTACCTTTGCAGACTTTTGAGTAAAACAATGAATAAATCAGTAGCCTTTCATACATTGGGTTGTAAACTCAATTTTTCTGAAACCTCCAGCCTGAGCCGCAGCCTGGAAGCGGAAGGTTATGTAAAAACCAACTTCGAGGATATTGCTGATGTTTATGTCATCAATACCTGCTCCGTAACCGAAAATGCCGATAAGGAATGCCGGCAGATCGTAAGAAAGATCCAGCGCAAAGCGCCTGACAGTATGGTGGTCATCACCGGCTGCTATGCCCAGCTGAAACCTAAAGAAATTTCAGAAATTGAAGGTGTAGACCTGGTGCTCGGCGCGGCTGAAAAATTCAACCTGGCCAAACATATCAAAGATTACGATAAAAGCCAGGGCGCTAAAATTCACAGTTGTGACATCGAGGACGTTAATGGCTTTAACGCCTCTTATTCTGTTGCCGACCGTACCCGTACCTTTTTAAAAGTGCAGGATGGATGCGATTACAATTGCTCTTTCTGTACCATCCCTTTAGCCAGGGGACACAGCAGGAGTGACCTGATCGTAAATGTACTGGAGAACATAAAATCGCTGGCCGAAGGCGGTACTAAAGAAGTAGTACTTACCGGGATCAACCTAGGGGATTTCGGGAAAGGCAACTTCGGTGGCAAGAAAAAAGAAGAAGACTTTTTTGAGCTGGTACAGGAGCTGGACAAGCTGGACAGCATCCAACGTTACCGAATTTCGAGTATCGAACCCAACCTTTTAAGTAACGATATTATAGATTTTGTTGCAACAAGCAATCATTTCATGCCCCATTTCCATATTCCGCTGCAGAGCGGCAATAACGAGATATTGGGAAAAATGCGCCGCAGGTACCAGCGGGAGCTGTATGCAGACCGGGTACAACGCATTAAAGAAAAAATGCCGCATTGCTGCATCGGCGTGGATGTAATCGTGGGTTTCCCGGGCGAAACGGAAGAACATTTTGAAGACACCTTCAATTTCCTTCACGACCTGGATGTTTCTTATTTCCATGTATTTACCTATTCAGAAAGAACGAATACACTGGCTACGGAAATGGCGGATATCGTACCTATGCACGTACGGAATGAACGCAATAAACGTTTAAGAAACTTATCTTACCAAAAAATGAGGTATTTCGAAGAGCAGCATGCCGGGCAGCAACGTCCCGTCCTCTTTGAACACAAGAATAAAAACGGGGTGATGGAAGGCTATTCTGACAATTACATTAAAGTACAGGCAGCCTATAAAGCGGAACTGGAGAACAGCATTGTTGACTGGACCCTCTGATTTTCCGGCACCAGGCTCTGTCCGGGCCATTTACCTTTATATATTAAGCTTAAAAGCGTTATCTTTGCCAGGCAAAAATAACGCTTTTAATTTATGAAATTTTTTATTGATACGGCCAATTTAGAGCAAATCAAAGAAGCTAATGATTTCGGTATCCTGGACGGGGTGACTACCAATCCCTCTTTAATGGCCAAAGAAGGCATTAAAGGTACTGAAGCTATTCTGCAACACTACAAAGACATTTGCAGCATAGTAGATGGACCGGTAAGCGCGGAAGTATTGTCTACGGATTTTAAATCTATGGTAGAAGAAGGCCAGAAGCTGGCAGCACTTCACGATAATATCGTAGTAAAAATCCCGATGATCAAAGACGGCATCAAAGCGATCAAATGGTTTACCGATAATGGTATCCAGACGAACTGTACTTTGGTTTTCTCTGCAGGCCAGGCTATTTTAGCGGCTAAAGCAGGCGCTACTATGGTTTCTCCTTTCATCGGCCGTATTGATGACAGTAGCTGGGATGGCGTCAACCTGATTAAGCAGATCGTTGATATTTACAACGCACAAGGGTTTATGACTGAAGTATTGGCCGCATCTATCCGTAATCCTTTACACATCGTACGTTGTGCAGAAGTCGGTGCTGATATTTGTACCTGCCCTTTGAGTTCCATCTTAGGCCTGTTAAAACACCCTTTGACCGATATCGGCCTGGCACAGTTTGTTGCCGATGCCAAAAATCTATAATAAGAGATACTCGTATAATTTTTTAGGCTGGCCTTATGGCCAGCCTAAAAAATATCCGGTATTTTGTTGCCAACAGTCTTTATCTTAAAGACAAAAATATAGTTGTCTACTAATCCGGGATGCGTATCGAAAAGGATTAACAAGGATAATAAGGATATATATACAAATTATAATAATAAGTACTGCCAACAACGGAAAATGCCCCTAACTTAGTTATCCGGAAAGTAGTGCATCCCCCGGAAGGAACAGAAAGCACATCACCAACTGCTAAAGCATCTATGGATGCAAAATCAATAACCGCCATATCTATAGGTAAACCAGTCATATACCTGAACCTTAATACAAATGATGACATAGGTAATCCAAGTCCACAAAAGTCTTTTTGATCTCCGTTAAAGGTAAAATTTTGTGTACTGCTACCAAGCGTCATACTAAAAAGATTACCACTTACATTTGGATTAGGCGTATAAGTACTGGTCGCCCTTACACAATTATTAGGTCTAATGATTATTTGAGCCATTAACAGGCAAGGCAACATCACCAAACAAGCTACTAACATCAGTTTTTTCAAATTCATAATTTTGTTTTTTAAAAGTGTTTTTAATTATAATTTAAGTAAAAATAAATTAGTTTTTCAAAAATTCAAATAATCACACCTTTTTCTTAAAACAAAAAAGCAGGGTAGCATCTACCTTTAAACTATAGTAAAAATGCAAGCTCACAATTTCAGTTATCTTTTTAGCGCCAAAATCTGTATTTATTGTTAAATACAGGCACATAAAGGTGAATTTAAGCTTATATTTGCGTATAGGGCAATCTGTCCTGATACGCTTTTTTTATATGTAAGATTTACATCAATAATAGATAATGATAGAAGTAAGGAATGTCAGGAAGAGCTTTGGTGACAAAGAAATTCTTAAAGATGTAAGCTTTACCATGTATATGGGTAAAACCAATTTAATTATTGGTGCCAGTGGCAGTGGTAAAACGGTAATGATGAAATGTATGATTGGCCTGATCAAGCCAGATGAAGGCGAGATCCTTTATCATGGTGAAGATATTACCAAAATGGATGAAAAGGAGCTGATAGAAGTAAGGCGGCAGATTGGTATGCTTTTCCAGGGCTCTGCCTTGTTTGACAGCATGACCGTGCAGGAAAATGTCATGTTTCCCCTCAATATGTTTACCCAGGATAATTTTAAGAGAAAACTGGAGCGGGTAAATGAGGTATTATCAAAAGTAGAGCTGACCGATGCGAATAAAAAATACCCCGCAGAGATAAGCGGCGGTATGAAAAAAAGGGTGGCACTGGCCCGGTCCATTGTATTAAACCCCAAGTTTTTATTCTGCGATGAACCCAACTCCGGTCTCGATCCGCAAACCTCACTGGTAATTGATAACCTGATCAGCTCGCTTACCAAAGAATACAATATGACGACGATTATCAATACCCATGATATGAATACCGTAATGGAAAGTGGCGATCATATCATTTATATGCACAAAGGACAAAAACAGTGGGAAGGGAGTAATAAGGAAATTGTATATAGTGATGATGAATTATTGAATAAATTTATTTTTGCCTCTGATTTTTTAAAAGGAGCAAAAATGGCGCAGATTCAACAAAACGACAGGAATAAGCAATAAACAGGTGATTGGAGGCGTTTTTGAAAATAATATTTTTACAACCAGGGGTGCTCCAGATTCATCTATTTTATGGAGTGTATATCAAAACTTAAATCTGAGCATGCGAAATAGCTTATTAAAAATATTTTTCCTTACGATTGCCCTTATTGCAGGCACTTTTTCGGCAAATGCCTCTCACATTTTCGGAGGTGACATTGTCTATCGTTGTCGCGGGAATGATCTCTATGAATTCACTTTTACCCTCTACCAGGATTGCCTGAGCGGGCAACAGGAAGCGATTAACCAGGATAATCCTTCTTATTATGCTATTTTCGACGCGGCTACTAATGCCTATATAACCGAAGGGAGTACCGGGCAATTTATTTCTTCCGAAATTGTGCCTACAGGGTTCTCTAATGATTGTATCAACAATCTACCCAATACTTGTATGCGGAAAACCGTATTCCGGTTTACGGTCAAAATGCCCCCCAATAATCCGAACGGTTTTCTATTTGTTTACCAGAGATGTTGCCGGAACCAGACCATTAACAACATTTACAGCCCCGGAGTAACCGGCGCTACATTTACCTCTCTGATACCTCCTTATAGCTCAAGTCAATGTTCTAATAACAGCGCGGTCTTCACCAATAATCCGCCACAGATCATTTGCATGAACAACCCCTTTTCATTTGATTTCTCTGCAACAGACATAGATGGCGACTCTTTGAGCTATGAATTGTGCCAGGCCTACATAGGCGCTTCTACCCAAAACCCGATCCCGGGTAGCCCGCTGGGCCAGGGACCAATAGAGGCGCCCCCTTTTACACCGGTAAGCTATATACCTCCTTATAACGCAAATTACCCCATACCTTCTAATCCTGCTTTTTATGTTAACCCTGTAACCGGTTTACTCACTGGTACCCCTACCGCTGCGGGCCGGTATGTATTTACCGTATGCGTTAAAGAGTGGAGAAACGGCCAGGTGATTAATACCTTATCCCGTGACCTGCAATTTGTGATCACGAACTGTTCTAAAGCAGTAGTAGCCAATATACCTTCCTACAATAAAGACCCGGAAGTCTATGTTGCCCGTTGTGATTCTAATTTCACGGTAAACTTTGAGAATACCAGCATCGGCGGTTTCAGTTATTTCTGGGATTTTGGCGACCTCAACACGCTTGCAGATACTTCCAATGCGGTAAGTCCGAGTTACACCTACCCCGACACCGGCACCTACAAGGTAAAGCTGGTGGTGAACCGGGGCAGCACCTGCCCGGACAGCATTGAAAAATTTGTGAAGATATACCCGGTTTTCAGTACCGATTTTGAGATTGAAGGTAAACTTTGTAAAGGAGAACCCCTGCAGTTCATAGACCGTTCTGAAGCCACTTTCCCTACCATCAACCAATGGGAATGGAATTTTGGCGATGGCACTACCTCGACAGCGCAAAACCCGGTACACACTTATACCAACAACTACGAAAATTATAGGATTACGCTCAGGTCAGGCAGCTCTAAAGGCTGTGAAGATACCGCCACTAAAAATATCTTCATCCCCAGGTTTATACCTTTTGCCGGTAACGATACCGTTGTGATCAAGGGGCATACCTTTAATATGCGCGGAAGTGGAGGTGTACAGTATGAATGGACTCCCTCAGACTACCTGGCCAACCCTACCGATCCAAGATCGCCTATTACTTTCCCGGAGAAAGGCTGGTACACCTACAACCTGAACGTTATCAACGAAAACCTTTGTGAAGGAAATGATTCGGTAACCATTTTAGTTGCTGAGTATGCCTATTTTATTGTGCCTTCCGCTTTTTCGCCCAACGGAGACGGAAACAATGATGTGATCAGGCCTATAAGTGCCGGTTACCCTAACCTGAGCTTTTTCAGGATTTACAACCGCTGGGGCCAGCAGGTATTCCAGATGTTTAGTGCCGATATGGGTGGCTGGGATGGCACCTTCAATGGTAAGATGTGCGATCCGGGTGTCTATTTCTGGCATGCCAGGGCATTAAACCTTAACGGAGCAGAAGAAGATTTCAAAGGAGACATTACATTGATTCGATAAACAAATGAAAGTATTTATAACAGGCGCCACTTCAGGCATAGGAGCAGCAACAGCCCGGAAATTTGCCGAACACGGCCACGAGATATGGATCACCGGAAGAAGAAAAGATCGCCTGGAAGCCCTTGAAGCAGTATTCAGGAATGACTTTGGTGTAAATATGATCCATACGCAACTGGATGTAAGAAACCTGGAATCGGTTAAGGACTTACAAAGCGCTATGGAACAGCAATGGGGCGCACCCGATATCCTGATTAATAATGCCGGGCTTGCATTGGGCCTGAGTACCATAGATGAAGGAGCTATCACAGAATGGGACACGATGATCGACACCAATATAAAAGGCCTGCTTTATATCACCCGTGCACTCAGCCCGCTGATGAAAAAGCAAAAACAGGGCCATATTTTCAATATCGGCTCGACTGCCGGGAAAATAGTGTACCCTAACGGAAATGTGTACTGCGCTACGAAACATGCCGTAGATGCCTTATCGGAAAGTATGCGTATTGATTTATTACCGCACAATATTAAAGTCACAGCGATTAACCCAGGCATGGTGGATACGGAATTTTCGCTGGTCCGCTTTAACGGGGATGAGACCAGAGCCGAGGCTACCTATGTAGGTTTCGAGCCCCTTCATGCAACAGATATTGCCGATACTATTTATTACTGCGCTACCCTGCCCCCGCATGTCTGTATCAATGACCTGACGATTACCTGTACCCGCCAGGCCAATGGTATTTTTAAAACTACGGATGAAGCGGTCATGAATGCATAAATAATTAAGGCCTGAACAATCGTTCAGGCCTTATACTTAACCAAATATTTTTGCTGCATTGTCTGAAGTGATACGGATGACCTCTTCTTTTGTAACCTGTTTCACTTCCGCTAATTTATGCACCACATAGTCCAGATAAGCCGGCTCATTCCTTTTCCCGCGTTTGGGTACCGGAGCCAGATACGGTGCATCGGTTTCCAGTACCAGGTGCTCCAGCCCGATTCCTTGTAACGTCTCTGTCAGTCCACTATTTTTAAAAGTAACTACACCTCCTATTCCCATCAGGAAGCCTAAATCGATAATTTGCTGCGCTATTGCCAGGTCATCACCATAGCAATGAAAGATACCGCGTAAGTTACCCTTTTGCCTGGCTTTCACGATATCGATACAGTCCTGGGTGGAACTCCTGCTATGAATGACAATGGGCAGATCAAATTCCAGCGCCCAGTCAATTTGCCGCTCAAAGGCAATTTTCTGTTGCGCTACATGCTTTAGGTCCCAATGATAATCCAGGCCAATTTCCCCCACCGCTGCAAATGAAGCTTGTTGTAACCATCCGTAAGCAATAGCCAGTTCCTTTTCAAAATCCTCTTTTATATAGCAGGGATGTACCCCCATCATAGGGATGCAAAAATCGGGATAGCGTTTTACCAACTCCATCATCGGACCGATAGTACTGCTGTCGCAATTCGGCAAATACGCTTTTGTTACCCCTACAGCACGTGCATTTGTAATTACGCTTTCAATATCCTGCTCAAACTGCTCATCATACAAGTGAGCATGTGTTTCTATCATTAATTATTTATTTAAAATTTCCCAGCAAATTTACACATAATTAAATAGTGCGTATGCTATAGCAGGATCAGGATCATTGATAAAGGCCTATTAAATTTTCTTAATTAGCCGGATCATTATTTTAACCATTAATAAATACAGTATCTTTACAAGAACAGAATAATTAATTACACATGTCGAAGAATAAAGGAAAATCAAATTACATTCCTAAGAATAAGAAAAAGAGCAGTATTGAAGGCACGAATAAAGTAGGCATTTTAGATATCACCCGCACCGGGATGGGTTTCGTGGTCATTGAAGGCTGGGAGAAGGATGTTATGGTGCGGGAAAATGATTTAAAAAACGCTATTGACGGCGATAAAGTAAAAGTTTCCATCACCCGGGTAAGCAGCAATGGCAGACCGGAAGGTAAGATCATCGAGATCATTGAAAGATCCCAGGAAGAATTCACCGGTATACTGGAAGTTTCCGAGTCTTTCGGATTTCTAATACCTGATAAAAAAAATATCAATTTTGACATTTTTATCCCCTTGAAAGCTCTGAAAGGAGGTAAAACAGGAGATAAAGCGATCGCTCGCGTCAAAGAATGGGGTAATGGTAAAAAGAACCCCGAAGGAGAAGTAGTGGAGCTATTGGCCGGCGAGCGCGACAACCAGGTAGCTATGAAAGAGATCCTGCTGGATGCGGGATTCCAACTCCGGTTTTCAGAAGCGGCGCTAAAAGAAAGCGAAGCCATACCCGACATTTTACCTGAAGCTGAAATTGCAAAGCGTAAAGATTGCCGGGATATCCTGACCATTACCATTGACCCGGTAGATGCCAAAGATTTTGATGATGCCATCTCCTTCCGCTTGTTAAAAAACGGGCTTTACGAGATCGGGGTCCATATTGCAGATGTGAGCCATTATGTAACACCTGGGACAGAACTGGACAAAGAAGCTTATCAAAGAGCCACTTCCGTCTACCTGCCGGACCGGGTATTGCCGATGTTACCGGAACACATTTCTAACGTATTGTGCTCCCTGAGGCCCGATGAAGATAAATTTACCTTTTCTGCCATTTTCCAGATGACGGAAGAAGGAGAAGTAAAACAATACTGGATAGGCCGGACAGTCATTCATTCCGATAAACGATTTACCTACGAGGAAGCCCAGGAAATTATTGAGACCGGTAAAGGACCTCATTCCGAAGCCGTTTTAGCCCTGGATAAAATTGCTAAAAACCTCCGGGCCGAGCGGTTTAAAAAAGGTGCTATCAACTTCTCCTCGCAGGAGATCCGGTTCCGCCTGGATGAAGAAGGTGTACCTATCGGTATTATGGTCAAAGAAAGCAAAGACGCTAATAAACTGATCGAAGAATTCATGTTGCTCGCCAACAAGACTGTAGCTGCTTATGTAGGTAAAAGAAAAGTGAATAAGACAGACATTCCTTTCCCATACCGTATCCATGATCTGCCCAATGAAGAAAAACTGGCGAATTTCGCCCAGTTTGCTGCCCGCTTTGGCTATAAACTGAGCCTGAATAACCCGGATACTATTGCGGCTTCGTTCAACCAGCTGTTGAAAGATGTAGATGGAAAACCGGAACAACATATCTTAGAACAGCTAGGTATCAGGACAATGTCCAAAGCCATTTACAGTACGGAGAATATCGGTCACTACGGTTTAGGATTTGAAGACTATTGTCACTTCACCTCGCCTATCAGGAGATATCCCGATGTAATGGTACACCGCATTGTACAACAGGTAATTGACAATGAAATAAAGCTGGACAAGCAAATGGAAATGAAATGCCAGCATTGCTCCGACCGGGAAAGAAAAGCTATGGAAGCCGAGCGTACGGCGGATAAATACAAACAGGTGGAATACATGAGCAAGCACGTGGGCGAAACCTTCGAGGCCCTCATCAGCGGGGTCGCTGCTACCGGTTTCTGGGCAGAAACGATCGAACACAAATGTGAAGGCATGATCTCTATTGCAGACCTCAATGAAATTGATGAATTCACCTTTGTAGAAAGCGAATATGCCCTGGTAGGCTTCTCTACCAACCGTAAATTCAGGATCGGTGATAAAATAAAGATTCTGGTTGAGCGTGCCGATCTTGAAAAACGCCAGATTGACTTTGGTTATGTTGACGATCAGCCCGCCAGAAAAACTAAAAAAGCAGCCGCTTCAAAATCGAAAAAAGAAAAGGCAAATCTAAAAGAAGAGAAAGCACCTAAGCAAAGGGAAGCAAAAAAGAAAAAGGAAAAATAAGTATCATAATTACTAACAGCAACGGATGACTTTATAAGTCATCCGTTGCTGTTTCAATAACTTCGGTTGCCGGGATTTATTTTGCCCCACCAAACCTGAGATTGATACCGATCGACAATTTCGGGAAGAAGTTTTCAGAATCCGTAGTTAATGCAGCCGGTACGATAGAAAAACCTGCCTGTCCAAAGAAGCGAATATGCTCACCTCCAACTTCTACGGTATAGTAAGGTTCAAAAACCGGGTATAATTTACCTTCCCTGACCCCGTAATAATTGGGATCAGAAGTATTGATCAGCTGCTTAATGTCATATTGATATAAACCGGCCCTGATCCCGGTAGCCATACGCGCGCGCCGCTTAACGAATACAACGGCCGGCTGAATCCCAAAAGCAGTATAATTATAATCCAGCAATTCATCTGTCTGGCGGTTAGACACGCGGTAATCGTGGTATTTATTATTCCCCCCCATGATATTGGCATAAATAGAGAAATAAATATTATCCTCAATAGGCGCATAATAACCTATACCACCTTCAAATGTTGTTCCGTTTAACGTTTTACGATAGTCGTCGTTTGAACCGGAAGTGTAAAGGTCCGCTTTTGAACGGGCACGTATGGCAGCTTTGATGGCCAACCTGTTGACCGGCGAATAGCCAAGCCCGAGATCAAAAGAAGGGAAGCCGTAAGGAGCGATGAGCAATACAGAGCCATTTGCAGCAAACTCGCCTTTATGCGCAATCATGGGTTCATGCACGCTTTCAGGCCGGTATAATGGTTTACTGCAAGAAAAAAGGGCCAGGCAAGCGGCCATTGAAAGAGATTGTTGTATAATTTTGTTCATATGCTTTAATTTTATTGTTAGTTGTATTCAAAAATATTTAACATAGTAACAAAGTTAGCTATAAGTTCAGTTCATCAAAATGAAAGATAGCATCTCCTTAAGTTTAAAGCAGCATATAAAACGGGAATAAAAACTAAACAATTAATAGTAAACGACTTAGCGGCATAAATGACACTGATTTATTAACAAACAAAAAACACAACGCAAAGCGTTGTGTTTTCAATGTATACCTGTTAAAACATTTTAAGAAGCCGAACTTCCTTTTGATTTGTTTAAGAAACCGTCTAATTTGTCTTTCAGATCCTGAGGTATTTTTTCTTTGATCTTGTTACCCGCATCTGCAACTTTTGCTTTTACTTTATCCTTATCTTCTTTCTTCATTCCCCAAACCCAATACGCAGCTGCCGCTAATCCTAGAGCGAGCAAACCGCCACCTCTTGACTTGTTTCCCATAACATGTTATTTTATTTGTTTACGTTTTTTGTTTACAGTACAAATATAATTTTTAAAGTCGATAGCTATTGTTAGTCAGATGTGAAAGTATCATTAAAGAAAAGCCAATACTTATTTCATGACTGATATTTTCCGGTAAAAGTCCTGACCGTGATTGTTGTTATATTTCAGGATATAAATGCCCTGTGCCAGGTTAGCCGTATTTATTTTAAGCTTTGCATTTTGCTGGTTGATAGTTCCCTGCCATACAACCTGCCCTACTGTATTAACCAGGACAAGACTTCCTTCCTGTGCCTTTAATGTGTTGAGGGTAACATTTAACTCATCCTGCACCGGGTTAGGAAAAATACTGATTGGATTCTCTTTAGCGATGCCAGTCAAGCTGCTTGGATTTGGATTGAACGTGGAAGCCGTATTTCCGATAACGACATTTCTCCTTGAAAAAGAAAAGAATATATTATCAGTCGCCTTAATTTTCACACGGGCATTAGTAATTTCCATATCCGGGATAGCAACATCGGCGTCACCGGTATTCGGCACATTCTGCGCTAAAACAAGCGGGAAAGTGATACCGCCATCTGTAGACAAATAAATATCTACCGTACTGCAATTGATAGGAGCCACATCAGAGTTGGCAACATCCCAGTAAATTTTAGTCGTGCTGTTTTTGATAATAGAATCATTATCGCTGGGATATAAAATGCGGAAGGGACCTGTGCTTCCTACAGCAGTAATACTGGTCAATTCATCTGCACTGTTTATCGCGCCCCAGCCATCAGGATGGATTTCACGGGCATTATAGGCCATTGCGTAGCCCCTGGCAACAGTCGTCACCCGCTCCCCTTTTGTACTTAAAGACCCGTTTCTCAACGTTGCATATCTTGGAAAAGAGCGGAAGTTTTCCTCATCCGGAGTGAAAGATCTGAAAGAAGGCCCTTGCGCAAAACTACCACTCTGACCTTCATCAGCCCGGTAATTACCGCGATTATATTGTTCGATATTCGTCAATAAAGCACTACCGGTAGCTACAGGTGTGACTTGCGGAAAATCAAGTTCAAACGGCGTTTGTAATGGGATCTGGTAACTGTTGGTACTTACCGTAAATACCGGTGCCGCATAGCCGGCTTGTGTCACAGCACAAGTGCCTACATTGCCACCATTCAGCCAGGAATTAATCTCGGAAAGGCTGGTTTTATGAAAATAATCATTTGAATTATTCTGGAGATCATTGGCCGCCCCGCAAATGCCGGCATAACCCATAATGGTGGAACCACTACCCGGCTCATATGCTGTAGAAGCATTCTCGGTGCCGGAACATTTGTTGAAAGAGTGATCCGCACCAAACTGGTGGCCCATTTCGTGGGACACATAATCAACATCAAAAGGATCGCCTACCGGGTTAGGTCTCCCGGTAACGCCCATTGCTTTCTGACTGCCGCGACAAACACTTCCCAGCATCGCCACACCACCCGCACCGGTGCTGAATATATGTCCTAAGTCATAATTGGCACCACCGATAACTGAAGTTGTATTGTTCTGGTTTTGCCCCAGTAATTGGTCCCCATTATTATTAGCAGTAAATGGATCGGTAATAGCATTTGTATATATCAGCAGGTCATTATTAGCGATAAACTGCATCGTAACGGCGAGTTCGCGCTCATAAATACCATTGACGCGGTTCATGGTTGTAACCATAGCCGCAAATACAGCCGCAGTAGCCGGATTGGTACCCGCTACAGCTTCGGCATACTCACCGGTACAGCTCAATGCCAGCCTGTAGGTACGCTTTACATTACCTAAGGTAAAGCCGGCAATCTTAAGGCGGTCACCCGGCGCACCACTGTCATCTATATCAGCGGCCACCTGGCAGGCTGCCTGGTTTAAAGGATCAATTTGCGCATCTGATTTCAGGTAGGCCTTGTACTCATCAGTACCGGCAGCTACAGGATCTATAAAATAGGTATTGGCGGCATCATATACCATAGCATAAAGACCTCTCGGGGAATACTCCAGCTTTATAGTTACAGCCGGGTTATCGGTCCTGGTTCCGGTAAAGGACCATACATCGGGAAATTTTGCCTGTAATTCTGCGGGGATCAGGGTATTTCTCCAGACTTTAAAATTAAGCGTTTTTCCATCAGGACCGGGTAGTGCGACTACGGTTCCGTCTAAATGCGTATTCCCTGCAGCAGACAATAAGGTCTTTAAACGTAATGGTGCTAATTTAAATCCAAAAGTTGGATAATTCTGGCTTGCCGTTTGTGCATTTGGCTGCCATGCCGGATTTTGGGCAAAAGCCACGGTTCCGATTCCAGAGATGGCCAATCCCATCAAAATTAATTTTTTCATTTACCCTCTAAAAATTTAACTTCTTTACTGATCATTAAAAAATCACTTAAAGCATCCTGATGAAAGAAGTCCAACACTAAATGCTTTATGCGTTTATTTTCGCTTTCAAATATAACACTTTAATAAGTTCAGCTAAACAGTCTGAAGCAGGGCTAAACCAAGTTTAACAATTGTCCGACAAAAGAAGTCCTTAAAAATACGATCAAAAAACGCTGACATTCGGACGTTTATCCTTGCAAATAATAGTAACTTTGCCTGTTAAAAATTAACATAGAAAAATTAGCTATATTTAAGCAATGAAAATATCATACAACTGGCTGATGGAATACCTTCCGGAACCCGTAAATATTGATGAATTAAGTAATATCCTGACCAGCATTGGTCTAGAGGTTGAGTCTATAGAAAAAAGTGAAGCGGTTAAAGGAAGCCTGGAAGGATTAATTATTGGTAAAGTACTGAGCCGGGAGAAACACCCGGATGCCGACAAATTAAGCCTGACAACTGTTGCGCTCGACAATGGTACCATTGTGCCTATTGTATGCGGTGCGCCTAATGTAGCTGCCGGTCAGACGGTGGTTGTGGCCCCGGTCGGCGCGACAGTACACCCAACCTCCGGTGAACCCTTCCTGATCAAAAAAGCCAAAATAAGAGGTTATGCCAGCGAAGGCATGATCTGTGCCGAAGATGAGATCGGGCTGGGCAAAAGTCATGACGGCATTATGGTGCTTCCGGAGGATGCTCCTGTGGGCCAGCCAGCGGCAGCCTATTTCAATGTTGCCGCAGCTGATAGTACCATCAGTATTGGCTTAACGCCCAACCGGACTGATGCCATGAGCCATATAGGTGTTGCCCGCGACGTTTGTGCCTACCTCAATCATCACAAAGGCAGCAGCTATAGCGTAAAAAATCCTGCTACTAAATCACAGGAAGCCGTTGCCTCACTGCCCATAGCCGTTACTATTGAAGCTACAGAAGCCTGTCCGCGTTATATGGGTACCTGCATCAAAGGGATACAGGTGGCAGATTCACCGGAATGGCTGCAATTACGCCTGAAAGCTATCGGTTTAAGACCGCTGAATAATATAGTAGACATTACCAATTTTGTTTTGCATGAATATGGCCAGCCCTTACATGCTTTCGACTATGATAAAATATCCGGTCAACAAATTATTGTAAAGCAATTACCGGAAGGCACCTTGTTTAAAACCCTGGATGAAAAGGAGATCAAATTACAATCTTCTGACCTGATGATCTGCGATGCTACAGAAGGAATGTGTATTGCCGGTGTTTTTGGTGGCTTGAATTCAGGGATTTCAGCAGGCACTCAAAATATTTTTTTAGAGAGCGCCTACTTTGATCCTAAAACGATCCGCAGAACGTCTTTGTTCCATGGATTAAGAACCGATGCGGCTACCCATTTTGAAAAAGGCGTAGATATTAACCTGGTACCGGTCGCCTTGCAAAGGGCGATAGACCTGATCCTGGAAATTGCAGGCGGGGAACTTGCGACAACGACAATCGACATTTACCCGACAACACTACCGGAGCGTCATATAAAAACTACTTTTGCTTACATCAACCAGCTTTGTGGTAAAGCATACAGCCAGGAGACTATTTTAAATATCCTGAAAAACCTTGAATTCGGTATTGTTAGCAGCGATGCCACCGGATTTGAAGTGCTTGTACCTACTAATAAAGCAGATGTACACCAGGCTGCAGACCTTGCAGAAGAAGTATTACGGATCGATGGCCTGGATAATATTAATTTCAGCGGACAGATCAGTATGTCCCTAAACACGCGCCCGGAACCTGCCGACAGGAAATGGAAAGAGAAAATAGCCAACCATCTTTGCCATATGGGTATGAACGAGATCGTCACCAATTCCATCACGAATTCCCGTTATTATCCCGGTAATGACAATATGGTAACCATGCTGAATAACCTTTCCAGTGAGCTGGACGTAATGCGGCCGGAGCTGATGGAAAGCGGCCTGGAAGTATTGGCCTATAATATTAACCGCAAACAACAGGATTTGATGTTGTTTGAGCTGGGCAATATTTATAGCCAGTCTGGGGTAGGCAACTATAAACAAGCCGCTAAATTAGGCATATGGCTTACCGGGGTTTACCGCAACCAGCAATGGTTATCCAAAGCAGAGCCGCAGTCTATCTATATCGCCAAAGGTGTGATAACACAGCTGCTCGCAGTTTCCGGCATACAAAAAACGAAAGAGAACATCCTGGATAATGGTATTGAATGGGTAAGAGGTAAAGTGGTTTTGGCAAAAGCCATAAAAATCGATGCTGCCCGCCTGAAAGCGTTTGATATCAAACAAGATGTTTATTATATAGAAGCAGACTTAAAGGCATGGACCGAAGCCGGAGATGCGGCTAAAGTAAAATATAGTGAATTACCAAAATTCCCGGCCATGAAACGGGACCTGGCCTTAGTTGTCGATAAATCACTGACTTATAATAAAATTGCAGCGATCGCACAACAACAAAAATGGCCTTCTTTCCAGGGTTATGAACTGTTTGACGTGTTTGAAAGTGAAAAAATAGGCGCTGATAAAAAATCGCTGGCCTTAAGTTTCACCTTCCAGCTATCAGACCGTACTATGACCGACGAAGAAGTAGATGGTATGATGCAGACATTAATTAAGACTTTTGAAAAAGAAATCGGGGCTTCTATACGTTTGTAAAAGCAGGATCATATATGTCGCTCTATACCCTACAGGACCAACTCGGGCTTTTAATAAAAGCTTATAAAGATTTAAAGGACAGGGAACTTGTTTTGCAAAAAAAAGTAGGTTCCCTGGAATCCCGTGTATCAGACCTGGAGCAAAATGTAAAAGAGCTGGAAGAAGCATTACTGGTAAAGCAAATGAGCCAGAGTGAGGACCAATCAGCGCTGAAGCAATATATTGACGCCATCATTGAAGAAATAGAACTGACCATCAAAAAACTTTAAGCTTTGAGAGTAGCCTTTATATTGATCGCCGCTATCCTGTTGCTGGGTTCCTGTAAAAAAGATTTTCAGGAATGCTTTGTACCCCGTTCTGTCGCTGCCAGGATCAAGTTTCAGTATATAGATACGGTAAGAACCATTGACTCTAATTCTTTTGTCACAGAAAGAATAGTCTTAAAGGATACTACGCTGAACCGGCCGAGTTTTACCTCCCTGGGCATGGACTCTAATATTGTATTCCAGGGCGAGCGCGGTATCGGTAATATGTCCTTATTTTTAAATTCGGATACTACAGCGATAAAATATGCTTTTAAGCGTAGTGAAGATGCGGTTTTGACCGACACTATTACTATCAACTATGATAATTACCCGCAATTTATCTCTAATGCCTGCGGTTATACATTTAATTATACTTTAAAAACAATCAGCAGTACCCAATTAAATATCAAAGAAATACAGATCACGGATCCTAACGTGACCTTATCTGCCCAGACCAATCATATCATTATTTTCATTAAAAAACAATAGGCAAGCACTTGAACCGGTTTTTATACAGATTGTTTACGCTGCTCTCTTTTATCCTTCTGGGGCATTCATGGGCCAATGCCCAGACAACAAATAATGTCCCGCCGGTAAACGATAGTTTGAAAAAATCCGATAGTACCGTACTTTCCGTAACCGATAGCATCCTGTCGCCTGTCGCGGATAGCCTCAAAAGTGATACGCTGAACATAACGGACTCATTACCTGCTGCAACCGACACTGCGGCACAGAAAAAGGCAAAAGAACCTTTTGAACGCCAGGGAAGAGTTATGCTGGACATCTCTCACCCTATCGGTTCTTTTATCAATCCCAATCAATATGATTATGAAGCTTATTTTGATTACAATTTCTGGAAAGATGGTTTTTTAGTACTGGAAACCGGTTACGGCGGCGGAAAAATTGATTATGAAAATTTAAAATACAAATCTTCCAATATTTTTTTTAAAATAGGAGTAGACAAGTCTATGTTTACACCTATTTATAAAGGGGACTGGGATATGGTAACGGTAGGTGCGCGGTATGGCATTGGTATCGGTCAGCGGGGCGATGCAACATTTACCATTCCGAATCCGTTTGGAGGCACAACAGAAGGCAGCGTAGCCGCCAAAAACTTCGTCTCCCACTGGTTTGAAATAACCCTGGGCTTAAGATTTGAATTGTTTCCACGTTTATATACCGGCTGGAATGCAAGAATCCGCTTCAACTTTACCCCTGATATCTTCCAGGGCCAGGTATCGCCCAACTTCATGGCCGGTTACGGGCAGGGAGACCAGGCAACCTCATTCGGCTTCAATTACTATATTGGTTATGCACTGAGATGGCAGAAGAAAAGTAAATCACCACTACAAGTCAACCCGGAAGCAAGCAGCAATAAATAGCAAAAGATGCCAAAAAAGCACATTCTGAATTTCAGGAGGTGCTTTTTTGTCTTAACGAAGTATTTAGCACTCATTCTACTGAAATATTGTCAAGCTTTTTGTACTGGCAATATTTTTGCAGACCAATGTTCAATAACAACAACCTGAATCAATTAAACAACGAATAAAATACATTAAAAAATGGCAAAAAAACAACAGGCAAGCATTAAGCCTCTACAAGACAGAGTAATTATTAAAGCTGCTGAAGCTGAAACAAAAACAGCTGGTGGTATCATCATCCCGGATACTGCGAAAGAAAAGCCATCCCGCGGTACTGTTGTAGCAGCCGGCCCTGGAAAAAAAGACGAACCAATGAGCGTTAGTGTTGGCGATGTGGTGCTATACAGCAAATATGCCGGTACCGAGATCAATATTGACGGCGAAGACCTGTTGATCATGCGCGAAAGCGACCTGATTGCTATCGTTTAATCCCTGCTTACCATACTAAGTACAGAGCGATATAAATTAATTCAAAATTAAACATCCAAAATTCATAATATAAAAAGAATATGGCTAAACAAATTTTCTTCGATATCGAAGCAAGAAATAAAATGAAAAAAGGCGTTGACATCTTAGCTGACGCTGTAAAAGTAACTTTAGGTCCTAAAGGCCGTAATGTAGTTATCGAGAAAAAATTCGGTGCTCCATCTGTAACAAAAGACGGGGTATCTGTAGCTAAAGAAATCGAGCTGGAAGATGCAGTTGAAAATATGGGCGCACAAATGGTGCGTGAAGTAGCTTCTAAAACTGCTGACCAGGCGGGTGACGGTACGACTACTGCTACCGTTCTTGCGCAGGCGATCATCGCTGAAGGTTTGAAAAACGTTGCTGCCGGCGCTAATCCAATGGACCTGAAACGTGGTATCGACAAAGCAGTTGTTGCGATCGTGGACAACCTGAAAAAACAAGCTCAGAAAGTAGGTAATGATAATAAAAAGATCGAGCAGGTAGGTACCATTTCTGCTAACAATGATACACAAATCGGTGCTTTGATTGCTGAAGCTATGGCTAAAGTGGGTAACGAAGGCGTGATCACTGTTGAGGAGTCTAAAAATACAGATACGACCGTTTCTGTTGTAGAAGGGATGCAATTTGACCGTGGTTACCTGAATCCTTACTTTGTAACTAATACAGAGAAAATGCAGGTAGAAATGAGCAATCCTTACATCCTGATTTTCGACAAGAAGATCTCTATGATGAAAGATATCTTGGGCTTGTTGGAAAAAGTGGTTCAGTCTGGTCGTCCTTTATTGATCATTGCTGAAGATGTTGAAGGCGAAGCCTTGTCTACTTTAGTCGTTAATAAATTACGCGGTAACCTGAAAATCGCTGCCGTTAAGGCTCCTGGCTTTGGCGACAGAAGAAAAGAAATGTTACAGGACCTCGCAGTGTTAACCGGTGGTATCGTGATCAGCGAAGAGCAAGGATACAAACTGGAAAATGCGGACATGAGCTACCTGGGCCAGGCAGAAACGATTACTGTTGATAAAGACAATACAACAATCGTAGGTGGTAAAGGTAAAAAAGCGGATATCACTGCACGCGTTAACCAAATCAAATCTCAATTAGCAGTAAGCACTTCTGACTACGATAAAGAAAAAATGCAGGAGCGCCTGGCTAAATTAGCCGGTGGTGTTGCCGTACTTTATGTAGGTGCTACTACAGAAGTTGAAATGAAAGAGAAAAAAGATCGCGTTGATGATGCCTTGCATGCAACAAGAGCTGCGGTAGAAGAAGGTATCGTACCTGGTGGTGGTACTGCTTACATCCGCGCTATTGAAGCTTTGGATAAAGTAAAAACCGAGAATAATGATGAAACTACAGGGGTACAAATCATACGTGCTGCTCTTGAAGCGCCATTAAGAACCATCGTTGCTAATGCCGGTCTTGAAGGTTCTGTAATCGTTCAGGAAATCAAAAAAGGAAAAGCGGATTACGGTTTCAATGCTCGCACAGAGCAATATGAGAAATTATTGGCTGTAGGTGTCATTGATCCGGCTAAAGTAAGCCGTGTAGCTTTGGAGAATGCTGCTTCTATCGCAGGTATGTTATTAACTACTGAGTGTGTGATTGCAGATAAACCAGAACCTAAATCTGCTGCTCCTGCTATGCCAGGCGGTGGAATGGATATGGGCTATTAATAGTTTCAATTTTGAATGATGGATTTTGAATTCATTCTTTCAATAATAAAATAAGAAAAGCGATACCGAAAGGTGTCGCTTTTTGTATTTAAGAAAGTTAGTTTTCAAGCGGACCCGGCATAAGTTGTTGCTTTATAAACAACGCTATATTTATTGATAAATAATCCTTGGAATAATTATTGGGAGCGCTCCCTGGAATATTCTTTATTCCATCAGGCGGCAGCTTTGCCGTAAGTTTCTTTTTTGTTTTGCCCTATTCTTTGTTCAACTCCTTTGTCCGTTTTTGTAGCGGAACAGGAAATGTAAAAGTATACCTGTGCCTATTAAACGGCAGTCATTATTAAATAATTAAAAATAGGATAAAGAATGTGCTTAAAACACTAAAGCAAGCCCCAAACCCAAGTAAAAATTACTCAAATTACCTTTATACCTACTGGACAGGATTGTTGATACAGAGGTATTCCTGTTGGTAATCGTTCGATCCTGAATCTTAGCAGGCGATAGTAACAGGCCCCTACATGTGTCTCATTCGATACTTAGGGGCGCCACAACCTGATCAATTCATCCGTCGCTTCATCTAGACCTTTAAAATAATTTCCCTGTTTAAACTCAGGAACAATCAGATCACGGATCACAGCGCCGCACATTTCATCTGTTATTATCTTCCGTGTTCCGGCACCTGTATTGATCCTAATTTTCCTTAGTTTAGGGCTTAATACAATCGCTAAACCATTATTCTTGCCTTTTACACCTAAGCCCCGGGAGTTGGAAAGCGCCAATGCATAAGTATCAAAATGCGCTACGGTTAATGTATCTGAATCAATGATCACGATCGCAATTTGATTAGTAGTTACACGATCAAAATCGGCCAGCTTCTGTTCTAAATGATTTTTTTCTGCACTATCCAAAAGATAAACATAATCATTCACATAGCCTACCGGTCTGGGAAAACGGGATAGATCAATGTTTGCTAAGGTTGCTTGTTGTTTACTACTGCCGGGATTATGCTGCTGGCCTTGCTGAGTTATGCAGGAATTAAAAGCAACAGCCAACACCAATAGTAATATTTTATACATAAAACATAATTTCACAGATAAACTACAAAAAAAGAAAGGTCAGACTTTTGATAAGTGTAAACAACAGCTTTCCTCTTCATCCGCATTCCCATATTATTTTTTATAATTCTGGTGGCAAGCTTTTAGCAGGCTTATTGCTGCGTCTCCATCATTACCTTATAGAAATTATAATCCGTCATAGGCGCATCGGTAATCCCGACAGCCCGGCCCATAGTTACGATCTGCCCGCGGTGGTATAAACCATGGTTGATGATATGGTGGATGTATTCGTACTTTTCATAATTGCAGGAGAAATACTCCTGTTCGATCTTCACCGTTCTTTCAACCTCAGCGTCTGACAAGCCGGCCACATAATCGGCCAATCGCCTGGAGGAAGCCGCATAACCTTCAAAAATAGTGTCCTTGGTAACCGCAGTCCGTTCCGGGTTAAAAACGAAAGCATTACTTTCTGTAATAATATCCACCCAATATTCCTGTGTCTGCCAGATATGGTCCAGGGTCAATAAAATAGTTGGGAAACTTGAAGGCACCTGCGTATTCAGGGCTTCATCTGTCTTTGCACCAAGCCAGCCAAGGTACTGTCCTGTGACCCAATTATTGTAACCGGCGACATTCCGCATTAGTTTTAAAATACTCATTTCTTTATGTTTTTATTTTTTTGTTGTTATACCTTCTCTGCCAATAAATCGTCCTTTACCCAGTAAAAAATCGATGGCTTTATTGATATTGTTTTCGATACTTTTTTCTGTCTTCAAGAAAGAGATATAGCGAATGATCTCTTTTTGTAAAGAAGGGGTCAATGCTTCAAAAACCTGCATCGCATCCCTATTGTGCTGTAATGCCTCCTTCAGCCTGGGGTGAATGTCAATCTTCCGGTCATCCTGGTCAAAAGCAATCGTTATGGCTATTTGCTCCCCTATTCTCTGTGGCGAGCGGGCCAGCATTTGCAGGTTGATGTATAGCCTCCACTCACCTGCATATTTCACTAAAGTTTGCCGGTAAGGGTTCCCGTTCACCGTTCCCTGCACCGGTACCGGGCCTTTTGACTTGCCGGCCTGCTTAAAGATGGCTTGCAATACCGGCTCCGGCAGGAAAACAAAAGGATTGATCCCGATCAGGTCAATCGCTGCTGAAAATGCTATTGATTCCATTTTTGTGACTCCGTTTTTATTGATACAGGCTACCATCAAATATACAAAAATATGCAAGTGATGCTTCCATAAATTTATTGATTATTTGTGCCGATGTTTGTTT
>Ga0256900_1000152_pt1 | contig 22858 bp, 15 predicted proteins | sample MC6MC0688MT_FD_190190 | JGI IMG/M metagenome (GOLD analysis project Ga0256900, IMG submission 190190) | Metatranscriptome of enriched soil aggregate microbial communities from Iowa State University, Ames, United States - MC6-MC0688-MT... | ecosystem: Environmental > Terrestrial > Soil >... | reverse complement strand
TGATTTTTATAAATGATACTATAAATTACTTGATGCCTTTTGCAGCAAAGTACTTAATGATTTGCTGAGCGGTCTCGTTGCTGGCATCATATTCCAATACTTTTTTAGAATAGTCTACAGCAGCTCTGCCATTTCCTTTATTGTACTCATAAAGCGCCAGGTATTGGTAAGCATAAACATACTCTTCTGTTTTACGCTCTTTTCCTTCAGCCAAAGGCTTGTTCAACCATGCTTTGAATGGCTCTACCGCCGCACCGGTTTTCGCTTCTGCATCCTGTGCTGCAGCGACTCTCGCCAGCCAGTAAAGGCCTAAAACTTCATCCGGGTACTTTGCATTAAATGCTTCCAACTTAGTTTTTGCCCCGTTAAAATCCTTGGCAAAATAAGCATAATAACCGGCGTTAAAGTAATCCAGAGGAGAAGAGTTCGGGTATTCCACGAGCATCTTAGAATACCACTCTGATACTTTGGCCCAGTTACGGGTTTCTTTATAACCATCTGCGATCTTGCGATACAGTTCTGTTTTATCCTGGTCGGTACTTTTTTGCAGCGCCAGCGTAAAATTCTGGTCCGCTATGCCCTGGTATTTAGCAGCATTAACGGTATCTTCTTTGGCCATTGCATTATTCACATAAGCGTAGTATAAATAGTCTTCATAAGTATATTTAGACGTATCGCTTACTGTTGCCCGGTAGGTTTCAAAGTTTTTCATGGCCTCTGAAAGCTGGTCGTTCTGGTATTGCGTAAAGGCAAGACCTCTGTATAATGAAGGTGTTTTCTTTCCTTCGCCTGCATTAATCAGGTCCTGGTAAATTGCAGCCGCTCCGGTATAGTCTTTTGTTAAATACAAAATATTACCATAACGCATCTGGTCGCGGATTGATTTATCGGAAAGTTTAAGGTACTCTTCAATGTTTTGTTTTGCCAGTTGGTATTTACCCGCACGGTAATATACATCGGCAAGGTCACCATAAGGTAATGGATTTTCTTTATCCGATTCTTTTGCCAGGTTATAGCTTTTCAGGGATTCATCATAGTTACGGGCATTCAACCAGATCAAGCCATGACGGGCATAACCTAAAGATTTCATTTTTCCTTCCGCAATTACCGCGTCAAACATTCTTACGGCTTCTCCATTAGATTCACCGGTATTTTTACGCAATAAAGCATCTCCAAGACCGATCATCACTTCCGGCTGGTTCGCCTTTCTTTCATGAGCCGTTCTGTACCAGGCTATCGCTTCATCATATTGCGTTGCCTTATCACTATAAGTAATCGCATCTGCCGCTACCTGGTATTTCTCCCAATCTTTTTTCTTAGCACCATCTACGATATCCTGTAATATTTTAAAGGCTTCAGCACTTTTACCTTCTTCAAATAATACACGGGCAGTACCGGCCATATTCCTGAAGTCAGATGGATGTTTCGCAAATGCTGCTTTTGCCTCGTTTGTTTTTCCTTCTCCCAGCAATACTAATCCATAGTAATAATTGGCTTCGGGACTGCTTCCGGCCAAAGAACTTAATTCTTTCTCCGCACTTCCATAACGCTCATAAGCTAATAATTTCTTTCCTTTCTCTAATGACTGCGCATTAACATCATAGACAAAAGCCGTAGCCGCTGCTGTTGCTAATACCGTGATTAATGTTTTCATATTTCTCTATTTATTTTAATTTTTATCTTAATTAAGTTTTTCCGTAGTGTATTGTCTTAGATGCATTTTTAGTGCTTAAGGTTTAATCTCCACATCCCGGATGATCAATTGAACGGCTAAGGGCACCATCCTGGACTTATTGATAATCAATTGTCCGGGTTCACTGGTTAAAAAATTGGCAAAACCGGAAGCAAGGTTTGACTCGATCCTGCTGATAAAATATAATTTACGGTGGAAAGGATAATCTCTTAAAGCGATACTCCCCTGGTAAGGTAAAATAAACTTATCCAACGAGTCATTTTTAACCGAAACCACTTTTACTTCTTTACGGAACGAACCATAACCGCCGGTAGCATTCGGATCAAAAGCATGGGTCATGCCCACAAAGCCGATCGCGTCCTCATTTTCGGATACATACTTGATCACTTCTTCACTATTATTTGCCGCAAATACCTGCTCAGAAAGTTTGGCTCCTTTCAGAATGGAGTCATTTACAAAACGGGCAATACTTCCGCCCTGGTTATCAAAAACGACTTTAAACTTCCGGGCAAACTGCCCCGTAAGAATATTATGTACCATACCTACGGTCATCAGCGAATCCTGGGATTTATTATTCACCAGTATCACGATGCCGTCACGGGCTATAGCCAGGTCTTTAGTATAAATATTATTGGCTTCACAGGCTTTCTTTTCTTCCGCAGTCAATGGACGCGTTACCAGCACCATCTGCGTCTTACCTTCAAACAGTTGCTTGAAGCAATCATTTTCCGGCAAATAAGATACGTTGAGCTTTGCCTGCGGGTAAGAAGAATCGAAAACATTCACCTCCTGCGTGATCACCGGTTTGAAACTTTCATCCGCTGCAATCGTTATGGATCCTGAAGTGTAGGACTCTATACTCTTCTGGTCTACAGAAGAAGGAGTATCTCCACATGAATTTAAAAATAAAGAGCCCGCAACTGCTAAAACTCCTGACAAAATGTATTTTTTCATAAAAACCTGTCTGCAATAATAAGAAAATTATATTTTTTTCCTCTGAATAATAAAATTTATATAACTATTATTTAACAGCGCCTCTTTTTTATTATAAGGACGAAAATCAGTTTCATTTTCCACAAAATCAGTACCTTCTATTGCCTTAATTAACAGGAAATAAGGTTTTTGAAATGTTTAAGAGTTTTGAGCTGCTTTTTATGCCTCCCTTGTTGTACATTTGAAGGGTATATTTTACTCTAAAAAATAAAAAAATGGCAACCATAAAATTTAAAGGCAACGAAGTACATACCGTTGGTCAATTACCTCAGGTGGGCGAGCAAGCTAAGGGATTTACCCTGACCACAAGCACCCTTTCTGAAAAATCACTGGAAGATTACCAGGGAAAAAAAGTGGTATTAAACATTTTTCCTAGTGTGGACACCGGCGTATGCGCTACTTCGGTACGCACTTTTAACGAGAAAGCCAATGCCCTGGACAATACAGTAGTAGTAAATGTATCTAAAGACCTGCCTTTTGCATTAAGCCGCTTCTGCGCTTCGGAAGGCCTGGAAAACGTGGAAAATCTATCAGATTTCAAAAGTACTTTTGGTACCGACTATGGCGTTACCCTTTCCGACTCTCCGCTGCAAGGTTTGCTAAGCCGCGCTGTCGTTGTTCTGGATGAGCAAGGTAAAGTATTGTATACCGAGCAGGTAGATGATATTACCCATGAGCCTAACTATGAAGCTGCGCTTAATATCCTTAAGTAAGCTTTTATTATAAATTATGCTTAAAGCCTGTCCTTTTTTCGGGACAGGCTTTTTTACCGGTAAAACAACCCTTCAGGGACTATGAAACTACCGTTTTTTCATTTATTTTTGGTCGGGCTTACCGGCTAAGTAAAGACCTGTTCATCAAAACATTAAGGCAATGGATTCCAAAAAGAAAATAGCATTACTGGAAGAGGATTATCAATCTGCTCAGACGGAGCAGGAAAAACTCGATGTTTTATCCGAAATTATTTTAGAAACAAGGACGGAGGACGTAGAAAGAGGGCTGAAGCTTTCTGAAGAGTTGATGGAGCGTTCCAAAGCTATTAATTACCAATTGGGTATTGGTAATGCCTACAACCATAAAGGTGCCTGTTATTGGATCAAAGGGGAATACGAAGACGGCCTGGACGAACTGGCAGAAGCTTACTCCATAGCCCGGGAACTGGAAGACAAGACCCTTGAAGCAAAAGCCCTGAATAATTATGGCCGCATCTACCGGGAGCTGGGCGATATTTCCAATGCCCTGGTGCACTTTGAAGAAGCACTGGAAATCAACGAATCCTTGGGAAATGTGATCAACCAGTCCATCAACCTGACCAATATTGCGAACCTTTACCTGGACCTTTCAGACTATGACTCGGCCCTGGAGCATGCCCTTAAATGCCTGCCCATTTTTGAAAAAGAACAGGATAATGTGCGGCTGGCGAGCATTTATAATACCCTGGCCAATATCTATTACAAAAAAGAAATGTTTAATGAAGCCCTGGACTATTTCCAGCGTATGCAAATGATGGCGGAAGAAAATTCGCCTTCAAAATCACTCGCTAACAGTGGCCTGGGTAAAGTATATTTTAAATTAAATGATTACGAAAGGGCCTCTCATTTCCTGAATATCGCTTTAGAACAATCCAAGGAAACCAATAATTTCGAGGTAGAGATCATTACCCTCTATTACCTGGCTTATCTATATGAAAACCAGGCCTTGTACCAGAAGTCCCTGGAGTTTTACAATGAGGCCTTGCAACTGGCTAATGAATTTTTAAGGAAGCAGGACCTGGTAAGTATCCATGAAAGACTTTCCATCCTGTACGATACGCTTTCCAATGTACCCAAAGCCTATGAGCACCTTAAAGCTTATGAGAAGCTGAAAGAGGAGATCTTCCACCAGAATACGTATAACAAAATGCGCAACCTGCAGATCAAAAATAAGATCGAGGTAGCCAAAAAGGAAAAAGAGGTAGCCGAGCGCACCGCCATGCTCAAGCAGCAGTTTATGGCCAATATGAGCCACGAGATCAGGACGCCTATGAACGCGATCGTGGGCATCACCCGCTTACTGATCGACAAACAGCCCAGCGAAGAGCAGTTGCGCTACCTGAAACTCATCCAGAGAAGTACGGATAATCTTCTGGTCATCATCAATGATATCCTGGACCTGTCTAAAATAGAAGCCAACAAGATCACGATAGAAGCGATCGCCTTTTCTATCCGCGACCTGCTTTATGGTACCAAAGAGATCATGCAGCTCAAAGCGCGCGAAAAGTTCTTATCTTTTAGTATTGATATTGATGAACGGATACCGGATTGCCTGATCGGCGATCCTACCCGGCTTAACCAGATCCTGGTCAACCTGATCGGGAATGCGGTAAAGTTTACGGAGAAAGGCGGCATAAACGTCAAAGTAAAATTGTATAAAGAGAACGGGCATAAGATCGCCGTTCGTTTTGATATAACAGATACCGGCATTGGTATTTCCAAACAGTACCTCAATACTATTTTTGACAGCTTTACCCAGGCGGGCAGCGACACGGCCCGTAAATATGGGGGCACCGGCCTGGGCCTTACCATATCCAAACAGCTGGTCGACCTCATGAACGGACGGATGGAAGTTGACAGCCAGCTGGGCTCCGGCACTACCTTCAGCGTCCTGATCCCGTTTGAGGTATCTGCGAACCAGAGCCGTATCCAGGATGAACAACCCGACACTGCGGTGATCAAACAGGAACTCAGCCATGCCCGCATTTTGCTGGTAGAAGATAATGAATTCAACCAGATCGTGGCAGAGGAAACGCTTAAAAACAGCCTTCCGGATATAAAGATCGATATCGCTAACAATGGGGAAGAAGCGATCGAAAAATTAAGGGGGAATGACTATGACATGATCCTGATGGACATACAGATGCCCGTGATGGACGGTATCACTACCACAAAATATATCCGGCAGGAAATGCCGGAGCACAAGCGACACATAAAGATCGTGGCAATGACGGCCAATGTGCTGCAGGAGGATGTAAAACAATATTTCGATATTGGCATGGATGCCTATATATCCAAACCATTCCAGCTGGACGACCTGCTCCTGACCATGAGCCAGCAAATGCATACCAAAGCAGATGTTGAAGCGAATGTTGTGTCCAGAGAAGAGGAAGGCCAGGCATCGAAAAAGCTGTTATTACCGGAAGTGGTAACGGATATGCAGTTTTTATCCCAGTTTACGAACGGGAATCCTGAGAAACGGAATAAATACATCCGTATGTTTCTCGATAATTGCCCTAAATTGTTACATCAGCTTAATGAAGGGCTCGCTAAAAAGGATTATGCAGTAATGAAGATTGCCGCACATTCTTTAAAACCACAAATGGGTTATATGGGCATTAAAGAGGAGGTGAGTAATATTTACCTGATCGAACATGCTGCAGCAGAGCAACAGGCAGATGTATTACCTTCATTGATCAAACACCTGAACAAGGTTTGTGAGCTGGCTTTTGCGGAGTTAAGTCAGATACTGGCAGCTTAAGCCACATATATTAATGATAATGGAAAAAAATTTGATGATCGTATGGTATCAAATTTTTTTCCATTATAATGCTTCAATAAATACCTTCCGGTAATGAGTTTCTATAAAAGATATGAGCAATTTATTTAGGGGAGCGTAGCAATTTGGGTCTTACAACCCAATTCATAGTACTCCGCGGCGGCTGGATTGGTAATCGGGATAGGCGGTAAGGCGCCGATTTGGGCCTGCGTCATACAATTCATAAACGTTTTGGAAATGATAGTACCGGTGAGCAGGTTTTTTTTGACTTTAAATACTTCTTGTGTCCCATTACTGCAACGACAAACCGGCTGAGGTACGATCTGGGCCGAGCTTTCCTTAGGGATTACAAAGAAAGCGGTCATGCCAAATGTAAGTGCTGTAGCAGCGGAAATCAAAACTTTTCTCATAATTAATCATTTTAATTACTTCTCACTTTAGATTAAGGGGAGAATGGAAGCCTTTGATCTTAAAGATATTAAAGTAAATATTAAATTCAAATAAAATCAATATTTTTTTGTTCCCTTATATATTCAAATGTATAAAAGTAGCTTATCTAATAATTTTTAAACTTCCCGGCATTATTATCCTAATACCTCAAATGATGCAGCTAATAATAAGGAACGCTAAAAAGGCTGAAGCTGCAGTTTAATTAAACAAGAAATGAAGCTCAGGCTAAATCGGAAACTAGTGTTATGCTACTGGAAATTGGCTTATTCTATTGAACCCATACTTACTAACAAACCCACCCGGGTTAATATTTTCCTGATCATCGGGGTCTGTAATAGATGTACGTGATTAAACAGCGACCTGTGGACATGCTAAGACAACCCAGCTGATAACCCCGGCACTAAAAGCTTAAATTTTAATAAAATCAATATTATTTATTCCCTTATACCTATACTATTTACCCAAAAAGTATCCTATCTTACAATTTTGTAAATTTGCCTACTTTTTTCATATAAAGAGATTGCATACGTGAAATTAAAATCACTGGAAATAAAAGGCTTCAAATCGTTTGCCGACAAAACGCAGATCATTCTCGACAATCCCATTACCGGTATTGTGGGACCGAATGGCTGTGGTAAGTCCAATATCATTGATGCCATTCGCTGGGTAATCGGCGAACACAAGATCAAGGCGCTGCGCTCAGATAACCTCGAAGACCTGATCTTCAACGGTTCGCGTAGCAGGGCCACAAGTGGTATGGCCGAGGTATCACTCACCTTTGAAAATACACGTAACCTCCTGCCTACTGAATTTACTACGGTCACTATTACCCGTAAATTCTACCGTAGCGGGGAGAGCGAATACCGGCTGAATGATGTGGCCTGCCGCCTGAAAGATATCCATAACCTCTTCCTCGATACCGGTGTGAGCAATGACTCATATGCCATTATCGAATTAGGTATGGTAGACGACATTATCAAAGATAAGGAGGGTAGCCGCCGCAGGATGCTGGAGCAGGCAGCGGGTATCTCTATCTACAAAACCCGTAAAAAAGAGGCCAAAGCCAAGCTGGAAGCTACCCAGCAGGATGTAGACCGTATCGAAGATCTCTTGTTCGAGATCACCAACAACCTGCGCTCTTTAGAAAGCCAGGCGAAAAAAGCAGAACGTTATTATACGATCAAGAACGAATATAAAACAGTAAGTATTGAGTTAGCCAAAGCTTCCCTGGAAGCCTTCAATGGTCAATATCAATCGCTGAATGACCAGCTGGAAAAGGAAAGCGATCGTAAGCTGGCCCTGGATGCCGCATTAGCCGGGGATGAAGCCGAGATCGAAGCCAACAAGGTAAAACTAACGCAGCAGGAGCATGAATTGCATGGTCTGCAAAAGCGTTTTAATGATTTGCTGGCCAGTATCCGGCAAATGGAAAATGATAAAAAACTGGCAGCTCAACGCCTGGATCACCTCCAGGACCGCGAAAAGAACCTGAATGAATTCCTTGCTACGGCAGACAGCCAGGTAGCTCAATTATCGGGAAGCATCAACTTCACCCAAAAGCAGATCGAAGAAGAGCAGGAAACCCTGGAAGAGCTGAAAGACCAGATGGAAAACCTGCGCGATACGATGGAGGATAAACGCGAGGCTTTCGAAGAAAAGAAAAAGGCACTGGAGGTACACCGCAGTGAGTTCCAGGCCAAGCAAAGAATACAATTTGACGCGGAGAAAATTGTAGCGGTGGCCGATACTTCTATTGCCAACCTGCAACGCAGCCTGCAGCAAATGCTGGAAGACCGCGCACAGCGAAATAGCCAAATACAATCCATACAAGCAGAAAAAAAAGAGCTGGAAGAGGCCTTGCTGGATCAGCAGGATGCATTAGCGGAACTGGTGGCCCAACAAGAAGCTATTAAAGAGAAGATCCTGGAAAACCAGGAAGCGCTGGAAACATTAAGATCAAAATCTGTAGAAGAGAACAGAACACTGGACGCCAAAAGAAATGAACATGACCTGTTACAGTCTTTGGTCAACAGCCTGGAAGGCTACCCGGAGAGTATCAAGTTTTTAAGTAAAAACAAAGAATGGCAGAGTAAAGCCCCCTTACTGTCTGATGTCTTTTTAGTAAAAGACGCTTACCGTAAAGCTCTGGAAAACGTGATCGAGCCTTATCTCAACTACTACGTGACGGCCGACTGGGCGGAAGCTCAGGCTGCCATAAGGTTACTAAGCGATGCCAAGAAAGGGAAAGCCTCTTTCTTCATCATGGAATCCCTGAGCGAAGATAATAAACCGGTAAAATTTGAAGCTAAAGGCCTGACACAAGCCCTGGAACTGATCACGGTAGACAAGCCTTACCAGAAACTTGCACAGCACTTGCTGGGCAATGTTTATGTAGCCGATGAATCTATGGATATGGATGCCATTTCCGTACCCACAGGAGTTTTGGTCATTAACCAGCAAGGTAATATTCTAAAAGGCGCTTACCAGCTGACCGGCGGTTCTACCGGGAAGTTTGAAGGGAATAAAATAGGCCGGGCTAAAAACCTGGAACGCTTACAAGAGGAAATCAACACGCTCAGCAAAAGCACTGCCGCCCTTAAAGAAGCGATCGAGCAAAAGCGTAATGAGATCTCCGGCTATAATGCGTCCCTGAATGACCGGGCCATAGACCAGGCCAAACAAGGCATCCAACAGTCGCAAAATAAAATATATGCTTTGCAGCAAAGGGCAGAACACCTGGAGCAGATGGAGCAAAACAGCCAGAACCGGATTGCAGACCTGGAGCAACAATTAGTGGATGTCAAAGACAACATCAGCGATAAGCAGGAAGAACTGTATAGTATCAATGATCTGTTGGCAGACCTTTCGGAGCTGATCAAACGGGCGGAAAGTGAATTCCAGATGGTAGAAGCGGACTTTAACATGGCTACGCAACAGTTCAACAACCAGAACCTGCAGCAAACCCGCCAGCAAAGTAAAATTGAAAACCTGAAACAGGAATTCAATTTCAAAAGCAACCAGTTGAATGACCTGCAAACCCAGGTGACTACGAACAGGTCCCAGTTGAAAGAAACTTCCCTGCTCATCAGCGACACCAGTGGTAAATTACACTTTGGTGATAATGAACTGTATGACCTGATGCAGCAAAAAGAGAAAGATGAAAAAGCGCTTTCGGAAAAAGACCGCTTGTATTACGAACTGCGTAATGGCATCAGTGAACATGAAAGCCGCATCAGCCGCCAGCGCCGCGAACGCGACCAGGCCGACCAGCTGCTGAACACCCTGAAAGAAAAACTTACAGAAATGAAGCTGCAGGTAGCGGGCTTAAAAGAGCGCTTACAGGTAGAGTTTAAAGTTGATTTAGACGAGGTGCTGGAAGAAGACCGGGATAATGAACTGACGGTTGAAGAATTGAATGCGGAAGCCGAAAAACTGAAAAAGCGTTTAGAGAATATAGGGGAAGTCAACCCTACCGCGATCGAAGCTTACCAGGAAATGAAGGTACGCCACGACTTTATCGTGGACCAGAAACAGGACCTGGAGCATGCGCGGGATACCTTACTGGCTACTATTGAAGAGGTGGAAGCGACGGCCAATGCCCGCTTTAAAGAAACTTTTGATAAAGTAAGGGAAAATTTCGTACATGTATTTAAGGCCTTATTTACCGAGGAGGATAATGCCGACCTGCGCCTTACCGACGAACAAAATATCGCGGAAAGCGGGATCGAGATCTACGCGCAACCGAAAGGAAAACGGCCGAGTACATTAACCCAGTTGAGTGGAGGAGAGAAAACCCTGACCTCAACGGCATTCTTGTTCGCGATCTACCTGATCAAACCGGCACCTTTCTGTATTCTCGATGAGGTGGATGCACCGCTGGATGATGCCAATGTGGGCAAGTTTACCCAGATGATCCGCAGGTTCAGCGATAATTCGCAGTTCATTATTGTTACCCACAACAAGCAGACCATGTCTGCGGTAGATGTGATTTACGGGGTGACGATGCAGGAAGCGGGTGTTTCCAAGCTTGTACCAGTGGATTTCAGAAGTTTGAATTAATGTAACCATTTACACTTAAGCTATAAAATACGAAAGCCTGTTTTAAAACAGGCTTTCGTATTTTATAGTATATTTTAAATCGCAATAACGACCACTAACCTTTACCTCACCCTATCCCGCTCTTCATTGGCGCCGGAAGCCTTCTGCTCCCGCACCTGCGCACCCTTTTGGAAATTGTAACTCAGGGAAAGCGTCACCGAACGGGAATCTACCCGGTTACGCCAATAGGCTGTTGAAGCCTCAAGTCCTACGATATCCCCACCCAGTTTATTGGTATAGAAAGCATCATTAAGATTCAAACGGATATTGAGGGCATTATTGAACAGCTTTTTAGACAAGCCGAAACTAACCGCACCGGTAGGGATCATGATAAATTGCGCATAATAGATCTTGCCGCTGTACATCCCGGAAACCTCGGCACTCCAGCTTTTACTCAGTGTAAATTGATTGCTCAGATTAGCACTACCCGACCAGCCAATGTTATCCAGCCTTTGCCCGTAAAGTTGTGCACTGAAATCATTATAAATATATTCTCCATAAGCATTGATGGTCCAGAACTTGAAAGGATTGAGCATTGCATTCAGACTAAGCCCGTATAGCTGTTGCCGCCCGATATTGCCTGGCCTGCTGAAAAACATACCATTATTCTGCTCTATCGTTTCGGAAATAACATCGTTCACCAGGCTATAGAGCAATGTGGCCGTTATGCGGTTATTAAAGGTATAGCTCAGCTCCAGGTTGTTAGAAAAGGTAGGTCGTAGATAAGGGTTACCACCATAGATCGTAAAGCGGTCCAGTGGATAGCTGAAGGGGTTCATATCCTGGTAATTAGGCCGGTTGATCCTTCGGCCATAACTAAAGATCATCAAATGCCGGTCCGTGCTATCCAGTTTATAGCTGAAGTAAACTGTTGGGAAAAGACTATTGATATTACGGTTAAAGGTAGTATCCGGCTGGATGGAATTGCCCAGCTGATGCCCGTTAATGATCGTATTCTCAAATCTCAGGCCTGCCTGAAAGCCCCATCTGCCCGCACTGGTATTGTAATTGATATAAGCGGCATTGATATTTTCGCGGTATTTAAAATGATTGGAGAACTCCTCGTTGGGCATTTGTACTCCATTCACCTCATCTCTGAAATCGGCAATATTATCGGTCATCACCAAACCTATTTTATAGCCCAGGCTTAGTTTTGATTTGGTCCCCAGCGGCCGCTCATAATCACCGTTAGTAGTAATAATATCTAATTTCGCCGGCAGGTAGCCTAGCAAATAGCTGGTATTCAAAAATGAATCGTTACCATCTTTGATCGTATTCAGCAGGCTGTTATTCTGGTTGCTGTTATAATTCAGGTAATCCGCGTTAAAACTCAGGTTAGTGCCCAGGCTGTCTATTTTGTATTGGTAATTGAGGTTAGCGCCGATATTGGAAAAAGTCCGCTTGGAATTAGCCCAGGCTTCTACTATATTTTGCAAATCCCCATCACTATTGCTCAGCAGGGAGTAGTTCTTCGTATTGTCTTTGTCCTGCAAGTGAAAGCCAGAAACAGAAGCCCCGATCGAAGAGCGTTTGCTCAACTCATAATCTATACCAACTTTCACACGTGGACCATAAGAATGATTCAACAGGTCAGAGTGCTGCCGGAAAGAAGTGTTGACCGCTCCTGACTGGTCGAAATAAGTGCGGTAAAGATTCAGGTCCTGGAAGGAGGTCCTTTTATTAAACACCAGGGTGCTATACAGGCTTACTTTATTTTTATTCCAGCTTAGATTCAGACTGTTATTAGAGCGAAAACGTTCTCCATGAGTAGCGGCAAGATTAAGGTTCGCTTTAAATCCCTGCATTTTACTTTTTTTCGTACGGATATTGATCACGCCTGAATTACCTGCCGCATCGTACTTCGCGGGTGGATTACCCATAAGCTCTACCGTATTCAAAGCGCTGGCGGGTAAAGATTGCAGGTAATCGGTAAGATCTTTACCGGAGAGATAAGTCGGCTTATCGTCAATAAAAACCGTAACCCCGGACTTTCCCTGTAAAGAAATAGTTCCGTCTTCATTTACCTGTACACCGGGAGAGCGTTTCAACACTTCCAGGGCATTGCTGCCTGCATTACTGATCCAGGCATCCACGTTCACCACCGTTCTATCCATCAGCTTTTCTATAAGCGGTTTCTGGGCGATTACCGACACGCCTTCCAGTTGACTACTTTGTGCTTTAAGCACAATTTCCAATGGCTGCGGCGTCGCACTTTCCGCTACCCGGACGACAGGACTGTAGTAATCTTCAAAACCAATATATTGTACCTGGAGGTAGTAATCTCCGGCAGCGATTTGCTTAAATTCAAAATGCCCGGCAGCATCGGTATAGGTATTAGCAACAAATGCCGAATCTTTTGCTGTCATCAATAAAACAGGAATATCAGATACATCATTTTTTCCGACATGCTTTACCGTTCCGGATACCTGCCCCTGGCAGATGGATGCGAACAAACAGAAAACGATTAATTGTGAGAGGAAGTGTTTCATATGAATGCAAGTATTATTAAATCAAAAAAATAAAAAATATGGAAGAGTACGGCCGGAACATTTATTTTTTCGGTGAAATTTACGGTAAAACACGCATAGGAAACAGCTCAGCAAATGAGATAAATATAAAAATACATTTTTCCACATTATGACGGCGCATGCATTGTGGGGGCGAATAAATGGTACACATACCTTGATCTATGTATTAATGTTCATAGGGAATAGATTATTTTCTTTAATGGAAAAATAAATCCTTATCCACTGAAAATAGATATTTAAAACTTAGATTTGCGAACGGCTTCAATTGGATTTTAACCCAATTTTATAGCCTTTACTTTTATATTTAAAATAAATTTGCGGTAGCAATTAATTAGATCTCTTGAGCAATGGCCATGCGCTATATCCGAATACTTTCACTTTTTTTTCTTCTTTTATTGACCGCTCCGGCTTTGTCTTTCGCACAAGGCACCCGCATACAGGTAGAACTTAGTGATCAGCTGGTATACCTGGACGAAGTATTTTACCTGACTTATTCTATCTCTGGAAACAATTCCTCCGGAGCACGCATGCAGCAACCTAAACTGGATGATTTCTCCCTCTTGGGTACGCCCATCCAATCTACTGGTTACAATGTAGTGATTGACAATGGCAACATGAGCCGGGAAATGATTACCCGTTTTACGTACACATTAAGAGCCAAGCGTACAGGAACTTTCCGGATCCAGGGGGCAAGCGTCCGCACACAATCCGGGCAAACAGTCAATGCCGCAGCCGCTACAGTAACGGTAAAGCCCGGCAAGCGCAGCCGCAGGACTATAGAGGATGAATTTGAAGAACTGGACCGCCGGCAGCAACAAATGGCCCGGCAAATGCGGGATATGATGCGCGGTATGGACCCCGAACCTGCCCCGCAAAGACAGCCACAAGCCAATTACGAAGATTTCACCCTGGATAAAATCGATAATAATATTTTCCTGAAGGCCGAGGTCGACAACTTAAACCCTGTAGTAGGCGAGCAGGTAAACGTTACCTACAAGCTCTACACCCGGCTGCAAATGAACATGCGCCCGGTGGCCCTGCCGCAATTAAACGGTTTCTGGGCACAGGACCAGGAGATCACGGATCCCGGCACCCCGCACCAGGAAAATTATAAAGGAAAAGTCTACAACGTATTTACCCTGCGTAAAACAGCATTGTTCCCGCAGCAGTCCGGCACACTACGTTTAGACCCGTTTAAGGCCAGTGGCTGGGTCAATGTATTTGAAAGAGGTAATGGCGGCTATTTTGAGCAGAAGGTCAATAAAGAACTGGCCAGTGATGTGGTGCAATTGACCGTAGCGCCTTTACCGGAACCCGATGCAAACTTTTCGAATGGCGTAGGCAACTTCACGATTTCCAGCCAGGTCAACCAGACGCAGGTATCCACAGATGAGGTGATCCAACTGGTGTTCACGGTGAATGGTACCGGCAACCTGGGTTTAATTACCGCCCCGGGCATCAGCTTACCGCCGGGCTTAAGCGCCATAGACCCCGAGGTGAAAGATAATATAGTCGAGATCATGCCAAAGCTGGAGGGCAGCAGACAGTTTACCTACAATATTACTGCTGACACTGCGGGTACCTATACGATCCCGGAAATAGCATTTACCTATTTTGATGTAAGCACAAAAGCCTACAAAACACTGAAGACCCAGGCATTCACTTTAAACGTAAGCCAGGGCAGTAACAATAAACCTTCCGGTACTGCTGGCAGTCCTTCAAAAATGAGCGATATCCACCCCATCAAAACCGATACTCCCGGTTTTAAAGATTCCGGGAATTACGCTTTACAGCAATGGTACTACTGGCTGGCCTTCTCGCTCCCACTGCTTGCTATTGCAGGTATGCTGTTTGCCCGGAAACAAGGAAGGAATAAGCGGGTATATCAACCTGCAGCCAATAAAATAGCTGAGAAGCGCCTGAGTGCGGCCAAAGAGGCACTCGGCAGGCAGCAAAAAACGCTGTTTTATGAAGAGATTTCGAAAGCTATCTGGTTATACCTTAGTGATCAGCTGGATATTCCACTCAGCAATTTAAACAAGGTATCCGTGGTTGAAGCACTAAGGTCGCGGAGCTTCCCCGAGCCTACAATTCAAAGTATATTACAACAAATCGAAGATTGTGAGCTGGCCCTATATACCCCATCTGTAGGGCAACAGCAGCAGCAAGCTTTAGATAAGGCCATCGGGCTTATCGCCGCTTTAGAAAACCAATTCAATCAGCAGTCATGAAAAAAGCCTTAATAGTATGCCTGCTCTTATGCAGCCAGTTGCTGGCTTTTGCCGTGCCAGCCGATGTGCTTAACCTCTGGAACGAAGCCAACCGCGCTTACCAGAACAAGCAGTATGAACACGCCATAGATAATTATAAAAGTATCCTTCAATCGAAATTTAGCGATGGCCTGGTATACTATAACCTGGGTAATGCCTACTACAAAAACGGTAATAAAGGGCCGGCATTAGTTAATTATATGCGGGCGCTAAAGGCCGATCCTGCACTAAGGGAAGCTCATGAAAATATTAATTTCATACAGGCGCAGCCAGGCTTTGCCGGCATTCCCTATAAAGATTTTGCGGGGAGTTCCTTGCTCAATATCGTCAACCCCAACACCTGGGCCTGGCTTACCATCATATTTACATTGTCTATATGCGTCCTTGTTTTTCTTAAAACCAAAGGGCGGATCCGGTATGCGAACCGTTGGTTGGCATTTAGTACGATTATCGCAGTCCTGGTATTTGCACTCAGTATTTTTGCCTATCAAAAGCACCGATTTAAAGATACAGCTGTCGTTACTGCAGCAAATGGTTTCCTGTATGATAACCTTAAAAAAACAAATGTAAAACTCAACCTCGCCGAAGGTACTATAGTACGCGTCATCAATAGCACCCACAGTAGCCTTATGGAAATAGAACTCGGAAATGGCATAAAGGGGTGGATAGACCGTGCGGACCTTGAAAAGATTTAATAATTTCCTCAAAAAGCAACATCTTTGCACATTGAAAGTTTAAAAACATGGAAAAACATAATATTAATATCAACGTTACTTTAGACAACGAAAAAATGCCGGAACATATTGACTGGAACGCTTCCGGTTCCAGTGTGGCGGAGCCTAACCAGGCAAAAGCTTTTATGTTGTCGATCTGGGACGGACAAGAGAAAACAGCACTGCGTATGGACCTGTGGACCAAACGCATGATGGTAGATGAGATGAACGACTTTTTCTTCCAGACCATAATGACGATGGCGGATACCTTTACCAGGGCTACCCGTAACGAAGAATTGTCAAATGAGATCAGGGAGTTTGCCCGTAGCTTCAAGAAGAAAGCCGATGATGCTTTAATGAAAGAAGAAAACGAGAATAAGCAATAAGGAGCTTGTTCCACGATACCGATACATCCATAGGCCTTTAAAGGCTTATGGATTTTTTTATACCTTTACGGTTCAGTCCTAAGTCCCATGAAGATCCTACTGATAGAAGATGAACCCACACTCAGCCAGAATATAAGGCAGGCCCTGGAAGCCGAGCAAATGCTGGTCGATTATGTGTTTGACGGGGCGCTGGCCGAACGCTTCTTCAAAAACCAATATGATTGTATCATTATGGACATCAATCTTCCGGGTAAGAACGGGCTGGAATTGTGCCGTAGCTTCAGGATGGGCAATAAACATACGCCAATATTGCTGCTCACGGCATTTGACGAACTGGAAGATAAAGTGAAAGGTTTTGAGGCCGGTGCCGATGATTACCTCACCAAACCTTTTTTCATGAAAGAACTGGTGTTGCGCATCCAATCTTTAAACAAAAGATCGCAACAGGCAAAAATGGCCACTACCCATAAAGAACAGCTGAGCTTCGAAGATATCCGTATAGACCTGCAGCAAAAAAAAGTGTTCCGGCAGGAACAGGAAATACTGCTCACGCCGAGGGAATACCAGATCTTATACCGGCTGATGGAGCAACCTGGGGAACTGGTTTCTAAAGCTACATTGATGGAAGAGATCTGGGGACAATCGGTGGGTATGAATACGAATACTATTGAAGTGTATATCAATTTCCTGAGAAATAAAATCGATAAACCTTTCGGGAAAAGCTCCATAAAAACAAAAATCGGCTACGGCTATTTCATCCGCTAATCTTGAAGTTAAGGAACAAAATATTATTCTATTTTTCCAGTACGGTAATTATCCTTACCGCACTTACACTAATAGCGATCTTCTGGATCTCCAGTGCATTCCGGGAGGAATCTTTCCAGCAACAGCAATACCAGAAAATAAAATATACGATTACTTTACTTAAAGAGCACCAGGAACAGGCCGAGCAACTCTCTATGCTGCTGGACGAGCAGGATATCAGGGATTTCTATGATGAAAAGCTGTATATCTATGACAGCAATAAAAGCCAGATTTTTGAAAGTGTCGACAGCCTTGAAATTTATAAAATCAATAGTATCCTGAATCAACTTTCTCCGTCTCTGCGGTGGGTAGAAACAAAAGAAAACAAGTATGATATTGTGGGGGTTTATTATGAAACCAAGGGCAAAGCCTATTATGCCATCAGTAAGGCATATGATGCGGCGGGCTATGCCAACACGGCTTTCCTGGGCAAGATCCTTATTATTATTTTCATCGCGATGGTCCTTATCGTGTTGCTGCTCTCTTTATATTTGTCCAATATAATTGCCCAGCCTATACTCCGGCTTACCAAAGGGATCAATGAATTTGAACCCAACCAGGATGCGCTGCAGGTCATTGACTTCAAAAGCACGACTTACGAACTACAGGAGCTGAAAGACAAGTTTAACGAACTGCTGCAGCGCGCTCATGAATACATGAGTTTCCAGAAAAACACCATCCATCATATCTCTCATGAACTGAAAACGCCTATCGCTATACTTGTATCGGAACTGGAACGTTTAAAAAAAGAAGATAATATTAATGTATTGCAGTCCCGTGCAGAACAGCTCAGTAAAAAGGCCGCTTCTCTCGGCGATATTATCAGTGCCCTGCTACAGATCTCCAAACTCGAATCCGGGCAGCAGATCCACCAGGAAACCTTCCGGGTAGATGAACTGCTCTTTGATATCATTGCAGAACTCAATATTGTCAATCCAGATTTTAACTTCGACATCCGCTACATCCCGGAACAGTTTGACGAATCCCTCCTGGAACTGCATGCCAATAAAATGCTGATCAAACAGGCTTTTCAAAACCTGCTGATCAATGCGATACAATATGCCGACAATGAAAGTGCCACCGTACTTATTGATGCCCGGCAAAAGCAATCGCTCCATATCTGCATCAGCAACAGCGGGCACACCATCAGTACAAGCGAGCAACAATATATTTTCGACTATTTTTTCCGGGGGCAAAACAGCCAGCATATCTCTGGTTTCGGGCTGGGCCTGGTATTCACCCAAAAAATATTCCAGATTCATAAGGCAGAGATCAGCTACCGCTCCGAAGCTCCGGGCATGAACTATTTTGAAATAAGCTTCCCCATTACATTAAGCTAATCTTTAAGCGCTTTAAGGTCTTTTTAAGCTCAATTAGGGCACATTTGCAGGCCTTTAATTTAAGCTTACAGTCATGCGTGTACTTTTTATAACCTTTATTACCTTCTTTATTGCTGTAGCAGGCAATGCCCAGGATACCTTATCCTTAAGCCGGACACAGGCTGAGGCGATGTTCCTCCAGAATAACCTGGAACTGCTTGCGGAGAAAATGAATATCGGCCTGCAGGAAGCAGAGGTGATGCAGGCCAAACTCTGGCCCAATCCGGGATTCAACTTCGGCGAAGTCAACTTCTGGGCCACCCAAAGGCAGACCGGCGGACAGGAAGTATCCCCTCCTTTATGGGGCAGCCGCAACTTTGGCCGCAACCAGCAATTCGCCGCGGAATTAAATCAAATGATACAAACAGCCGGTAAAAGAAGGAAACTGATCGCCCTGGAAAAAACCGACGTATCCCGTGCAGAGCAAGAGTTTGAAGAAGTGCTGCGGGACCTTAAATTTGAATTCAGGCAGCAACTTACCGAAATGCAATACCTGCAATTACGCCTGCAAAGCCTGGAGCAGCAACAAAAAGCAGTAAGCAAATTAGTAAAAGCTTACCAGAATCAATTTGAAAAAGGACATATCGCAAAAGCAGAATACCTGCGCCTCAAGGCCCTCTCTTTATCCATCAGTAAAGAACATTATGAAACCAGCTCGGAACTTAACGAAGCCGGCAGTGGTTTGAAAAACCTGATGCATCTCCCGGCAGAACAAGAATTTCGACTGGAGCAGGAAGGTTATTATGTCCCGCTTACACAAGCCTTTCAACCCGATTACCAACAGCTATTGCTGACCGCCAAAGAAAACCGGCCCGATATAAGGCTCGCCGCACTGGATATCAATTATGCAGAACAGAAGATAAGGTATGAAAAATCAATGGCTGTGCCCGACCTGCAACTGCAAATGAATTATGACCGGAACGGTAGTACCATGCTGGATTTCGTCGGTTTTGGAGTAAGTATGGACCTACCCGTCTTCAACCGCAACCAGGGCAATATCAAAAAAGCGAAACTGGAACTGGAACAGGCAAAAGTCAAGTCCAGCCTGAAAGCGCGAACCGCGGAAACCGAACTGAACCAGACCCTGAAAGAGCTGAAAAATGCAGCCGGCTTTATACAAAGCATCGACTCCGATTATGAAAGTTCCCTCGATGAGCTACTGGATAGTTACAATAAAAACTTCAGCACGCGCGCCATCAGCATGCTGGAATACCTCGACTTCCTGGATGCTTATTTAAACAATAAAGACTTCATTCTGAAGGCCAATAAAGACCTCAACAATAATGTACAAAAACTGAATTACATCGTGGGCACAGAAGTCGCCTTATAACCTTATAAACGCTTAAGTATCTCTTATATGAATCGCATACACTTATTAGCAGCGGCTATCCTCCTCCTGGTGACGGCCTGCGGCGAAAAGGAAAAACCCGAAGAGCAGCAGCAGGAAAAATTCTGCATTGATGAAAAATTCAAAAGCAAGATCCAGATCACTACTGTTGCGGAAGCGGCGGTAGTGGAAGGCTACCAGCTGAATGGCCGTATAGAATCCAACCCCAATAAAGTAGTCAACTTTAACAGTCTCCTGAGCGGTATCGTCACCAGCGTACATTTCAACCTGGGGGATAAGGTGACCAAGGGACAGGTACTTGCAGAATTAAAAAGTACAGAGCTCACGGGTTATCAATCCGACATTTCCAATACCAATGCACAGCTCCAACTCGCCCGGGAAAAACTCAAAACAGTAAAATCGCTTTTTGACGATGGGATCGCTTCACAGAAAGAGCTGGTCGAAGCTCAAAGTGAACTCAGCGTATTACAATCAGAACTCAGGAGGCATGAATCCAATATGGGTATGTACTCCGGTAGTGCGTCAAGAGGTACTTTCCAGATCAAAGCACCAGAAACCGGCTATATCACGGCTAAAGAGATTAATCCCGGTATGCAGATCAGCCCGGAATCTGGCTCGTTGTTTACGGTATCTGACCTGAATGATGTCTGGGTTATGGCCAATATTTATGCCAGTAATATCCAAAGTATTTACTCGGGTATGGAAGTCGCCATAAGAACCATTTCCTACCCTGACGAGGTCTTTAAAGGAAAAATAACGACGCTGGCACATGTGCTGGATAATGAAACGAAAGTGCTTAAGGCAAGGATAGAACTGCAAAACCCCGACTTCCGGCTCAAGCCGGGTATGATTGCCGACATCACCGCTTTAAGGCACAGTGGCGGTAACATGGTCTGCATCCCGGTGGCAGCTATTGTATTTGCCGACAACCAGGACTACGTACTGGTATATAAAGATGATTGTAACATCGAGATCAGGAAAGTAAAGATCGCGCACAAGAACAACGCGCAGGTTTATATATCAGAAGGCCTGAATGTGGGTGAAAAAATCATTACCAAAAATCAATTGCTGCTGTACAACCGGATTACCGGCCAATAAACAGGTACAAGCGCTAATAGATAAATAACTCATACGATGCAAAAATTTGTTCAAAGCCTGGTTGCTTTCTCTTTAAAAAATACGGTCATCGTATTTTTCCTGACCGCATTATTGGCTGTTGCCGGAGTAGTGGCTTTAATGAAAACCCCTATAGAAGCCTTCCCTGACGTCACGAATACAAGGGCAAGGATCATTACCCAATGGCCGGGAAGAAGTGCTGAAGAAGTAGAAAAGTTCGTCACCCTGCCCATCATGCGGGAGATGAATACGATCCCTAAAAAATACCAGGTACGTTCCATTTCTTTATTCGGACTTTCGGTAGTGACCGTAGTTTTTGATGATGAAGTCGATGACTTTTACGCGCAGCAATATGCCAATAACCGCGTAAGTTCTGTTAACTTACCGGAAGGCGCTGATGCCGAAGTAGAGCCGCCTTACGGAGCTACAGGAGAGATCTTTCGCTATGTCATCCGGAGTGATCGCCCGATCAAAGAGCTGACATCCTTACAGGACTGGGTGATCTCGCGCGAATTGGTTGAAGTTTCTGGTGTGGCAGATGTCATCTCATTTGGTGGTGAAGAGAAGATCTACGAAATCAAGATCAATCCCACAGAACTGGCCAATTACGACCTCTCCCCGCTCGAAGTATTCGAGGCCGTTTCTAAAAGCAATATTAATGTGGGTGGTGATGTGATCGAAAGAGGTACCCAGGCCTATGTAGTACGTGGTGTGGGCCTGCTGGAAAGTGTGGAAGACATTGAAAACATCATGATCACGACCAAAGGCAATACGCCTATCCTCGTAAAGCACGTAGCCAGTGTAGAGATTGGCGCCAAACCTCGTTTTGGCCAGGTAGGTTTGCAGGGCAAAGATGACTTGGTACAAGGTATCGTAGTGATGCTGCGGGGAGAGAACCCGAATGAAGTAATCGCAAGACTGAAAGATAAGATCAGCGATATCAATGCCCGCATATTGCCTGCTGATGTAAAAATAGAGCCTTTTGTAGACCGTACTGAGCTGGTGAATACGACCGTTAAAACAGTAAGTAAAAACCTGGTGGAGGGTATTGCTTTAGTATCACTGATCGTATTCATTTTCCTGTATAACTGGCGTACTACGGTTATTGTAGCCTCCGTCATCCCTTTATCTTTCCTTTTCGCGCTCATCATGCTGCGCATACAGGGCTTACCGGCCAACCTGATCTCTATGGGATCATTGGACTTCGGTCTGCTGCTGGAAGGGACCTTAGTCATCGTGGAAACGGTCTTCGTAGCGATGGAGCACAAAGCCCAGAAAGTAGGTATGCCGGTCTTTAACCGGATGAGCAAACTGGGGCTGATCAAAAAATCGGCCGGTAGCGTAGCAACCTATATTTTCTTTGCATTGACAATTCTGATCGTTGCCTTATTGCCTATTTTTTCTTTCCAGAAAGTAGAAGGTAAAATGTTTTCGCCTTTAGCGTTCACCTTAGGCTATGCTTTATTAGGCTCACTGCTTCTTAGCCTGACTTACGTTCCGGCCATGTGCAAGGCTTTACTGACCAAGAATATCGAAGAAAAGGAAAATA
>Ga0256900_1000148_pt1 | contig 23075 bp, 19 predicted proteins | sample MC6MC0688MT_FD_190190 | JGI IMG/M metagenome (GOLD analysis project Ga0256900, IMG submission 190190) | Metatranscriptome of enriched soil aggregate microbial communities from Iowa State University, Ames, United States - MC6-MC0688-MT... | ecosystem: Environmental > Terrestrial > Soil >... | reverse complement strand
GTGGACGGGCTGTATGCGATGGCGCCCGCGGCGGCATCGCTGCGTTTGGGCAGCAGGCCCGCAAACGATTGGTTCACCCATTCCACGATGCCCGCCTGCGAGCGGAAGTTGTCGGTCAGGTTCAGGAAGTCGGGCGTCAATTCGCCCACGCCGATATCGGCCACTTCCAGGAACAGCCCCACCTCGGCCTTGCGGAAGCGGTAGATGGATTGCATCGGGTCGCCCACCAGGAACAGGCTGCGGCCGTCGCCCGCCTGCCAGCCCGAGGTCAGCGTGCGCAGCAAGTCCAGCTGCGTCTGGCTGGTGTCCTGGAATTCGTCGATCAGCAGATGGCGGATGGAGGCGTCCAGCTTCAGCAGCAGTTCGCCCGGGTCATCGGCGCTGCCCAATGCGGCCGCCGCGCGCTGCGCGATTTCAATAAAGTCGACCTCGCCGGTGTCAGCAAAGCGCAGACGCAGCTGCGCCACGGCCAGCGCCAAGGTCATCAGCTGCGCGCCCAGCACTTCCCATTGCGCGTCGGTGAAATGCGGCTCGGGGATATCGCGCACGGCGTTCAGGCGGCGCACCCACGGCGCCTGTGCGTCGGCCGCTTCCAGCCACGCCACAAAGGGTTCCTTGTGCGCGCACTTGGCCGGAAAGCCCAGGTTCTTGTTGACCGTCTTGCGCAAGGTGCCCGTGCCGGTCAGCAGCAGATGCGCCACGGCGCGCCACTGGTCCAGCACGTCGGCGTCAGGCGGCAGTTCGTCCGTCCAGTCCAGCAGCGCCAAGAGCTTGTTGTCGTCTTCGCCGTCCTGCAATTGCGCCGCGGCAAGGCGGGCGGGGCCGCACAGCGATTCGGCCCAGCCATACGGCATGGCTTCGCAAAGCGCGTCCAGGTCTTCGCCGATGGCCTCAGCCAGCATGGCTTCCATGCCGGCGCGGTCGGAACCGTGGCGCAGCAGCGGCAGCCATTGGTCGCGCTGGCCGAGCATGTCGGCGATGGCGTCCTTGGCGGCCTGCACGTCTACATCCAGATGCTGGAGCAGGATGCGCACGGCCTCGTAGTCATCAGCCAGATCCAGCGTGGCGCGCGCGGCGGCTTCATAGTGCGCGCGCGCATCGTCGGTGATCTCGGGCATGCCGCCCAATTCAGACAGCCAGGGCATGCTGCGCACCAGCCCCGCGCAGAACGAATCGATGGTGCGTATCGCCAAACGCGCCGGGTGGTCCAGCAGGTGCCAGCCCTGCGCCTCGTTGCGCGCCAGCGCAGCGCGCGCCAGTTCCCAGCTGCGGCGTTCGTGCATGGCCTCGGGCGGCGCGTCCAGCCCGCGGCGCAGTTTGCTTAGCACGCGCGCATGCATTTCGGACGCGGCCTTGCGGGTGAACGTGATGGCGACGATTTCTTCCGGCCGGTTCACGGTGGCCAGCAGCGCCAGAATGCGGTCGGTCAGCAGCTCGGTCTTGCCGGAGCCGGCCGGCGCTTGCACGAGAAACGAGCGGGTCGGGTCCAGCGCGTCGGTGCGTGCGGCGTGGTCCTGTGGCAGGCGTTCAATGTCGGCCATGGCTTAGGCGTCCTCGTCGTCAAGATGCAAACGCAAGAACGGCAATGCATCGCAGTATTTCAAATCGTCGCGGCGGTAGGCCACGTTGGCCGCCACCCCCGCCACGTACTCATCGGCCAGGGCCTCGATGGCCACGCGCCAGCGTTGCCGGATTTCAGGCCAGGACAGGCCATCGAAATACTTGCTGTCGCTAGCGAGGGTGACGCCGGGCACGCCCAAGTCTTCGTCGGCCAGACCTTGCGCAGCGACTTGCCGCGCGTGAATCTGCGCCAGCACCAGGCCGGCCACTTCGCCGCCCGCGGCGTCCGCCAGCACCGACGCATAGAACGGCAGCTGCACGTTCACCGGACGGCTGCGCGACCAATCAGGTTCGGGCTTGGCGGCGGCCACGCCCGTTTTGTAGTCGACGATGACGTTGCGCCCGTCCGCCAGGCTATCGATCCGGTCAAGCCGCAGCTTCAGGTTCAGCGCGCCGCGCTGCCACTGATGATTCTTTTCGACCTGGGCAACCGCGAACGGCAGGCGCTGCGCCTCCATGTCGAGCCACGACGCCAGCACGGCGCGCGCCCGTTGGCATTCAAGCGCCCTCAAGGCCGGCGCGTAGTCCTTGAGTTCTTCGTCTGCGGCTTGCGCCACGGCCTGCTCCAGCAAGGCGGGCAAGCGGCCCGTGGCCATGACGTCATGCAGCGTTTCTTGGTCGGGCATCATGCCCCACACCAGCTCCAGTGCTTTATGCAGGAACTGGCCGCGCACGTTCACAGTGGCGCTGTCCGCATACGGCGCAAGCTCGCGTCCGCCCAACCGGTGCCGCACGAAGGCCCACAAGGGATTGCGCGCCTGCGTGTCCAGCACGTCCAGGCCGCCGCCCCCGCGGTTGCCCGGCGCAAGCGGCGGGCCCTGGTTGTCTTCCAATGATTCCTGCGGCAATGCGGTGGCAAGCTCGGCTGCGGCCGGCGTGAAGTCTGTTAGCGCGGCAGCCGCGATCAACGGTGATGGGCGCAGTTCGCGCTCGCCATCCATATGGGCATGGCTGACGATGATGTCGGGCGCGCAACGGCACAGCGCGGCATACATGCCTTCGGCCCATTCGCGTTCGCGTTCGGGCGTGGCGCGCGGGGCCTTGGCCAGACGCAGCACCGCCAGCGGCAACAGCGGATTCGGCTTGGGAGACGCGGGCAAGACGTCGTCTGTCAGGCCCAGCATCCACACGCCATCCCAAGAACCGCCCTCGGCTTCCAGCAGGCCCAGCACGTCCAGCCGCGCCAAGGGGTCGCGTTGCGGCTGGAACGAGGCGGACCGCGCCACGCTTTGCAGCAGGTTCACCGCGGCCACGCCACCCAACCGGCCAGCCGCAGGCGCCAGCGCCGAAAAGCTGCCCAGCGCATCGCCCAACGCGCCCATGACTTGATAGCCCACGCTGTCCAGCACGCCTTCGCCCGGGAAACCCAGCGCCATCAGCGCGGCCTTCATGCGCAACATCCAGACGTCGCAGGTGGCTTGGCGGCCGCCTTGCGTCCAGATTTCCATGGCCTGATTCCAGGCTTGCGCCAACGCAGGCGTGTCGGCCAACAGCTTCTTCCATGCTTGTGGGCCGACATGCTGCACAGCCTGACGGCGCCAGCGCGCGTCGATAGCAGCCAAGCGCGCACGGTCGCGCACATCGCTTGCGCAATGCCCCGCCAGCAGCGCCGCACCCAGCACGTCCACGCCACAGCCCTTGCCATCGGCGCATTCGGCCAACGCCCGCAGCCACGCCAACGCCGCACGCGCCATGGGCCATTCATTCAGCGGGCGGCCCACGGCCACGTTGAAGGCATACGCCGGCGCGCCATCGCGGCCTGCCAGCGCCTGACTCAACACGCGCCGCGCGAAGGGTGACTCGGCTTCCAGCTGCGGCGACACGATGGCGTAGCGCCCATGCGGATGCGCCTTCAATTGACTTGCCGCCCACGCCGCCGCGGCGCGCCATTCCGCGCCCTGGTCCGCAGCCTCGAATCGCCGCGCCACGGTTTCCACCCGCTGGGCATCGCGCCATTGCGCAACCGCCGTGCCTTGCGCTTCGAAGGCGCGCAGCAAGCGCTGAAAGCGCGGCGACACATCCGTGAAGCCGGCCAGCACCAGCTGCGCGGGCGTGGCCAGCCGGCCATCTTCCAGCGCGCGCAACACGCGCGCATAGCCCTGGTTGGCATCTTCGGCGTCAATGCTGGCCAGCGTTTCGCGATAGCGCTCGCGCCAGCGGGCAAAGCCGCGGTATTCGTCTGTGTCCGCCCCAGACGGCACGTGCAAATCCCATTCGTCCATCAACAGGTCGGCGTCCATGGACAGCCGCGCCGCCTGGCTGGCGTCCAACAGCACGCGTTCGGCTTCTTCGGCGCGGATGGCTTGCGTCCACACCAATTGCGTGGCGAAACTGTCCAGCCGGTAGGCGGGCACGTCGTCGTCGGTTTCAAACGCCAGTTCGTTGGCGGACTCGGCCAGCCACGCCGACAGCGGCAGAATGCGCGGCAGTTCGCTGACTTGGCGTTCCTGGCGCAGCAGCCCCGCCAGTTCCAGCGTGAGCCGGCGCGACAGGCGGTTGTTCACCGTCAGCACCAGCGTGTCCGCGGCGGGCATGGCGCCGATGTCGGGCAACGACAAAGAGGGAAAGGAAAACGATGCGTCCTGCATGGGCATCCAAAAATCGCGCGCGGGTGGCGGGCGGAGAAAACAAAAAACGACGGAAAAAACTCCGTCGTAGGATACCGCGAGCCGAGGCGGGATAAAACGCTGAAAAACCGGCTAGAAGCCGCAGAGCGCCGCCAGGTTTTCCCAATGGATCTGCATCTGAGGCGTGGTGTAACCCCAGAACGCCAGGCCCAGCACGGCGGCCAGCGCCAACACGCCCACGGCGCGCCAGCCGCGATGGCGTCGAACGTCGGGGGCAGGGGCTGACATTTCTGATAGGTCTCCGTGTGACATATTGGGCGCAGTGGCGGTTAGCCCCAAGTCAAGCCGACGCCGGCCGGGGTTCCACCGGCGTCACCGGCTGTTCGCGCACCGGCAGGCACAGCAACGCGGCGATGACGGCAAGCGCCACGCCCAGCCACCAGACCATATCGTAATTGCCCGTCTTGGCGTAGGCATAGCCGCCCAGCCAGACGCCGATGAAGCTGCCCAGTTGATGGCCCAGGAACACAATGCCCGACAGCGTGGCCGCATAGCGCAGGCCGTAGATCTGCCCGATCAGGCCTTGCGTGAGCGGCACCGTGCCCAGCCAGAACAGGCCCATCCACGCCGCAAACGCGTACAGCACCCAGGCCGACAGCGGCATCGCCAGCAAGAGCAAGATGCCGAAGGCGCGCATGAAATACACCAGCGCCAACAGCCGCTTCTTGCTGTGCTTGCCGCCTAGCTTGCCCGCGTAGAACGAACCCACCACGTTGAACAGGCCGATCAACGCCACGGCGGTTGCGCCCTGCCCCGGCGTCAGGCCGCCGTCGGTGACGTAGGCCGGCAAGTGCAAGGTGATGAAGGCGGTGTGAAAGCCACAGACGAAGTAGCTCCAGAACAGAAAGTGGAACGACGGATGGCGCACCGCTTGCCGCACGGCGGACGCCAGCGACTGCTGCGGCCCCGACTGCGCTTGCGGTCGGCCGCGCAGGAAGTACGCCAGCGGCGCGGCGCAGGCCACGAACAGTGACAGCACCCACAACGCGCCCGGCCAATCCATGCCGGTAATCAGCGCCTGCCCGGTTGGCACCACGGCGAACTGGCCCAACGATCCGCCCGCGCTGGCGATGCCCATCGCGGTGCTGCGGTAGGCCGGCGGCACCGCGCGCGCCACCACCGGCAAAATCACCGGGAACGTGGTGCCCGCCTGCCCCAGGCCGACCAGCACGCCCGCGCTCAGGTACAGCGTGGTTTCGTCGGTGGCGAAGCGCGTGCCGATCATGCCCAGCATGTACAGCACCGCACCCAGCGCGATCGTGCGGCCCGAGCCGTAGCGGTCGGCCAGGATGCCCATGAAGATACAGGCCACGCCCCAGACCAGGTTCTGCAAGGCGAACGCCATGGAAAAGACGTCGCGGCCCCAGCCATGCGCCAGGCCCATCGGCTGCATGAAAAGACCAAAAGTGGCGCGCACGCCCATGGCAAGCAGCACCACCAGAGTGCCCAGGATGAGGGTGCGCGTGGAAATCGAATCGGTTTGGCTAGACATGAAACCCGTGTCTCGTTGTTGTGTGGGTCTGTGTCCCCTCCTCGGGACAGCTTTCGACATCTTAAACAAATCGCCCTGGGCGAACCGGCAATAGCCATGCTGACGCATCCCACATTTCCGGCCCCGTGCGCCCCTGATCCCTAGGGCGTACCCCTACGACTAAGGTCGTGTGTCCGGCGAAGCGATGCGTCTCTATATTGGGCAGAGGCCCGCCCGGCATCACCGTGCGGGCCGCCCCGGACTGGCATGCCGTCCGGCAATAACAACAAGGAGACCCCACATGCCCTCCCCCCAACCCCAGGTTGCCGCCGTCCTCCGGCATCCCAAATATCAGGAATTACTGCGCCGCCGCAGCCGCACCAGCCTGCTGTTCTTCGCCATCGCCAGCGTGATCTACGCGGGCTTCATTCTGACCCTTGCGTTCGACCCCGTCTTCTTCGCACGCCCCATGCCGGGCATGACGATGAGCATCGGTGTCCTGACCGGCACGCTCGTCGTGTGCAGCGCCGTGGTGCTGATCTCGGCCTACGTCCATATCTCCAATACCGTCTTCGACCCTCTGCTGGCCGCCATCATCAAGGACGTGTCATGAAAAACAAGAAACTGGGCGCCGCACTGATCTTCGTGCTGGGCTGCGCGCTGGCAGGCGCCGCGCGCGCCGCCACGAACGCGCAAACCAGCACCTCCGCCATCGTCATGTTCCTGGTGTTCATTGCGGGCACCATGGGCATCACCTACTGGGCGGCCAAGCGCACGCACACCACCTCTGACTTCTACACGGCGGGCGGCGGCTTGTCGGGCTTTCAAAACGGCTTGGCCATTGCGGGCGACTATCTTTCCGCAGCCTCGTTCCTGGGCATCGCGGGCATGGTCTATGTCAGCGGCTTTGACGGCATGATCTACGCCATCGGCTTTCTGTTCGGCTGGCCGGTCGTGATGTTCCTGATCGCCGAACGCCTGCGCAACCTGGGCCGCTACAACTTTGCAGACGTGACGTCGTTCCGGCTGGCGCAGACGCCGATGCGCGTGCTGGCCGCCAGCGCGTCGTTGCTGATCATCGCGCTGTACCTGATCGCGCAGATGGTGGGCGCGGGCAAGCTGATCGTGCTGCTGTTCGGGCTGGACTACAACATCGCCGTGCTGATCGTGGGCTCGCTGATGATGATCTACGTCGCCTTCGGCGGCATGACGGCCACGACCTGGGTGCAGATCATCAAGGCGGTGCTGATGCTGTTTGGCGCCACGCTGATGACGGTGCTGGTGATGGCCGCCTTTGAATACAGCCCCGACGCGCTGCTGGCCGAAGCCGCGCGCGTGCATCCGTCGGGCATGGAACTGTTGGCGCCGGGCGCGGAAGTCAGCAGCAATCCGCTCAATGCTTTGTCGCTGGGCATCGCGCTGGCGTTCGGCACCGCCGGGCTGCCGCACATCCTGATGCGCTTTTTCACCGTGTCCAACGCCAAGGAAGCGCGCAAGTCGGTCATCTACGCCAGCTCCTTCATCGGCTACTTCTACCTGCTCACCTTCATCATTGGCTTCGGCGCCGTGGCATTGCTGGTGCGGCATCCCGAGTATTACGTGACGGGCGCGGACGGCAGCTTCGACATGATGAAAAGCCTGATCGGCGGCACCAACATGGTGGCCGTGCATCTGGCCAACGCGGTGGGCGGCAACCTGTTGCTGGGCTTCCTGGCGGCCGTCACCTTCGCCACCATCGTCGCGGTGGTGGCGGGGCTGGCGCTGGCGGGCGCGGCGGCCATCTCGCATGACCTGTACGCCAACGTCATCGCCCGTGGCCGCGCCACCGAGCACCAGCAAATGCGCATATCCCGCTTGTCCACCATCGCGCTGGGCATCCTGGCCATTCTGCTGGGCATCGTGTTCGAAAATCAGAACGTGGCCTTCATGGTGGGGCTGGCCTTCGCCATTGCCGCCAGCGCCAACTTCCCCGTGCTGGTGCTGTCGATTTCATGGCGCGGCTGCACCACGCGCGGGGCCACCATCGGCGGCTTTCTTGGCTTGGCCTGCGCCACGATCTGGGTCGTGCTGAGCAAGACCGTGTGGGTGGATGTGTTCGGTTTCGCCACCCCCATCACCCCGTTTCCCAACCCGGGCATCTTGTCCATCCCGCTTGCCTTCTTCTCGATCTGGCTGTTCTCCAAGCTGGACCACAGCCCACGCGCCCAGCAGGAAGCCGCGGCGTTTGACGCCTTGACCGTCCGCAGCCAGACGGGCATCGGCGCCACCACCGCCGTCGCCCATTAACCCCCACTAACCCCACACCGGAGCCACCATGGAACCCATCCGCGATCTCTATCCCGTGCCTCAGGGCTTTGCCGGGCCGGACACGGTGACGCAGGATCAATACCGCGCGGGCTATGCCGCGTCGGTCGCCGATCCCGATGCGTTCTGGGCGAACGCCGCACAGCGCGTGCAGTGGTATCGCAACCCCACGCAAATCCGCGACGTCAACCTGGACGCCGACGACTTCCGCATCCGCTGGTATGCCGATGGCGAATTGAATGTCAGCGTGAATTGCCTGGATCGGCATCTGGAAAAACGCGGCGACAAGGCCGCGCTGATCTGGGAGTCTGACAACCCTGACGAGCCCGCCCAACGCATCACGTACCGCGCGCTGCACGCCAAGGTCTGCAAGATGGGCAACGCGCTGCGCCGGCAGGGCATCGGCCGGGGCGACCGCGTCACGATCTATTTGCCGATGATTGTCGAGACCGTTGCCGCGATGCTGGCCTGCGCGCGCATCGGGGCCGTACATAACGTGGTGTTCGGCGGATTCGCGCCCGCTTCCATCGCCGACCGCGTGCGCAACTGCGGCGCCAAAGCCATCATCACCGCCGACGAAGGGCGCCGCGCCGGCCGCCCCATTCCTTTGAAGGCCAACGTGGACGCCGCGCTCGACATGCCGGGCATGGAAGGCGTGCGCACGGTGCTGGTGGTGAAGCACACGGGCGCATCCGTCCCGATGAAGGCCGAACGCGATTACTGGCTTGACCGCCTGATGGACCGCGAGCCGGACGAGTGCATTCCCGAACGCATGAACGCCGAAGACCCGCTCTTCATCCTGTACACATCGGGCAGCACCGGCAAACCCAAAGGCATGCTGCACACGACGGGTGGCTACCTGGTGTATGCGTCCTACACGCACGCCGCCATCTTCGACATCCGCGACAGCGATGTGTTCTGGTGCACGGCCGACGTCGGCTGGATCACCGGCCACAGCTATCTGGTGTATGGGCCGCTGGCCAACGGCGCAACCTCGTTGATGTTCGAAGGCGTGCCCAGCTACCCGGACGCCTCGCGCTTCTGGCAAGTGATCGACAAACATCAGGTCACCATCTTCTACACCGCCCCCACCGCCATCCGCGCGCTGATGCGCGAAGGCGCCGAACCCGTGCGGCGCACGTCACGACAATCGTTGCGCTTGCTGGGCAGCGTGGGCGAACCCATCAACCCCGAAGCCTGGCGCTGGTATCACGATGTGGTGGGCGAAGGCCGCTGCCCTATCGTAGATACCTGGTGGCAGACAGAAACGGGCGGCATCCTGATTTCACCGTTGCCGGGCGCCAAGGCGTGCAAGCCCGGCGCGGCCAGCATGCCGTTCTTCGGTATCCAGCCCGAGTTGGTCGATGTGAAAACCGGCACGGTGATTCAAGGGCCGGGCGAAGGCAACCTGTTCATCCGCGGCTCGTGGCCGGGGCAAGCGCGCACGGTGTATGGCGACGAGCAGCGCTACATCCAGGGTTGCTTCAAGGACTATCCCGGCATGTACTTCACCGGCGACAGCTGCCGCCGCGATGAAGACGGCGACTACTGGATCACCGGCCGCGTGGACGACGTGCTCAACGTCAGCGGCCACCGCATCGGCACGGCCGAATTGGAAAGCGCGCTGGTCTCGCATCCAAAGGTGGCGGAAGCGGCGGTCGTGGGCTTCGCGCACGACATCAAGGGCCAGGGCATCTACGTGTATGTCACGTTGAAAACGGGCACATCGCAGTCGGACAGCTTGCGCCAGGAGCTGGTGGCGCACGTGCGCCGCGAGATCGGGCCCATCGCCACGCCCGACCATCTGCAATGGGCGCCCAGCCTGCCCAAGACGCGCTCGGGCAAGATCATGCGGCGCATTCTGCGCAAGATCGCCGAGAACACCATCGATGACTTGGGCGACATCACCACGCTTGCCGATCCGTCCGTTGTGCAAGCGCTGGTGCGCGAACGGCGTGTGGCATGATCGCCCGATGCCTGTTCTGCTTATTGCCGACGATCACCCGCTATTCCGCGACGCCCTGCGAGGGGTGATCGATCGGGTGATGCCCGGCGCCGTCATCCATGAAGCCGACCAGATCAGCGCGCTTTACGATCTGGTCGACTCCTGCCCCGATGCCGACCTGCTGCTGCTGGATCTGGACATGCCCGGGTCGTCCGGCCTGGGTCCGCTGATTCATCTGCGCGGCCAGCAGCCGCAACTGCCGATCGTCATCGTATCGGCGCATGAAGATCCGCTCTTGATACGCCGGGCGCTGGCGCATGGCGTGATGGGCTTCATCCCAAAATCGTCCGATGCCGATACCTTGGGCGCGGCGCTGTTGCATGTGCTGGAGGGCGGCACCTGGCAGCCCGAGGCCGGCTACGGCGCCACCGGTCCAGCCCGCACAACGGCCGCGCCGTCGCCGGGAAAGTCGTTGGCGGCCAGCGTGCGCGAACTGACGCCGCAGCAATTCCGCGTGCTGCAAATGGTGGGTGCGGGCCTGTTGAACAAGCAGATCGCCCATGAGCTGCGCGTGTCCGAAGCCACCATCAAAGCGCACATGACTTCCATCATGCGCAAGCTCGGTGTCACCAACCGCACGCAAGCGGTCTTGATTGCGGGCCGGCTGGGCTTGAACACCTGGCGCTACGGCGCCAAGTTCTGATCGCGCAACTGCGCGGATAAAAACGCGCGCAGCGAGGCCGGTTTGACCGGCTTGGCCAACACCCGGTAGCCGCGCAATCGCGCCGCGTGCTTCAAGGCGTCGCCGCCGTCGGTTGACAACAATGCGCCGCGCACGCCAGGCGTAGCCGCCCGCAACACGTCCAGGCTGTTCAGCCCGTCCAGCCGATCACAGAGGTGATAGTCGACCAGCAGCACATCGGGTTGATGGCGCATCAGCGCCAGCGCGTCGTTCAGGTGAGTGGCACACAGTACGCTGGCCTGCCAACGTTCCAGCAAGGCCTGCAAGCCGCTTAAATGATGGGGATCATGGTCCAGGCACAACACACGCAAACCTTGCAACGACGCGGGCGGCAAAGGCGCAAGCGACATCGTGGCCCCGCCAGACCAGGGCGCAGGCACGCGCGACACGCGAATCGAGAACACACTGCCGCGATGCATTTCAGACTGGACATCCAGCGTGTGCGCGAGCAGCATCGCAAAGCGCCGGCAGATGGACAGGCCCAGCCCAAAGCCCCGTCCGCCGCGGCTCAAGGGCTGCTCATAGCGGTGGAACTCGTCGTAGATCCTGCGCAGCTGATGCGCCGGAATGCCCGGCCCCGTGTCCCACACTTGCAGCGCCACCTCGCCGCCCCGAGGCCGGGCGCACAGCAGGATGCGTCCGCTGTGGGTGTAGCGCAGCGCATTGGCCAGCAGGTTCTGCAGCATGCGCCACAACAGGCGCGGGTCGCTGCGTATATAAATTGGACCCCGTGCATGCAGGCGCAATTGCAGGCCGGCGCGCAACGCCAGTTCGCCGTATTGGTCGGCCAACTGGTGCAACATCGGTTGCACGTCGAAGTCGCTCAACGCCGGTTTGAGCGCGCCGGCATTCAGACGGGAAATATCCAGCAGGCCGTCCAACAGTTTTTCTGCCGCGCGCAGTGATGTATTGATCCGCTCGGCCAGATGACGTTGCTCTTCGGGTTTGTCCTCGTCATGCAAGGCCGAGGCGAACAGGCGCGCGGCGTTGATGGGTTGCAGCACGTCATGGCTCACCGCCATCAGGAACTGGGTGCGCGAGCGTTGCGCAAGCTCGGCCTCGCGTTCGGTGCGTTTGAAATCTGTGATGTCGCTGTAACTGGTGACATAACCGCCACGGGGCAAGGGCCGGCCATGCCACTCCAGCACCCGGCCCGAGCGCAGCGTGCGCTGATTGCGGTAGACCGACCCCGCCTGCATGAAAGCGATCCGCCTGCGGACCAATCCTTCAATGTCCAGCCCCGGCCCCGCGCCGAATTTGCCGCGCCGCGCGTTGAAGCGGATGACATCGGCCACCGGGCGTCCCACCCGCAGCAGCCCCTCGGGGTAATCAAAGAAGCGCTGGTACTGCCGGTTCCATGCCACCAGCCGCATCTTCGCATCGACCACGCTGACGCCTTGCTCCAGATGCTCCAGTGCGGCCAGCACATCGGGCGCCCGGCCGCCTGCGCGCAGGCTGGGCGCCAGCCGGACAGCGGCCAGCCCCAGCGCGGCGAAGCTCAACAAGGCAAGCGCAAGCCAGCCCAGCATCATGGCGCGTGTCTCCTGCGTTCAGGGAAGGTGCCGCGGGCGGTTCGTTTTTCTGATCGTGGGCCGGCGGCGCTGCGGGCATTATGCCGTCGGCACGGCCACGCGGACGGCCTTCGCCCAATTTTCAGACTGGTCCTAAATTTGACGCAGGAATCGCGCCCTGATTTGGGGCTTGCTGCGGCTGCTGATAGACTTGCGTCCTGCTCGGACTGCCGCGCCCGCAGTGATAAACTCTGGCCCGGAAGATTCTCTGCAATATCAAAACGTTAGTGTCGTTTTGACTGTCTCGCCGTAGTTAAATGGATATAACCGGCCCCTCCTAAGGGTCAATTGGTGGTTCGATTCCACCCGGCGAGGCCATCCTCCGGCCTCGATCCCGACGCCTGCCCCCCCAAAAATTTTCCGCACGTTCAGCCAGATGAGGGTTAATCCGGGCTACGCTCACGCGCCTTGCGCCGTTAGCTTCTCATGTCGCGCCTTGTGACGAATTGAAGCGACGTCAATACGTCACCGATATTTTTTTCAGTCATCATTGCGAATCGCCTTGCGTACAACTTAATGTGCTGTTTAAATTCGACGCGTAAGCCCCTAATTCATCTGGACTTTTCCTGAACCGACGTCCCGCCGGCTTAAGAAATACTTCTTCACATACTGACAAGCCTGCTCAAACCATGGCATTTTCCTGGAAACGTGCAATTGCGAACGCGGTAGCGCCGGCGGCGCTGGCGCTGTGCGCGCTCCTGCCCCCTGCCGCGCAAGCCGCAAAGAATTCCGACCCTTGCAAGACGAACGCCAAATCGGCGGCCTGCAAGGCGCAACAAGCCAAGAAAGCTCCCGCTCCGAAAGCCGCCTCTGGCAAGAGCTCGGCCGGTAAACAAGCCGCCCCTGCCGCCAAGAAGGCGCCGCCCAAGTCTTCATCCACCGCCAAGAAGGCGGCCCCGCCCAAAGGCGGCAAGCAAGCGGCCGGCAAGGCCACGCCGCCCAAGAAGACGGCCGCCGCCTCGGGCAAGAACGGCAAACCGAACAAACCTGCGGCCACCCGTGGCCGCTCGGGCGCAGCCGCGTCCGCCGCCATGCCGCCGCCCGCGGCATCGGTGCGCGCCGAAGCCGCCGCGCTGCGTTCCAGCACCGCCTATGTGCAAGACCTGGAAACGTCGACCGTCCTGTTCGCCAAGAATGAAAACGTCGTGCGCCCCATCGCGTCGATCTCGAAGCTGATGACCGCGGTGGTGGTGGTTGACGCCAACCTGCCGATGGATGAAATGCTTGAAATCACCGACGACGATGTCGATGGTCTGAAGCACACCACCTCACGGCTGCGCGTGGGCACCAAGCTGTCGCGCGGCGACATGCTGCATCTGGCGCTGATGTCGTCCGAGAACCGCGCCGCCAACGCGCTGGGCCGGCACTACCCGGGCGGCTTGCCCGCTTTTGTCGCGGCGATGAACGCCAAGGCGCAGTCGCTGGGCATGACCAGCACGCACTTCATTGAGCCGACTGGCCTGTCGAGCAACAACGTGTCGTCGCCGCATGATCTGGCCCGCTTGCTGCGCGCCGCCTCGCAGCGTCCGCTGATCCATCGCTACTCGACCGACACCGAGTACGACGTCGAGATCAACAACCGCACGCAGACCTTCCGCAACACCAACCTGCTGGTGCGCAAGCCCGACTGGGACATCAAGGTCTCCAAGACGGGCTACATCAACGAAGCGGGCGAATGCCTGGTGATGCTGGCCCGCATCAATGGCCGCGATCTGGCCATCGTGCTGCTGGACTCGCAAGGCAAGCTGTCGCGCATTGGGGATGCCGTGCGCATCCGCCGCATTGTGCAAAGCGAAGTCGCGCTGGCGTCGATTCAGCCGGGCGGTTGAACCCGGCGGTTGCCTCGGCGCTACCCGCAAAAAAAGGCCCGATATATGCATCGGGCCTTTTTTCATGCGCACGCGGGCGGACTCGGGCTACGCCGCCACCGGCCGCTTGCTGCGCAACGGTTTGGCGTCATACATCGAGGCAGGCAGCCCTTCCAGCACGGCTTGCGCGTTTAACGACCGGATCGGCACCGCCGCATCCGGTGGAATGCGCCCGTCGGCCTGCAACAGCTGATAGCGCAGGCAACATACCCGCAGGAAAGAGGTGAAGTTGGCGGCCTCGCCGCGGTACTCGATGAGTTCGTCGTACAGGCGTTCGATCAGCTGCGTGACGCGCATGCCGTCACGCCCGGCGATTTCTTCCAGCACCTGCCAGAACAACTGCTCCAGCCGCAAGCTGGTGGCCACGCCATGCAAGCGCAACGAACGGGTTTCGGGCGCGTAGGACTGTTCGCTCGCGCGGATGAAGATTTCACACATGAGAGCTCCTGAGCCGGGACCGGCACCGCACTTAAGCGGTGCGTCTTCGGTGGATCACTGTACGACGTTTGCCGTACGGCCTGCAAGACGCGGCGCGCCCTAGGCCTTTCGGGGGCCGACCCCCGCCATTCTGCAACGACACGTTTCCCAACGGCCATCCATCCCGACTCGGTTGATATAAATCATGGTCTCGAAAGTGCGAGCGTTCGAGCATAGTGAAACTGATCAGACTTCGGAGGCAGAGATGGACAAGACCATGAAGGCCGCAGTTGCACGAGCATTCGGCAAACCCCTGGTAATCGAAGAAGTCGCCGTGCCCCGCCCCGGTCCGGGTGAACTGCTGGTGAAGATCGAAGCTTGCGGCGTATGCCATACCGACCTGCACGCCGTCCAGGGCGACTGGCCCGTCAAACCCAATCCCCCCTTCATTCCCGGCCACGAGGGCGTGGGCCACGTTGTGGCGGTGGGCGCGGGGGTCACGCACGTCAAGGAAGGCGACCGCGTAGGCATCCCGTGGCTGTACTCCGCCTGCGGCCATTGCGAGCACTGCCTGGGCGGCTGGGAAACCCTGTGTGAGCAGCAACAAAACGCCGGCTATTCCGTCAATGGCGGTTTTGCCGAATACGCGCTGGCCGCCGCCGATTACGTGGGGCTGCTGCCGAAAAACGTGGGCTTCGTCGACATCGCCCCCGTGCTGTGCGCGGGCGTCACCGTCTACAAGGGCCTGAAGATGACGGATACCCGCCCGGGCAACTGGGTGGTGATTTCGGGGATCGGCGGGCTGGGCCATATGGCGGTGCAATACGCCAAGGCTATGGGTCTGAACGTAGCCGCTGTCGACATCGACGACACGAAGCTGGAACTGGCGCGGCGCCTGGGCGCGGAAGTCACCGTGAACGCCAAGACCACCGACCCCGCCGCCTACCTGAAGCGCGAAATCGGTGGCGCGCATGGGGCGCTGATCACCGCCGTATCACCCAAGGCCTTTGAGCAGGCGATGGGCATGGTGCGCCGCGGCGGAACCGTGGCATTGAATGGCTTGCCGCCGGGCGACTTCCCGCTGTCGATCTTCGACATGGTGTTGAACGGCGTTACCGTGCGCGGCTCCATCGTGGGGTCGCGGCTGGACTTGCAGGAGTCGCTGCAATTTGCCGAGGAAGGCAAGGTGCACGCCACCGTCGCCACGGAACGCCTGGAGAACATCAACAGCGTGTTTGACCGCATGAAAGCAGGCCAGATCGAAGGGCGCATCGTGCTTGATTTCGCGTGATGGCGGGCGCGGCCACCGCGCCACGCACAAGGGCCTGGGGCGGCTGCCGCCCCAGGCCCTTGTTTCATTCCAACGTGCCGCTCAGTGCGCGATCTTCGTGCCCAGTACCGCCAGGAATTGCGACAGCCATGCCGGGTGCGCGGGCCATGCGGGCGCGGTCACCAGGTTGCCATCGGTGTACGCCTGATCGATGCCGATTTCGGCATAGGTGCCGCCGGCCAGACGCACTTCGGGTGCGCAAGCCGGGTACGCCGAGCACGTGCGGCCTTTCAGGATGCCGGCGGCGGCCAGCAGTTGCGCGCCGTGGCAAACGGCCGCGATCGGTTTACCGGCCTGATCGAAATAACGCACGATATCCAGCACCTTTTCGTTCAAGCGCAGGTATTCCGGTGCGCGTCCGCCCGGAATCACCAGGCCGTCGTAGGACGCGGGTTCGACGCGAGCGAAATCAAAATTCAGCGCGAAGTTGTGCCCGCGCTTTTCGCTGTAGGTCTGGTCGCCTTCAAAATCGTGAATGGCGGTGGCGATGGTGTCGCCCGCTTTCTTGTCCGGGCACACTGCATGCACCGTATGCCCCACGGCCAATAGCGTCTGGAACGGCACCATGGTTTCGTAGTCTTCGGCGTAATCGCCGACCAGCATCAACAGTCTTTTACTCATGAATGTCTCCTTGGGATGGGGGGTGGCGGCCGGTTACGCGCCCAGCGGGGTGGGACCCGGTTCTTGATGTTCTAGCGGCCATTGTGCCCCCGTGCGGAAGACGGATGGTGGTAATGGGATACCACGCGGGGGATGCCGCGGGGTCCCATGCCTGACCGCACGTTCAGCGCGGCAGTGATGAGCCGCCGCAGATCGCGATATCCTGGCCGGTGATGGCTGCCGCCTCTCGCGACAGTAGAAAGTGCACCAATGCCGCGATTTCCTCCGGTTGGATCAACCTGCCGATCGGCGGCATGCGCGGTGCGCTGGCCACGCGCGCCGGGTCTTGCAGCATGGCCGTCTGCGTGGCGGCCGGCGACACCACATTCACCGTCACGCCATCGGGCGCCAATTCTGCGGCCCAGCTGCGCGCCAGCGCCACCAGCGCGGCCTTGGACGCGGCGTACTGACTGCGGCCGGGCATACCCTGCGCCACGCGGCTGCCGATCAGCACCACGCGGCCGTCGCCGCGCGCGGCCATCTCGGGTGTCAACAACTGCGCGAGCCGGACGGCGACATCGACGTGCAACTTCCACATGCGTTCGCCGTCGGCGGGGTCCATCCGCGCCAGAGGCCCCACCCGCAAAACGCCCGCGGCATGGACCAGGGCGCGCGCCTCCTTCAGGGTTTCCAAGGCCTGCCGCGTGGCCGGCTCGTCGCACAGGTCGACCGTGATGTGGCGATACGCGGCGTGCTGCGCCACGGCAGGCCCGATGTCCAGGCCGGCCACGTTCCATCCCGCGTTCAGCAGATGCTGCACGATGGCCAGGCCGATACCGCCCGTGGCGCCGGTCACCACGGCCAGGCCCGCGTTGGGCTTACTCGACATGGATGCGCCCCTCGTCCACGATTTTGCGCGAGCGCGCCATGTCATCCTTTTGAAAGCGGGCGAACTCGGCGGCCGAGCCCGGCGTCAACGTCACGCCAAGCGCTTCGTATTTGGCCGTCATGCCCGAAGCCAGGGCCTTGTTGACCTCGGCATTCAGTTTCTCGACGACGGGCGTGGGCGTGCCGGCCGGCGCCCAAAGCCCGTACCAGCTATAGAACTGATAGCCGGGCAAAACTTCGCTGACGGTGGGCACGTCGGGCAGATTGGGCAAGCGCGATTCGGACGTCACGGCCAGAATCTTCAGCATGCCGCTCTTGTAGTACGACACCGCGCCCAGCACCGGGTCGATGAAACCATCGATGCGCCCGCCCACCAAGTCTTGCTGCGCGGGCGATGTGCCGCGATACGGAATCACCGTGTAGTCGAGCCCGCCCTGCCGCTTTAGCAGCTCCGTGGCCAAATGGCCGGCCGACCCGATGGAGCCCACCGCAAAGGTGAGCCGGCCGGGGTTCTGTTTGGCGTAGGTCAGCAAGCCGGCCAGATCGGTCACCGGCAACTCTTTTTTCACGGACAGCGACAACGGCGCCTTGCCCGCCAAGGCTACCGGCACGAAGTTCTTGTCGACATCGAACGGCACCGACTTCATCGTCATCGGCGCGGTCGTGAAGGTAGACGCGTTGAACAGCAAGGTGTAGCCATCGGCCGATGATTTGGCCACGACGTCGGCGCCGATGATGCCATTGCCCCCCGACCGGTTCTCTACGATGAAAGTCTGCCCGGTCTGCTCGCTGAGTTTCTGCGCCAGATCGCGGCCCAGCATGTCCAGCGTGCCGCCTGGCGGAAAGGGAATCACGAACCGGACCTGGCGCGAGGGATAGCCGTCCTGCGCATGGACCTGAGCTTGCATCAGGCCGCCGGCCAGGCCAACGCACAGCGCAACGACGGCGCGCAACGCGATTCTTCTTTGCATGATTTGTCTCCTCTTATTGATTTTCGGTGGCGGCATCGTGCGGGGGTATGGCGCCAGGCCATCCGCCGCTTGCGTGCCGCCCCGCGTGCGAACAGCTTCAGCGCGCCAGCAGATTCGCTTCGGATAGGGCGGCGCGCAAGGCCTGCATATCGGCATAGCCGGGCGCCTCGGTGGGCGGACGCACGGTCGCGTTATCCAGCACACCCGCCAGGTACATGCCGGCCTTCATGCGCGCATGCGCTTCGCCGGTGGGTTCGCCGCCGCCGTACACCGCGTCCTTTAGCGGCGTGATCAGCGCCTGCACGCGCTGGGCGCGCTTCAGGTCGCCCGCCTTGACGGCTTCCCACAGATCAATGATCAGTTGCGGAATGAAGGTGGCAAAACCAACCAGCGCGCCGTCCACGCCCTGCACCATCGACGCCAGCAGGTATTCATCGTGGCAGGTCAGAATGGCCTTGGACGCATCGGCGTCACGCAGCGCCTGGATATCCCGCGCATATTTGTTCATGTCGCGCTGCCCCACCTTGAACGCCTGCACATAAGGCAAGCGGGCCAGATCCGCCAGCAGTTGCGACGAATACGACGCGCGCGTCCATGCCGGATACACGTGGCAGACCAGGTCCAGGCCGGGCGCGGCTTCGTGAATGGCGCGGAAATAATCCAGGGCATGGCCGGGCGTGAAACCAAAGCGCAGCCAATGATGGGGCGGCATGACGTCCAGCGCGGCGGCCCCCGCTTCTCGCGCGGCGCGGGCGTGTTCGGCGGCCTCGGCGATGCCTTCGCACACGATCGATGAAATCACCGGCAGCTTGCCGCGCAGCTCGTCGGCCACAATGCGCGTGACCTGCGTGCGTTCGGCCGGCGTCAGCGAAAACACCTCGCCCGTGTGGCCGTTGGTCATGACGGCCACCACGCCGTCATGCTCGGCCAGCCACGATGCCAGACGGCGCAGCGCGGGCTCATCAATCCGGTGGTCGGCGGTGAAGGGGCAGGAAATTGCCGGGATAATGCCGCGGTAATTCGAGATGGAAGGCATCCTTTGTCTCCGTATCTTGTGCGTGTGGGAATGGCTTTATGATCGCGGTAGCCCCTTGCGGCCGTCCAATACTCGAAATGCATAGAATTATTTTTGCTGCGGCGCACACACCTCATGGGACCCGGAAACCGACCTTTGGACATGAACTGGCTGGAAGACTTTTGCGCTCTGGCCGAGACCGGAAGTTTTTCACGCGCGGCCGAAGCCCGCGCCATCGCGCAACCGGCATTCAGCCGGCACATTCGCGCGCTGGAAGAATGGGTGGGCGCGGATCTTTTCGACCGCAGCACGCACCCCACTGAGCTAACCGCGGCGGGCCACAAATTCCTGCCGCTGCTCAAACAAGTGATGGCCGACCTGGAGGCCGCGCGCATCAAGGCGATGGCCGCGCACGCCCAACACGGCGCCAGCCTGCGCTTTGCCGCGACGCATTTGCTGGCGTTGACGTTTTTCCCCAAATGGCTGACACGGCTGGAAGCCCATATGGAAGTCGGCGCCATCCAGATGATGTCCGACAGCTTCCAGGCCTGCGAAGACCTGATGGCGCAACGCCGCGTGCAGTTCCTGCTGTGCCACCGTCATCCGCAAGTGGCTAGCCGTCTGGACGAGATCGCTTATCCGAAGGTATGCCTGGGCGCCGACGTGCTGGTGCCCGTCAGTGCGCCTGCCGCCCACGCGCACGGCGAACCGGCGCATCGCCTGGAAGGCGACGATGCGGTGCCGTTCCTGGCCTATGGATCAACGTCGGGGCTGGGCCGCATCGTGGCCAGCCAATTGCGGCACAAGCCGATGCCCGCCGAACGCATCCAGACGACGTTTGTGGGGCCGCACGCCACGCTGCTGCGGTCCATGGCGATACAGGGCCGTGGCATTGCGTGGCTGCCCGACATGCTGGTGCATGACGATTTGCAGCAAGGCAAGCTGGTTCGCGCCGGTGGACCGGAATGGGACATCCCGCTGGAGATCTGCCTGTTCCGGCAACCCACCGACATGGCCCCGGTGGCAGAAAACTTGTGGGCGCTGGTGAACGCATAAGCCGCGCGCCCGGCCGCCCTTCCTTTATTCCAGCGCCACCGACACGGGCTTTGCCCCCAGCACGGTGACCAGCACATTCGGGTCGATGCCGATCAGGTAACCGCGCCGCCCGCCGTTGATATACACAACGGGGTACTCCAGCACCTCGGCTTCCACCCAAACCGGCATTTTCTTGCGCGTGCCAAACGGCGACGTGCCGCCGACCTGATACCCGGAATGCCGCTGCGCGACTTCAGGCTTGCAGGGCTCGACTTTCTTCAAGCCCGCCTGACGCGCCAGATTCTTCGTGGAGACCTCGCGGTCGCCATGCATGACCACGATCAGCGGCTTGGCGGATTCGTCTTCCATCACCAGCGTCTTCACCACCGCATGCGGGTCCAGGCCCAGCTGGCGCGCGGCCTCGCCTGCGCCGCCATGATCCACATAGTCATAGGTGTGTTCCGTGTAGGCCACCTTGTTCTGCTTCAGCATCTGGGTGGCGGGCGTTTCGGAGACGTGGCGGGCTTTGCTCATGAGTAGGCCGGATGAAAAAATGAAAAGTGTAAGACAGCGTGAACGATGACGATGCGCAGATCAATGCGCGCATCAGCCGCGCGGATGGTGCGCCGCATGCAGCGCCTTCAGGCGTTCGCGGGCAACGTGGGTGTAGATCTGGGTCGTGGAAATATCCGCGTGGCCCAGCAGCATCTGCACGACCCGCAGGTCGGCGCCGTGGTTCAACAAGTGGGTCGCGAACGCATGGCGCAACACGTGCGGCGACAGCGGCGCATGGATGCCCCCCAGCAGCGCGTACTTCTTCACCAACTGCCAGAAAGCTTGGCGCGACATGGCTTCGGCGCGGCCCGTGATGAAGAGCGCATCGCTTTGGCGCCCCGCCGCCAGCTCGGGCCGGGCGGTCTTCAGGTACTGATCGATCCAGTGCGCGGCCTCGGCGCCCAGCGGCACCAGGCGGTCCTTGCCGCCCTTGCCCAGCACCACGCGCACCACGCCTTCATTCAGGCTGACGTCCAGCGCACGCACGCCCACCAGTTCAGACACGCGCAAGCCGGTGGCGTACAAGGTTTCCAGCATGGCGCGGTCGCGCAGGCCGCGCGGCTGGGTGAGGTCGGGCGCGCGCAGCAAGGTGTCCACTTGCGACTCCGACAGCGTCTTGGGCAGGCGCGGCGGCTGCTTGGCGGCGATCAAGGTCAGGCAAGGGTCGCGTTCGGCGCGGTGTTCGCGCAAGGCCCAGGCATAGAAGCGGCGCAGCGCGGCCAGCCGGCGGTTGGCGGTGGTGGCGCGCGTTTCTTCGTGGCGGAAGGCGAACCAGGCTTCGATGTCGGCTTTGCCGGCGTCGCACAGCGTCTTGGCGGGGCCGACGGGCAACGCATGCGCCGAGGCGGCGTCGCCGTAGCGGTCGGCCATTTCGCGGGCATAGGCTTCGGGGTCTTCCAGCCAGCGGGCAAAGCCGGTCAGGTCGCGGCGGTAGGCGGCCAGCGTGTTGGCGGACAGGCCGTCTTCCAGCCAGACGGCGTCGATGAAGGCGTCGATGTCGGCTTGGGAAGCCAGGGGTTCTTTCAGGGTGGACATATTGCGGGTTACCTCTCGCCCACGCCGGCGGCTGCCGACTTCAGCCAGGTTTCAAACAGCTTGAGCGCATCAGACCGTTCGCTGCGCTGCGGGTAGCCGAAGTAATAGCCCTGGCTGACGGTCAGCGATTGCGGCACCGGCATCGTCAGCGTGCCTTGGTCGAGCGCCGGCTGCGCCAGGAAGCGCGGCATCAGGCCCACGCCCAGCCCTGCCTGCACGGCGGCCATCACCATGGTGAAGAGTTCATAGCGCGGGCCGCCCGCCGCCTGCGGGCCGTACAGATGGTTATTGGCGGCATACCACTGGCGCCACGCGTCGGGCCGCGACGCCAGGTGCAGATGCGTCATGCCGGCCAGGGCGCTCGCGCCCGCGTCCGTCTGCTGCGCCACGCGCGCCGCCAGTTGCGGCGCGCATACCGGCACCAATTCGCGTTCCGGGAACAGCAGCACGCCCTGCGTGCCGGGCCACAGGCCGTCGCCATGGTAAAGCGCGCCATCAAAGGGCTGGTCCTTGAACTGGAACGGCAAGGTGCGCACCGACAGGCTAACGGTGATGTCGGCATGTTCCACTTGAAAATCCGCCAGCCTTGGAATTAGCCAGGTGGTAGCCAGCGTGGGCACGACGGCGATGTGGATGCTGCGGCCCATGCCCGTGCGGCTGACGAGGCCAAAAGTGTCTTTTTCGATCTGGTCCAAATGGTGACGAATCCGCCCGGCGTATTCCGCCCCGTGGTCCGTCAGCACAATGCGGCGCCGTACCCGAGTGAACAACTGCACGCCCAGCCGCGACTCCAGGCTGGCCACTTGCCGGTAAACGGCGCTGTGCGTCAGGGACAATTCCTCGGCCGCGCGGGAAAAACTGCCCAGCCGGGCCGATGCTTCGAACGCCTGGAGCGCGCTCAGATTGGGAATGCCGTTTCTCATGGAGCGGAGTATTTGCCTGAAATCGGCCTGAAATCGGCCTGAGCCCCGTCAAAACCGGTCGTGGCGCAACGGGACACTACGTGCCGGGGGATCACTAGATTGTGCAATTTTATCAATTGCGTTGTGCACTCAAGGCACATATCCTCAAGAGTCTTATC
>Ga0256900_1000143_pt1 | contig 23240 bp, 17 predicted proteins | sample MC6MC0688MT_FD_190190 | JGI IMG/M metagenome (GOLD analysis project Ga0256900, IMG submission 190190) | Metatranscriptome of enriched soil aggregate microbial communities from Iowa State University, Ames, United States - MC6-MC0688-MT... | ecosystem: Environmental > Terrestrial > Soil >... | reverse complement strand
CAAACGTTTAATTAATTATTATTTTAACAAACATTAACATTGCAATAAAAGCACGATTGTTTTGGTTGAATAACAGATTTGAGAAGATTAAAGATTTAGCTGTGGGATGAGCCGATTAGCCAAACAGCCCCATCAAGACCAGCAACATAAAAATGGTGTACAGTATCAATAGAATTAATCCATACAATACCATTCTTTTAAATAAGATAAATCTTAGCTTGTACGCTTTCGCTTTTTTATAATAAACACCATAAAGTAAAGTGTAAGCCAGGTTAGCGAGTAGTATAAGTGCCAGGTAAGTTATAAATAACAGGTAGTCCGCAGAGCCAGGTTCACTCTTAAGCAAATTAAAGCCAAAAGCGCAACACAATAGTAATGCAGCTCCCAGCAGGAAGCCATTAAAAAGCAGGCGCCTTAATTCCCACCAGAGTATATACTTAAGGAGTACCATTGTAAAACAATAAAGGCGCGAATCAATCGCGCCTTTATAAAGATATGATCTAAATTAATTATTTAGAAATTAATTCAGCAAAGTATTTCACGGTACGTACTAATTGAGATACATAGCTCATTTCGTTGTCATACCAGGAAACAGTTTTCACCATTTGCATATCGCCTACTGTAACTACTTTAGTTTGTGTAGCATCGAAGATAGAACCGAAAGAAGTACCGATGATATCGCTGGATACGATCTCGTCTTCGTTGTAAGCATAAGATTCGTTAGCCGCTGCTTTCATCACTGCATTTACTTCTTCAACAGTAACTTTTTTACCTAAAACGGTAGTCAGCTCTGTTAAAGAACCCGTAACCGTAGGTACCCTTTGCGCGCCGCCGTCTAATACACCTTTCAATGCAGGAATTACTAAGCCAATCGCTTTTGCAGCACCTGTAGAGTTAGGGATGATGTTTTCAGCTGCAGCACGTGCACGACGTAAATCGCCTTTAGCATGAGGGGCATCTAAAGTATTCTGATCGTTCGTGTAAGCATGAACGGTAGTCATTTGACCTACTTTGATTTCAAAATTATCATGCAAAGCTTTAGCCATTGGTGCTAAACAGTTCGTAGTACAAGAAGCACAAGAGATTACTGTTTCAGAACCGTCCAGGATATCGTGGTTTACGTTGAAAACAACTGTTTTCAGTTCACCCGTAGCCGGAGCAGAGATCACCACTTTCTTAGCACCTGCTTTAATGTGTGCCTGTGCTTTATCTGCATCGGTAAAGAAGCCGGTACATTCCAGTACTACGTCTACTTCGTGTTGGCCCCAGGGAATATTAGCAGGATCTTTTTCAGCATATATCTTGATTTCGCTGCCATTTACCGTGATTGCAGTATCAGAGCTGGTAACCTCTTGATTGAAACGGCCCTGAGCAGTATCGTACTTTAAAAGGTGAGCTAATACATTCGGCTTGGTTAAATCGTTGATCGCAACAACTTCAATACCGTCCAGGTTATAAATCTGGCGGAAAGCTAAACGTCCGATACGGCCAAAACCATTAATGGCAACTTTTACTTTACTCATTTCTGAAAAGATATTTTAATGTTTGATGGAATAAATTTTGTGCAAAAGTACATAAAATAAACATACCAAATTTTAAACGCTAACCAATCATTAACTATTGCGGAAAACCTGAAGCACACTTACCTGCAAAGCAATAAAATACCAATTAAAAATCACTTATAACAACAACAATATCAAACAAATAAAGCTGCCTTTTACAAGACAGCTTTATTTACGTCGCTAAATCTTAAATTATATAAAAACATCTACTGCCATCTGGGCTGCAGTATTAAAGGCGGCTTCGTCCAGGTTTAAAGAAATCTTGTTTTTGTGTGCAAACAATAACATATTCTCGGTAGCTATATTGCCCACCAACTCATCCTTTGCCATCGGGCAACCGCCAATTCCTTTTATAGAACTGTCGAAGCTGCGGCAACCACTATTCCAGGCGGCCTGTATTTTCTCTTCCCAGTTGTGCGGGTGCGAGTGAAAGTGCGCACCTATATGCATACCCGGAAATTCGGGGATCAGGTTGCTGAAAATGTAATTAATATTCTCCGGGTTGGAAACACCTACCGTATCGGCCAATGCGATATGCTCCACGCCCAGCTCAACCAGTTTGCGGAACCAGTGAAACACGATATCGGCATTATACTCGTCGCCATAGGGATTGCCAAAGCCCATGGAGATATACAACATGGCTTTTTTATTATTTTTCACGCATAGGTTTTGGATTTCTTCCACCTGGGCCAGGGATTGTTCAATAGTCTTATTGGTATTGCGCATCTGGAATGTTTCCGAAATGGAAAAAGGAAAACCTAAAAAGGAAATTTCATCGTAAACTACCGCTTCTTCCGCGCCACGGGTATTGGCGACAATGGCCAGTAATTTACTTTTTGTAGTACTCAGGTCCAGCTGCGGAATTACTTCTTTTGTATCGGCCAGTTGCGGAATAGCTTTAGGGGAAACGAAGGAACCAAAATCCAAAATATCAAAGCCCGTTTTCAGCAATTGGTTTAAATAGGCTACTTTTTGTTCCGTGGGAATAAAATGAGCCCAGCCTTGCATGGCATCACGGGGACACTCAACTAAAATCATAGTGTTATTCTTTATTCAAAAGTATGTAAAAAATAAGAAATTACCCTAGCTTTGTCGCTTACCCTTTGCATAATATTAAGGGTATCGCTTTGATTCCATACCGGAACCTGTTTTGTAATTTTTATAAAATCATTACACTCCGGAAAGATTGATCACTCCATGACAAAAGATAATTTACTGCAGCATATTCATACTTTAGAGTCATTAGCCAATGGCTCTAAGCTAAAAAGACTCTTTAATAACCCCTTTAAGTATATCTATGCTATTTTCCTGAAAAACGGCCTCTATCCTTTTTTTCACAAAGAGGTCATGGTCAATTGCAAATTGTTTACCGGGCAGGATATGCAGGTATTACTCCCCGCCTCTACAGATATTTATCTGACCAAAGGCAAATCCCATGCTTCGGAAATAAGGCTGGCCCGCTTCCTGGTGCATAACCTGCATCCCGGAAATACTTTTTGGGATATAGGCGCCCATTACGGGTACTTTTCATTGCTGGCTCATGAGCTTACAGGCGATCAAGGACATATAGTGGCTGTAGAGGCAGCCCCGGCAACTTTCAATATGCTGAGTAGGAATTGCAATGGGAAAGCCACTATTACTATTCTGAACAAGGCGGTTTCCGACCAGGCCGGGAAAGCTACTTTTTACGAATTACCTAATTTATACTCTGAGTATAATTCAGTTGATGTCAGCCAATTCGAGCAGGAAGAATGGTTCAAAAAAATAAAAGCGAAAAAAGTAGTACTGGATGCGGTCACCTTAGACGGGCTGGCTCAGGCGCATAATAATTATCTTCCTGACATCATAAAGATCGATGTAGAAGGAGCGGAAGCCGCGGTGATCAAAGGCGCGCTGCAATTGTTGAATGATCCCGCACACCATACGACCCTGGTGATGGAATTCCTGGCACCGGAACGCAATAACAAATCCCATAATGAAGCGGTGGATCAATTAAAGCAACTGGGCTATAAAACTTATAATATAAACCAGGATGGCAGCCTGAGCTTGGTGGCAGATGTGGAACAATACCTGGCAAGCAAGCGCCTGGACTCGGATAATATTGTTTTAAAAAGGGACTAATTCAGGATTGGATATTAAGACCATAAATAGCCTCCAGCTTTTGCAGGCAGGCTGCTTTATGAACCAGGGGAATGCCTACTTCAAAGTCACAGAATAACGTCATTTCCTGCTTGATGATAGTTGCTTCAAACTGTTTTAATACCATCATCACTTCGTTCATAATCGTATAATCAAAGTTGAGCTTAAGATTAAACTCCAGATTTTTTTCTATAGTGATTACCGTAGCCAGCGCATCCGTGGTCACTGTTTTGTAAGCATTGATCAACCCGGGAACCCCCAGCAGTGTGCCGCCAAAATAACGTACTACGACGACCAGTACATTGGTCAAACCGGCACTATCGATCTGCCCCAATATAGGCCGGCCGGCACTTCCCGAAGGTTCGCCATCGTCATTAGCCCGGTATACGGTGCCCTCAATCCCCATCCGGTAGGCATAGCAATGATGCACCGCTTTGGGATGTTCTTTTTTTAATTCAGCTATAAAAGATTTGACTTCCTCTACACTGTTCAGAGGATAGGCATAAGCCAGGAATTTAGAACCCCTGTCCCTGAATTCAGCAGTAGCCGGAGCGGTAATCGTCGTATATGTCCACATAAGCCTGTACTATCGGTTGCAAAGTACGGGAATATAGCCCTTAAGGACAAATGAAAGCTTCGCTAATAAGTCTCGTAGCAATTCCGTAAACGAATAACAGATTGCTAAGCCAGATAACACAGTATTAAGCAAGTTGCGTTAAAGTATTTTCAAATACTTCAATAGTATTATCCGCCAGGGTAATCATCCCTGTTCTTTTTGCAGGGCTTAAACGCGGTGCGGTTGTACCACAACCTATAGTTGCCGGCGTTTTTATAATATGCGCTTCATCCCAAAGGCCGCTATCGATAAAGGTGCTCAGCGTTTTTGTTCCGCCTTCAATGATCAGGCTACTAATTCCACGTTTATGCAGATCAGCAAGTATGGCCGCTACAGGGTCTTCTGTTTGTTCCAACGAGACATAGCTACAATTACCGTTTTGAGCAGTTCGCCTATGGTTATAAATAATCGTTTTATGCCCGTCTGTTTTAAGGTGCAGGCTTTCCGGCAAAGCATCATTCGGGTCATAGACAATTCTTAAGGGTTGTTGCGTACCGAAGAAACGATCCGTCAGGAACGGGTTATCGGCAAGGGCAGTGTTGTAGCCTACCATGATCGCGGCCTCCTCATGACGCATTTTATGTACATACCTTTGTGCCAAAGTATTGCTCAGCATCACCTTCCGGCCGTTTTCAGGTGCTATAAACCCATCCGCACTTTCCGCCCATTTCAGGAGTACATAAGGTCTTCTCTTTTCGTGTAAGGTAAAGAAACGGCGGTTCAGCCAACGTGCTTCCTGCTCCATTATACCCAGTTCAACAGCGATACCCGCATCTTTTAATTGCTGTATCCCCTTGCCCGCCACTTCAGAGAAGGTATCAACACAGGCAATCACCACTTTGGGAATTTTATGTTGCACGATCAGGGCTGCGCAAGGAGGAGTTTTCCCAAAATGGGCACAGGGTTCGAGGGTAACATAAATAGTACTTTCCTTAATTTTATAGTGATCTTCCGGCTTAACACTATTCATACAGTTTACCTCTGCATGCGCCTGGCCATATTGCCGGTGCCAGCCCTCCCCGATAATGTTTCCTTCGTGCACTAAAACAGCGCCGACTAAAGGATTAGGCGCTACACTACCGGCACCTAGCCGAGCCAGGTAAAGGGCACGTTGCATAAATGGAATAGGATCATTCATTGGAATCAAAATTAAAAAGAATACAGATAAGCAGGTCTTAAAAAGCGGCAAACCCAAATGCTATTGAGCTTGCCGCTTCCGGTATATCCCGCACAGGCATTCGCCAGGACAAGATTTATTGTTTATAAATTATGCTTTTTTAGGAAATTTGGCAGGATCAGCATCAAATTGCTCTTTACATACCGGGCTGCAAAACCAGGTCGTATCAGTACCTTTTGCGGTGAATTCAGTCCATTTCTCATTGCGGTCCATGCCACATACCGGGTCTTTATCGGTATATTTTGGTGCAGTTTCCGGAGTTGTAGCAGTACCCTTATCGGCTGTTTGCTCTGTACCATGGTCGTGTCCGGCATGCTCGCTATGATCGTGTCCGTCTGTATTGGCAGTCTTGTTCTCTCCGCATGAAGTAAGTGCGCAAGCAACCGCGGCAGCTAATAATATCTTTTTCATAAAACTATATTGATTTGATTAATTCTGAAACAATTTTCTCCAGCTTAGGCGCGGCCTCGTTGGCAGCCGCCAAAACTTCTTCATGTGTAATGGTATTCAACTCCTCGCGGATACCCAGGTCCGTAATGATACTGGCCGCAAATACGGTCATACCGCTATGAATAGCCACAATCACTTCGGGCACGGTGCTCATACCTACCGCATCGCCGCCAATCACATGCAACCATTTGTACTCGGCACGGGTTTCAAAAGTAGGCCCCTGAAGCCCAACATATACCCCTTCCTTGACCTCAATATCATGATCTCTCGCAATAGCATGCGCTTTATCTAATAATTCGAGGTTGTAAGGTTCGCTCATATCCGGGAAACGCACGCCTAAACGTTCGTCATTCTTACCTCTTAAAGGATGCTCCGGGAACAGGTTGATATGATCGCGGATGAACATAATATCGCCAATCCGGAAATCTTTATTCATTCCGCCAGCAGCATTACTTACGATCATGGTATGCACACCTAAAGCTTTCATGACGCGCATCGGGAAGGTAACCTCCTGCATACTATAGCCTTCGTAATAGTGAAAACGGCCTGCCATCATCATTACCGGTTTAGTACCGATAGTCCCGAAGATGAGTTTACCCTCATGACCTTCTACTGTTGACTGTGGAAAGTTCGGAATTTCGGAATAAGAAATTTCATGCTCAATGTTAATCGCCTTAGTCAGCCCGCCCAGGCCGGAACCTAATATTACTGCATATTGAGGTAATGTATTTACCCGGCTGCTGATAAAAGCTACTGTTTCCTGAATTTTTTCGAATATCATAAAATTAATTATAGTAATATATCGTTGTGATCTTCTTCTTTTTTGATTACTTCTATGGAGTCCACCTCTATATCAGTTTTGGGCAAAACCATAATATGTCTCTGTTCCAAAGTTTCAATTTCTGTTTTCCGGGCAAGATGCTGACCGGAAATGGTCTTCATATTCTTACCCGCAAGGCTCAATGTCGTATTCTTATGGCGGATATTGGCCAACATACGCCCGATAATAAAAAACAGTATAGCTATTAGTACGAACAATCCTTTGATGGCCATACCAAAGTTGGAGAGATCATTACTGGAAAACAATGTTTTAATTTCCGGCGTGGTGGTTATTTTCCCCAGGATGTAAAATGGCCCGAGGTTGTCTAAAAAGAACAGGTAAGCGATGCTGCCTAAGGCCAGGAGATACATCAACATTTCCATGATCACGTTTAGCGTGGCGCTCAGGAACCTTTGTGCGGTCGATTTCCTTAGCGATGTAGCCATAGGGTCAATCAGCTTGATCTGCTCTTTGATCAGGGCCTTTTGTTCCTGCCAGTCATGGACGAGGTCATTGTATAGGGATTGGTTGGGATTGGTTTCATTCATAAATCGCTATTGACTTTTTTATTTTGCTACAGCTTCCGGACCAAAAAAGGAAAAGATAGTGGTGCCGTAGCTCTTTACTTTAAATAAATTTGGATGATCTTCATAATTATTACGGGGAGTATGTTCCAGTACAAAAACGCCATCTTCTGCGATCAGGTTACGTTCACACACAATACGGGGCAGGTCATCTATTTCCTCCAGGGCGTAAGGCGGGCCTGCAAAAATAAAATCATATTTTTCGTTACAGGTCGACAGGAAGCGGAATACATCCCCAAAAACCAGGTTAACGCCTTCCACCTTGAGTTCTTCCATGGTCTTTTTGATAAAGCCGAAGGGAACCCTATCACGCTCAACAATGGTCAGCTCTGTCGCCCCCCTTGAAGCCAGTTCATAACTGATGCTGCCGGTACCACCAAAAAGGTCCAGTGTACGCGCGTCTTCAAAATCTACTAAATGCTGTAAGGTATTGAACAGGCCTTCTTTGGCAATATCCGTAGTAGGCCTGGTGTTGGGCAATTTTGCCGGGGGCTGAAATTTTCGCCCGCCGAATTTACCGCCGATTATCCGCATGCTTTAATTTGTTTTAATAATTCTAAAATAGGGCCGTTATCCCCGGTCATGATATCTACTTGCTTAAAATAAGCCCTCAGGTCCAGGGCAAATTCTTCTACCGAGTCAATGATACCGGTCACATTAAAGTGCACCATCATCGGGTCAAAATCATTTTTCTCTGCGATCAAAGCGATTTTATAGACTACATTTTCTACTGTTTCAAATTCAAAAGTCTGGTGGGCCAGCAGTTTGCCCGCATTGGTCACACTTAATAAAGCTGTGTCTTTTAACAGGATTAAACTTGCCACACTTTCATTACTGCCGAATTGCTTTAAATTGCTTAGGGAAAAGCGGGAAAGAGAAAAAACATCCAGGTGATTGAAATATTTCTTCATCAGGGTCGCGATCCCTGCATCGTAGGCATAGACAATATGGGTATTGATTTCCGGGATAGGATTGGCAAAAATTTCATCATCCGCTCCGATATGGTGCAGGCGCTTCAACCATAATTTAGAAGCTTCTCCCAGGTATAGTTTATCCGGTATGATCAGGGAGCGTTCGTCAGCGATCCATACTTTCCGGATCTTCTGGTTATGCTGCCCCATGGCTTCATTCAGCAATATCTTTTCAAAGAAGAGGGATTCCCAGGGCGTTTCCGTAGTATAAACATGGGCTTCCAGGATATCCTCCTCGCTATAGATATAGACACAACATCCGTTTTTCCAGATAATCAACTCTTCGCCTGCTATATCTGCCGGTTTATATCCTTCTACCGAGTAGGTCCAGTATGGGCTTAATGTATCTACCATATTTTTCGTTTAACTATAGCCGACAAAGATACTACATTGAGGGCAAACTACAGGCGCGTGATCATCATTATCAATGATAATCAAGTGTTATTTATGGCTTTTGTTTCCCTTTTACAAATGCCTGTACCAGGTAGCTGAGCAACTTACCGGTCATAGGATATTGCGCGCCATCAGCCCTCACGGCCACCCCCTCTGTCAGGTGCAGGTAAGCAGCTTTCGACTGGCTGGCGCAGTCAAACACATATTGCCAGGCTTCGGTACGGCTAAACCCTAAAGGGCTTTGTGCACTGCTTAATGTATCTGTAATACAGTCCAGGTCTAATTCCACACCAAAAAATTGCTCTTTAACATGTGCTAAAGCCTGCTGCAAGCCTTGTTTAAAAGCCAGCTCCTGTTGCAGGTATAACGATTCAAACCAGATGGTCCTTAAATCGGGATTTGTAGCAAACTGTTCGATCATGGCCGCATTATTGTAGGCCTGGTGTAAACCCAATGCCGCATATTTTTTAAGGTAGCCTTCTTTGTAGGCATAACTAAAACCGTTACCGCTATGCCGCCCTTCCTGCGCCCTGAAGTCGGCATGGGCATCGAGGTTGATGGCGTTAACTGCTTCATTTTTGGCCCTACTCAGCCCTTTTAATAAAGGATAGGCATTATTATGCCCTCCGCCGATGAGTATCGGGATCTTTCGCGCACTTACGATAGCTTCTATAACCGGGTATAAAAGCTCATCCAAGGAAGCTACGCCTTCCCGCAGTGCATCCGGTGTCGCATCGGGCGTATATTGCTCCATCAGTTCCTGTACCGCAACGGTACCCAGTAATATCATATGCTTCCCTTTAAGGAAAATATTATCCTGGATATTTAAGAATGCTTTCAGGAAGGACTCCCAGGCCGTTTGCGTACCACCGATGCCGCCGTTGGCCCTTACCCCGATGTCTTCCGGGATGCCCAGCAATACAAATTGTGCTTTTTGGTTCACCAGCCAGCTTTCCCAGTTGCTGTTTTCAGGTAGCAGGATCGTCTGCCCGATTTTCAATTCGCCCTGCCGGGGATTGCAATATTGCACTATATCTTCTTTTTGAAACAGGTGGACCGCTTGCATAAAATTGTGTAAAAGTTTCCACAAATGTAATAAGTATAAGCTTTTTGTATAGCTTGTTCACCGGAATTTATTGTAGGATGGGCGAATAAGTAATATCTTTGCATCAATTAATTTTTTAACCGAAAAAAATAAAAAGACTATAAATATGTACCCAGCAGAATTAGTAAGCCCGATGAAAGAACAAATGACTTCTAAAGGTTTCCAGGAATTAGTAAATACGGCAGAAGTAGAAGCGGCTTTAAGTAAAAGTGGCACTACTTTATTGTTTATCAATTCGGTATGTGGATGTTCCGCAGGCACTGCCCGCCCGGGTGTACTGGATTCCTTACAAGGTGAAGGTAAAAAACCGGATCAGTTAACGACTTCTTTCGCAGGTTTTGATGTAGAAGGTGTAGCTGCTGCACGTAAGCACTTATTACCTTATCCTCCCTCTTCTCCTGCTATTGCCTTGTTGAAAGACGGAGAACTGGTACACATGATCGAGCGTCATATGATTGAAGGCCGTTCAGCAGAAATGATTTCTGCTAACCTGAAGTCTGCCTATGAAATGTATTGCTAATCTGAAAAGATACGAACGTAAAAAGCGATTGATTTAAGGATCAATCGCTTTTTTATTGTGCTTACAGATCCCTTAAAACCGATAGTTGACCTTGAAGCGGTAAGCTATATTGCCCAGCACATCCACATCTGCGATGGTATATTTTTTCTTCCCGCCACTTTGAGCTTCCAGCCCCATACTGGCGAACTGTGTTTCCAGGCCGAAGTTGATTTTATTAAACACGATTTTTGCCCCTACGCCCGACAGTACTCTCGCGTAGGACTCCTGTAAAACGTTGCTTCGTAATCCGGATTAACACGGCCCATAATTTTCTTATTCGTAAGCAGTGTTGTTTTCTTAATTAAAACGATTTAACATACTCCAAAAATATCCGCTTAACAAAAAATCACCTTTGGTAAGGTGATTTTCATATTGAAATAAGTAAACGTTAACCTCTGCTTAGAATGGATAACCGATTGCCAGGTTGAAAATAATATTTTCCCTGCGCCATTGGGCGGACCCAAAGTTAATTTCATCGATCACCCAGCGGTTACCGGGTTCATACCAGGGTTTACGTAAGGGCATACCAAAATCGGTACGTAATACGATAATAGAAAAATCGAATCTCAGACCAATCCCACCGTTTACCGCGATTTGTTTCAGGAAGTCGCTGCCGAATTTGCCACCCGGAAACTCAGGGTTATCCCGCCACAGCCACACATTTCCGGCATCCGCGAAAACAGCACCTTTAGCCCAGGTACTATAAATCGGGAAACGGAATTCGGTATTTGCCTCCAGTTTAATATCTCCTAATAATTCAAGGAACCGCTCGTTGCTGGGTAATGTATCCTGATGATACGTTCCGGGTCCCAGCATACGGGAACGGAAACCTCTTAAGCTACTGGCCCCGCCAACAAAAAACTGCTTCACATTAGGCATATTATACGAGTTGCCATAGGCATAACCGGCACCCAGAAACAGCCTGCTGGCCCACATACTTTGCTTACCGAAGTTTTTATAAACCCTGAAATCGGTCTGTAGCTTGATATATTGGGCAAAGTTAGCACCGAATATCTTTTTGCTCGGTTCACTCAGCTTAGCCCCCTGTGCTAATCCGAGAATATTGCCGGATAAATCCACCAAACCGTCGAAATAAAAATTGAGGTCCTGGCGGCCGGCAACAATAGAATTGTAAGTAAACTGGTAAGTAGGCCCGATAATAACCCCATTGAACAGGATATTACTTAATCGATAGTCTGTCGTGGTACCTATAGTATCTGTTCTTACATAGGTAATATTGATCGGGAATAATTTATGATCTTTATTGATCGCTTCTTTCCACTGGTACCCCAAACCTAAATTAAAGGTATTTAAGCGGTAAGCTGTTTCCCGCAAATAATAATTGTACCCCAGTTTTATATTGGATTTGGGTACAAAATTACTATTGGTGGTAAGGCCTAAAGATCTTGCAAATAATAACCTGGGAACGGTCAGGTTAGTTTCTATTCCGCCCTGGTAAAGGTTAGGTATTTTCATGTCCCCGCCATACTGCATTTCAAAGCCACCTGTGAGTTTTACCTCCAGCTGCTCGGCCCCTTTCAGGATATTACGGTGCCGCCAGCCTACGGAAACACGGGAACCTACCCGGCTATCGTTCTGTGAAAACGCGGAAGTTTCCAGGTTTAGGGATTTGGAAGGATACGGTGTCAGCAGATAGATCGCACTAAGCATAGGCCTCCCGGTACTATCGTAGCTTTCGACCATATCATTTTTTATGAATTTAAAGGCGTTCAGGCTCACCAGCCTGTTCAGCGAAAGATTCTGCACCCGTCTAGAGTAAACATCTCCCGGCTTAAATGCTATAGAGGATTTAAACAAGAACGGTTTAAAGTTTTCTTCTCTACGTTTAACAATATTAAAGAGTTCATAGTTGATAGTATCTACCTGTGGCGTACGCCTTGTTGCGGTAGTATCCCTGCGGTTATTGCTATTCGTATTATTGGTGCGTACTATATAATTGGAATTGATGTAGATATCCTTTATATGATATACCAGGAAAGACTTCGGTTGCATTACCTCATACTTCAGCGTGAAGTGTACGTCCAGGGAGTCGGCATTTATACCGGTATCTATCCGGGCGATCAGGAAATCAGGAGAAAAGTAATAATAACCTTTATTCTTAAGTTCCAGGTCAATACGGCTACGTTCGGCAGTAATGGCATCCAGGAAATAAGGATTCCCTTTCTTGATCAGGGTACCCTTAGCCACGCTGCGGATCTCAATAGCGATATCAGAAGTATCGCCTTCCAGGAAATCTATTGACCTGAAATATTTACGTTTACCGGCGATTATTTCAAACTCTCCTGAAGTTTTTCTCGCTACGGAATCATCAATTCTCTTTGCCCTTACTTCAGGACTGAAGTAACCATTGTTTTGTAATTTATTGTAAAGGATATTCTGATTGCGGTTAAGGTTGAAAGTGCTGCCCAGCACCGGTGGTTCACCGATCTTATCCCGCAGGTATTTACGCATACCTTTCTCTGATTTAGGCTCCCCAACTGTGTTATAGACGCCCAGCTTAAAACGTAAGCCAAAGATTTTCTTATTCGGTTTTGGCCTGATAGCTTCTTTCAATTCATCTTCCAAAGCCGAGCGCTCTGTAATCTGGCTGTCTATGACTTTAAGCTTGCTACCGGTATAAAGGGTATCCTTGTCCGGCAAATGATTTTTATAAGAAGCACAGGAGGCCACACCCCATAGAGCCAGTAATAAACTTAAAGATTTAAACCAATATTTGTAGGTCAGATTTCTATTCACCGATCTTAATTATGTTTTTATTCTTCCTGTTCAATTCGTAAATAATCCCGAGCGACTGGCTCGTTCTGTTTTGCTCTTCCTGCTGCTTACGCTCTTCTTCCCGGCGCTTTCTCATATATTCCCGGTACCGCTTCTGGCCCAGCAATAATTGCCTGAAACGGTTGTATTCCAGTCCCAGTCTGAAGCTCAAGCCAGTCTCAATGATAAAGCCATTGATAATATTTTGTAATTCGGTTTTCCGGTAGCCTCTTAATACATATCTTCCATCCGGGGTAATCATATAGTCGGCAGACAGGTTTCCAGGCAGGTAGCTCGGGTTTGCATTAGTGGTCGCTTGTCCCTCCAGCTGGAAGTCATTACCTATAGAAACTTTCAGGCGGTCATTAAAGAGTCTTTTGGATGCGGTCACATTCAGGTCGGTACGGTTTACCCTGGTCTTGGTCGAATAATCTTCTGAAGTATTTAATCCAAAGTCCAGTTCGATTCCGGCAATTAAATCTCCGGCCATACGGTTCAGCTGCTCACTCAGGAAGCGGCTGGCGCTCTGGCGAACCGCATTTTCAAGGCCAAGCCCACCACCACTGGCGCTAAAGACGTCTTCAGAAATAAACCGGCCTAAGGCCAATACCGCAACCACCTGTTTATTCATTTCAGTCGGGTTGTTCCGTAATTCATTCAATTTAGCCTCGACCGGGGCCCTGATATTATCAGGAGTTGTGTTTCCTTTTTCGGATACCACGATATCAAAGCTGATTGTCGGTTTCATTACTTTACCACTCATTTTCAACAATACCTGGAAGGGTACCCGCTGGCGGAATACAACCGATTCATCCTGCTGGCCCTGGTTTTGCAAAAGATCATAAGGTGCTATATTCGCCTCATAAATGGCCGTAATGTTGGCTTCGGCATCCAAAGGATCACCGGCCAGCTGTATGATGCTACCTTTCTGTATCTTAAATTTCTTTTTAATGATCTCAATGCTCAGGTCATAAAAACCATCTTCCAGTTCATAAGTACCGGCGAGTGCCATATTACCGTCCGAACCGAGATTGGCATTTAAGAAGGCTTTACCTTTTACATTCAATTTATCACCCGTTTCCGGATCGATCAATATAGTAAATTGGGCATCTTTCTCAATGTCTACATTCACGTTCAAAGAGGAGCTTTGCGATAGCAGGTATTTTGCCCGCTCCATTTTTTCTCCGAATTCATCCAGGTTCTCAATCACTTTACTATCGTAAAACTCTACGATCCCTTCGTTAGATACCAGTTCGGGGTTGTCCAGTAAAGCATAATGGAAGTCCGTACTATCATGTATGGTAATATTACCATCAATGGCAGGTGCGGTCATAGGCCCGGTCAGCCCGAGGTTAGCGCTCAGGAGCATACGACCGTAAAAAGATTCATTGTCCCGGTTAGTCGAATTCATCGCTTCCCATTTCGTTGCACTAAAACGTGCATTGAGCGCAAATTCTGTAAAGTTTTTGGTGATCAGGTCTCCGTTCAATGTAGCCTGGCGATTGAAACGGTCGTAGATATTAAAATCAGAGAAACTCAATCCTTTACCCGGAACAAAATTGATCTGCTCTTTAGGCATACGTAAAAAAGTATTGAAAGCCGACAAAGTCGTTTGCAGGTCCTGGGTATTTAATGTACCGTCAATCCTCGGATTGGTCAGGGTACCATTTATTTTCAGGTTACCCCAAAGCGTACCACTACTTTGCCTGATGGCACCAAAAGTGATCCCTTCTATACTTTTTAAAGCGAAAGATTTAATATCAGCATTAAAATCCAGTTCATTGCCATTCTGAGCCTTGGTATAATAATGCCCATTCACGCCCAGGTCATTACCACTACCTACTAAGTTAAGTCTTGCCTGGTAAGCATCGGCAGACTCATTAAGCGCATTCAAAGATAAATTACCTAGCCCTGCGCCCAGGACTTGCAGACTATCTACCCGCGCATCCGCATTAATCTTAGTAAAGTCCCCTCTCAGGTCCAGTTTTGCGTCTACGTTTAATAAACCATCAGCCAGAATGGTGTCTTTGCTGATCATCCGGGTGATGTTCGCAATGGTGAAGTTTTTAATCGCCAGACTAAACGGGCTGTTGAAGGCCGTATCTTCACTTTGAACACTTATGGATTGATTCCCGGTACTCAGCTGCAGCGCATCTATAAAAAATCCTTTGCTCTGCGCACCCAGTATTACCCGGTTCAAAGGGTTTACCGTCCAATCTTCATAATTCAATTTTAAACCAGGCGCTAATCTCAGGTGGATATTATCCTGCGGATCGATCGCTGTGTAAACGCCTAAACCAAACTGGTCCACCCCTTCCCTATCAGTAAGGTTAAGGAAAGAACTCACACTGTCATTTTTTACACTGCCGAATAATGAGGAGTTAAAGAATTCAATGCCGCCTTTTGTAAATTTATTGATCGACAATACATAAGATAGCGCGCTATCCTGCTCTACAGCGGAGAAGCCGAGCGTATCAATGATGATATCTGAATAGCGCAGGCGAGGCGCTGTAAGGCCTAGATCTAAGTTACGGGAATCGGCTAAGGCATAAAATCTTACGGTATCAAATGGCCTTAAGTCAGGTACCAGCTGACGGAATAAGCGGTGATAATTAACAGAGCCGGACAAATTCATGTCATAGCCTAAAGGCTGCAAATATTTCTGGTCATTCAGGCGGTAGAACTTATTAACGTGGGCCAGGATTACATCGCCCATTTTAGTAACCGGAACATGGCCGGTCAATTTTGCATTGACAATATTACCCAGCGAAAGGCTGATATCCTGCATACTGTCTACCGGTTTCGAATACAGGTAAACACTGTCCAGGATATAAGTCGTTCCGTTCATCGTAACGAAAGGATTACTAATATTGACCATAGCTTCCGGGTAATTTGGATTAGCAGATGGTACATCCATGTCTATAGCACCGGTAAAAACGATATCCTGTGTCGTGAATTTCAGTTCTTTCAGGTTGATATATTCAATATCCAGGTTGGAGGTAATGGCCGGGTATTCCTTACTCATATTGATATAGGCCTGCATGGTCATGAAGGCATTAGGATCTCTTGATTTAAGATCGATCTCTCCCAGCTTGCCTTTCATATGACCGTTTGCCGTAAAGTCGCGGTAATTATACCCATTCAAAAATGCTTCTGAAATAGTGGCATCCAACGTTGCATCCATTGTTTTAGGATCAAAGCCCACACCTTTTACTTTACCATTCATGGTAATGCGGCCCAGCATGCTGTCCATTTTCAGGATTTTACCCAGGTTGAGCCCACGGGTGACCAGCAACAAATCATAGGATTCTTTACCCGATTTTGTCATATCAATAAAACCATTGATATCGGCATCGCCATCAGCGGTCTTAATTTTCAAGTTTGGCCTGTAAGCCGTTGTCGTTCCACTGATTTTCCCGGAAATAGCAAACCAGGCAGGAACGCTGACTTGTTTTTGCACGGAAGGTGGCAGGAATGGCTTTATATCATTATAGGCACTGCTTAAATTGGCTACATTCAGGTCATACCTAAGCTTACCCCCGTCAGGAAGTCCATACAATACACCATTAGCATCAATAGCGGTACGCGTGAGGCCTTTCAAAAAGAGCTTATTAATATTTAATGCTTCCAGGGGGCCTTTGGCGATAAGGGTCAGGTTAACGCTTTGGTTCCTGTAGTCCCGCAATTGTTTTTTCTGGGATTCAGGCAGGAAGATAAACAGGTCTTTGAAGCCTACCACACTTTGCTTAAGAGCCAGGTCGAGGTTCATTTTGCCCATTTCTTTATCCAGTTGGTCTAAAGAGCGGTAGGAAACCGCCATCTTATCCTGTAATAAGGTATTAGGCGTTTTCAGGTAAAACTCATCCAGGATAGCTCCTTTGGCATGATAGGTAAAGGCAGTTCTCAGGGTTTGGATATCCAAACCGCTTTTTTCCAGTAAAGAAAGGTTTTTAATAATACCGGAAATCGTATCCACGCTATACAAAACATCGCTGGCAGTCAGGTAGAAATTCTTGACATCCATATGGGCATAGTCAATCCCGTCTTTCTGCTTCGGTTTCAGGTTATCATCAAACTTAAAGCCAACTTCTTTCAACAGGAGGTCATTTAAGGTGACACGCCATGAGCCCGTGTCCTGTGTTGCCGCAACCGGTTCCGGTTCCGGGGTTTTAGGAACGCTTGTTTTATGGAAAGCAATAGAGCCATTGGTTTGCACTAAGTTGAAATAATCGATATTGATTTTCTTTTCGGTTAAACTAAACCAGGGCATCGCTGCCGAGAGTTCTTTAGCAACGATATCGAAATCCATACCAGAAGTGGTATCCTTCATGGCGAAATTCGCACGGTTCAGCAACAATTTATCCACGACCAATACCACGTTAGCAGCTTCACTGGTATCAGGCGGTGAAGGCGGCAGCTTAGATGGTAATGTGAAAAAATAAGAATTGATGGTATCCCCGGTAAGCTCGGTTACCTCAAAACGCATGGTGTTCAGGTCAATATTCCTGGGCTTAAGCACCAGGCTGTTTACCCTGATTCCGAAAAGTGTTCCGCCGATTGTATCACTCAGGCGGTACCGGGTGTTAGTGATGGAGATAGTACCGGCATCCAGGTAGATCGGCGATGCCTGCGCCGTGTCGATCACTTCCTGGTTAGTTGCTTCAGGTTTGCCTACAAAAGAATCTATAACAAACTGGTAATTGTAATTGGTATCTGTAGCGGTACGGTACATATGCACATCAGCCCCGTCCAGGGCCAGCTTGCCGACAGAGATCTTACCCTCAATCAGTTTGAGCATATTGATGTTAACATCCAGCTGATCGATGCGTAACATGGTATCCTGCGCTTTATCGAGCACCAGTACACCGGATAGATTAACCGAGGAAGGGATACTAAAATCTATTTTGCCTATAGCCACATGGGTATCCAGCTTTTTTTCCAAAAAGCTCACCGCATATTTCCTGATCTGCTCTTTACCCCAGGGTGTATTAATAGTGATTATCAACCCGATCACTAAGATCAGTATTGACAATATAATGTACATAAATATTTTTAATACCTTCTTCATGTAGCCGTGTTAGCAAAAATAAGCGCAAAAAGCTTTATAACAAAGCATTCTGATACTTTTGAGCATATATTACACAATATATAGATTCTCCGCTCATTATCCTGTCGTACCAATAATTTTTAAGATCAATTTACAATTTAAAAAATGAAGCAATAATTATACCATTAACTTTTTGCGCTAAACTAAAATCATGCATTGAATGTTTATATATTCTTTCACTATATATTTTGTAACTTTACAAGAGCAAAAAGACAGGCAATAGTTTTATTGAAACGGGTATTTTCTACGAGTAAAAATTCACAAACAGGATACACTCCTTTTTAAAATGCTTTACAATGAAAACGCATGAATCCATCAAGTTATACTGGCCTGTGAATCATGATATGCTTGAAGCGATTGAGTCTATGGGCTGGAAAAGGTTCCCGGAAGGCTACCTGTGTAACCCTGTTTTAAATGAGGGTTATGCCGTGCAGATTTCCCAGGAGCTGGATGCAGCGGCTTGCCCTATTGCTTATATATGCGAATTCGAACTGCTGGTTTCCGACCTGGAAGCCTTTTCCATTAAACAATCCCTGAATATTTACCACCAGGAACTGGAGATCAATGATCAGAACCTGGGTGCTCTGAATGATGCTATTTTAGGACAGATCAGTGTAAAAAGGGTATTTAAAAAATGGGTACAGGATATGCAGGATATTTAAACCACCTGCCCTTTCACCTGTTCTTCCTGCTCCTAAAAACATAAGGTTATCAAAAGAATTAATTTTTTGACAAATTCTTCAATTAATAAATGATTAATTTCGCCGTCGAAACTAAAAATAAAGTCAAAATACTGTAATGGCCATAATAGGAGAAATCATTGCCCGCTCATTAAAGATCAGAAAAAGATTTACCAAAAAAAGAGATAATAACTGGAATATTCAGAAAAAGACGCTGAAAAAGCTGCTTGAAAAAGCCCGTTATACTTCATTCGGCAAAGAATATAAGTTTGATGCCAAATTGGATGAAGCTATTGATTTCATTGCAGACTTTAAAGCGGATATTCCTTATCATAATTACAACTCCATGTTTGAGCGTTGGTGGCACCGCTGCCTGGATGGGGAAGAAAATGTAAGCTGGCCGGGCAAAGTAAAATACTTTGCGCTCAGCTCCGGTACCTCTGAATCCGCCAGTAAACATATCCCCGTCACCAGCGACATGATCAAGTCTACTAAAAAGGTAGCGATGAAGCAATTCTATTCGCTGACCAATTTTGACATTCCTTCAGCGGCCTTTGGGAAAGGTGTACTGATGCTGGGCGGAACCACCACCCTGATGGAGAAAGACGATTATTTTGAAGGAGATATGAGTGGCATCAGTGCCAAAAATATGCCCCGCCTTTTCTCCAGGCTGATGTATAAGCCAGGCAAAAAGATTGCCAAAACTCCCAACTGGGAAGATCGTATTAAACTGATTGTTGAAAACGCTCCTAAATGGGACGTAGGTACCGTATGTGGGGTGCCGGCATGGGTACAAATCGTTCTGGAAGAGATCATCAAACGACATAATTTAAATAATATCCATGATATATGGCCGAATTTCGCGGTTTATATTCATGGCGGTGTGGCTTTTGAACCTTATAGAGAACCGCTTAAAAAGCTTTATGCCAAAACGGTGACGAATATAGAAACGTACATGGCCTCTGAGGGTTCCTTCGGCTTCCAGGCAAGACCTGGTGTGGATGGGATTAAGCTGGAATTAAATTCGGGTATCTTCTATGAATTTGTTCCTTTTAATGAAGAAAACTTTACGGATGAAGGGGAAATAAAATCTACAGCGGCTACAAAGTTCATACATGAAGTAGAGAAAGGCGTGGATTACGCAGTAATGCTGTCGACCTGCTCGGGGGCATGGAGATATATTATAGGTGATGTAGTACGTTTTACTTCTGTAAGCGAAGCGGAGATTGTGATTGTCGGCAGGACTAAGCAATTCTTAAGTCTTTGCGGGGAGCACATGTCGGTAGATAATATCAATAAGACTATTGATGCCCTGCGCTGCGAAACCGGTATGGACATCGGTGAATTTACCGTTTCCGGTTTTCCTTATGAAAACAGGTTTGCCCACCGCTGGTTCATCGGCTGTGACGATCCGAATATTGATCAAGAAAAAATAAATGAGATCATAGACCGAACCATGTGTAAGCTTAATGATGACTACGCCGTAGAACGCCAGTCGGCACTGAAAGAAGTCTTTGTTGAGGTGTTACCCAAAGAAACCTTCATCGACTACCTCAAACATATGGGTAAGTTTGGTGCCATGAATAAGTTCCCGCGTGTATTGAAAGGTACACAGCTCAGGAGCTGGGAAGAATTCCTGAAACAAGCATAATTGATCAGATCCATACATCATTCGGGAGGCCTTATAGTTAAGGCCTCCTTTTTCTTTGTTTCTTAATGCTCCCTTAATACAATCGTAATATCCGCTGGATACTTTTGCCTTCAAATTCACAATACAAAAGATCATGAGGAGCAAAATTACATTAGGATTATCCGCAGCCTTGCTGTCTACCTCTGTTGTAGCCGTTGCCCAGGTAACGACTTCAGGCATGAGAGGTACAGTAAAAGACGACAACAATGAAACTATTCCGGGAGCTTACGTGGAGATCGTCCACACGCCATCAGGTACCAAATACCAGGCAGTAACTTCTGAAGCAGGGATTTTTGTGGTACAAGGTATGAGAACGGGTGGCCCCTACACTGTGACCATTGAAGCCGTTGGCACCGGACAAAAGACATTTGATAATATCTTCCTGAATTTAGGGGAAGATTATGTTCTTAATGCAAAGGTTTCCGGCTCTTCAGAAGCATTAACCGGGGTTACCGTAACTGCTTTCAGAAATGATATCCTGAACAGTGAAAGAACCGGTGCTTCTACCAATATCAATAACCGTACTTTAAATCGCTTACCTTCTATCAGCAGAAGTCTGACTGATTTTACGCGCCTTACCCCGCAAGCCAATGGTAATGGCTTTGCCGGTAGAGATGGCCGCTATAACAACCTGCAGATTGATGGTGCCAATTTCAATAACGCTTTCGGTTTAAGTTCCGATCCTTTGCCAGGTGGTAGTAACCAACCTATTTCCTTAGATGCAGTTGAAGAAATGTCTGTAAACATCGCGCCTTATGATGTACGCCAGACGGGCTTTACCGGTGCCGGTATCAACGCGGTTACCAGGAGTGGTACCAATAAAGTAGAAGGAAGTGTTTATTTATATGAGCGCCCTAAGTCCTTTACCGGTCTTGATGTGGCTGAGCAAACTTTAGCCACCTCTGCAAGAACCAATAACCGGATTATCGGTGGCCGTATCGGTGCCCCGATCATCAAAAATAAATTATTCATTTTCGGCTCATTAGAATATGAGCGTTCCAGCAACCCGGGCAACCCTTGGTTAGCTAATAAAACCGGTTCTGATGCCGGTGCAAACGTCACCAGGGTATTAGAATCAGACCTGAACAGCGTTTCCAATTACCTGAAAACAAAATACGGTTATGATCCGGGCAGGTTCCAGGGTTACGCCGATAATTATGTGAACTCAAACATTAAAGGTTTATTACGCCTGGATTGGAATATCAACGACAATCACAAACTGACCTTACGCTACAATACGATGATGGGAACGAACCAGTTTGGCGCCAATGCCAGCTCCGGTCCTAACCCACGTTCCAGCGCGGCCCGTATCAGTAAAGAGTCCATGGTCTTTGAGCATGGCAACTATACCCAGGAAAATAAAGTAAGCTCGGTAACCGCAGAGTTAAACTCAAAGCTCAACAATAAAATGAGCAACCAGTTACTGGCTACCTACAGCCGTATTAATGACGTGCGGGGTACTACCGGCGACTTGTTTCCTTTCGTAGACATCTGGAAAGACGGTACGAACTACATGAGCTTTGGTACCGAGTTATTCACTTTTGACAATGAAGTGATCAATAACAATTTCAATATTACCAATAACCTGACTTATACTATGGATAAGCACTCACTGACCGGCGGCTTAAGCTTCCAGTATATGGGATTTGGTAACTCTTACAAGCGTATGGGTACTTCTTACTACAGGTATAATGACCTCAGCACTTTCCTTGCCGGCGGTGCACCTGATGTATATGGCGTTACCTACCCATATGCCGGACAAGATGGCTATGCCCGTGTCAACTATGCTTTAGGGGGTATCTATGTACAGGATAAATACAGTGTCAATAATAAATTGAACATCACCGGTGGTATCCGCCTGGATATGCCTTTCTTCCTGAATGCACCGGTAAACAATCCTACCATTGAAAACATCGAATTGTTAGATAGCAAAGGCAATCCAACCACCTTCAGCACTGCAAGCTGGCCAAGCGTAAAGCCACTCGTCTCTCCGAGAGTAGGCTTTAACTATGATGTAAATGGCGACAGAAGTCTCCAGTTACGTGGCGGTACCGGTATCTTCACCGGGAACATTCCTTTCGTATGGTTTACTAACATGCCGACCAACTCCGGTATGCTGCAAAATACTTTTGAGCCGGTAAGCGATGCTACACTGGCCAAAATCACCAGCCTGCAGGCAGATCCGATGCATTGGGTAAAAGCATTACCGGAAGAGTTTCCAACACAAGGCGGCTTAAAAGCTCCGGGTTCTTTCTCCCTGATCGACAAGAACTTTAAAATGCCGCAGGTATGGAGATCGAACCTGGGTGCGGACTTCAAGTTAGGTAAATCACCACTGGTACTTACTGCGGACCTGATCTACACTAAAGATCTCGTAGGCGTATACCAATACAATGCCAACCGTAAAGCAGCCACTACCACTTTGAATTTCGAAAACGATAACAGGGATCTGTGGGCCAATGCCAACGATGCGAAATATAATGCCAGCACCGGAACCGTTATTCCTGTTTTAAGCAACAATAACCTGGGTAGCTCCTTCGCAGGAACGTTAGGCCTGACCTTACAGTATACACAAGGTTTATTCGGCTCCCTGTTCTATACCTACTCTGCTT
>Ga0256900_1000138_pt1 | contig 23482 bp, 22 predicted proteins | sample MC6MC0688MT_FD_190190 | JGI IMG/M metagenome (GOLD analysis project Ga0256900, IMG submission 190190) | Metatranscriptome of enriched soil aggregate microbial communities from Iowa State University, Ames, United States - MC6-MC0688-MT... | ecosystem: Environmental > Terrestrial > Soil >... | reverse complement strand
CCGATGTTGGATTCATTGATTACTTCTAAGACCCGGCTCAAATTATTGATTAAGTTTTTTGTTTCTGCTGGTAATCAGGGGCACCTAAGGGGATTGGCAGACGAGTTTCAGGAATCGACCAATGCGATACGAAAGGAACTTAACCAGCTGTCAGAAGCGGGGTATTTGGAAAAGAGTACAGCAAAGAATAAAATATTATACCGAGCCAATACGAATCATTCTTTATTTAAGCCTCTTCAGAAATTAATTCATACCTATTTGGGTATCGATGAAATTGTGGAGCAGATCCTACAAAAGGCAGGAGATATTCAGGAAGTTAGCTTAATCGGAGACTATGCCGAAGGGCTAGACTCAGGGAGAATAGATGTGTTAATTTTGGGTGAGAATATAAAACAGGCATATTTATTGCAGTTAGCGGACAAGGTTGAAAAAAAATTAGGGAAAAACATTAAGATCCATTTCAAAAATTTGGATGTACAACGTAAAATAATACTTTTTGAAGGTGCTGTATAACTAAACGGCTAAGCGAGCTTTAACTTAAATTATTGCAAATTTTCAACTAATATGATTTGCGATTTGACTAATAATATATGAAGAAGAATTTAATTGTATTCGGAACTAGGCCAGAAGCGATCAAAATGGCGCCTTTGGTTAAGGAATTCCAAAAAGATGAATCTTTTGAAACAAAGGTCTGTGTTACGGCACAGCATCGTGAAATGTTGGATCAGGTATTGGAATTTTTCGATATCATACCCGATTACGATTTGAACTTAATGAAGCCTAATCAAAATCTATATTCATTAACAGCTGATATTATAACTGAAATGAAGGCTGTATTGGAGGATTTTAAACCCGATTATGTGTATGTTCACGGTGATACCACCACCACAATGGCCTCAAGTATCGCTGCTTTTTATGCTGGTGCTCAAGTCTGTCATGTTGAAGCAGGACTTCGTACGCACAATAAGCGTTCTCCGTTTCCAGAAGAGATCAATCGACAGGTAGCTGGACGTATTTGTGATTTTCATTTTGCTCCTACTGAAGCTTCACGACAAAATCTATTGCGTGAAAATATTCAGGATAAGGATATACTTGTTACCGGAAATACCGTTATTGATGCTTTATTTGAGAGCTCAGACCGCGTAAAAGACCTGGATAATGAAGAAATTAACCGTCTGAAGGAACTGGTCGATCCTGCGAAGAAATTGATCTTGGTGACTGGTCACAGACGTGAAAACCACGGACAAGGCTTTATTAATATCTGTCAGGCGTTAAAGGAAATTGCGTTGTCTAATACTGATGTGCAAATTATCTATCCTGTGCACCTTAATCCAAATGTGAAGAAACCTGTTTATGAAATCCTATCGGATGTGAATAATATTCATCTAATTGATCCGTTAGCGTATCCTGCGTTTGTATGGCTAATGAATAAATCGTATTTAATTATCACAGACTCGGGTGGTGTACAAGAAGAGGCGCCTAGTCTTGGTAAACCGGTATTGGTGATGCGTGATACTACCGAAAGGCCTGAAGCTGTAGATGCAGGTACGGTGATTCTTGTAGGTACAGATACACAAAAAATTGTGTCTGAAGCACAAGAACTGCTAAAAAACGAAGATAGATATCAACAAATGAGCGGGCTACATAATCCGTATGGTGATGGTAAAGCCTGTGAAAGAATTGTTAACTTTATTAAAAACTTAATATAAATCATATCAATGCAAGCAAAAGTAGTAACCGTTGGCTTAGGATATATAGGATTACCTACATCTGCATTAATCGCAAATAGCGGAATCGCTGTTCATGGTGTGGATATCTCACAGCATGTTGTAGACACAATCAATGCTGGTAAAATCCACATTGTTGAACCGGATTTAGATAAGGCTGTGGCAAAAGCTGTGGCAGAAGGTTTCTTGAAAGCGGACACAAAGCCTGTTGAAGCTGATACATACTTAGTTGTTGTTCCTACGCCATTTAAAGGAGATCATCAGCCTGATATATCTTATGTACAGGCAGCTACAGAAGGAATTATTCCATTATTGAAAGAAGGTGATTTGTACGTGATTGAGTCTACTTCGCCTGTTGGAACTACAGAGAAGATGATGGCTTTGATTTTTTCAAAACGTCCTGAACTGGAGGGGAAAATTTCATTGGCATATTGTCCTGAGCGCGTTCTTCCAGGAAATGTCATGTACGAACTGGTTCATAATGACCGTGTAATCGGAGGAGTAAACGAAGCTTCTACTCAAAAAGCCTTGGCATTTTATGGGCAATTTGTGAAAGGTGAATTGCACCCGACCAATGCGCGTACTGCCGAGATGTGTAAGTTGACTGAAAATGCATCTAGAGATTCACAGATTGCTTTTGCAAATGAACTTTCTTTAATTTGTGATAAAGCGGATATAAATGTTTGGGATTTGATTCGTTTAGCGAATAAGCATCCCCGTGTGAATATTCTCCAGCCTGGTTGTGGTGTAGGAGGCCACTGTATAGCAGTTGATCCATACTTTTTGACAGCCGATTTCCCTATGGAATCTCGTATGATCGCACAGGCCAGAGAAACTAATAACTATAAATCTTTTTGGTGTGCAGAGAAGGTCAAGACTGCTCGTTTAGAATTTGAAATTAAGAATGGCCGCGAACCTTCAATTGCTATTATGGGCTTGGCTTTTAAACCAAATATTGATGATTTAAGAGAGTCTCCAGCAATTCATATTACAGAAAGGGTACTTCAAGATTCTGGGGATGCTGATATGTATATTGTTGAACCGAATGTGAAGGAGCACAAAGTTTTTAAATTGACAAATTATAATGAGGCCGTAGTCAAGGCCGATATTGTCGTTTTGCTAGTCGCACATAATGAGTTTAATAATATCTCTTTCAGAGATGATCAAATAGTTTTGGATTTTTGTGGTGTAAAAAAATAGAACAAATATAATGTTAGAGAACAAATCAATTTTAATTACTGGCGGTACAGGCTCTTTAGGAAAGGCTTTAACTGCACATATTTTGAAAAATTATTCGGATATTAAAAGGCTAGTTATCTTTTCGCGTGATGAGCAAAAGCAATTTCAAATGGCTCAAGACTATCCAGCTGATAAATATCCTCAAATTCGATTTTTCATAGGGGATGTTCGCGATAGAGAACGTCTTATTAGAGCAATGAAAGGTGTTGACTATGTTATACATGCGGCTGCAATGAAGCATGTGCCTATTGCGGAATATAATCCAGATGAATGCGTTAAGACTAATATTCACGGCGCACAAAATGTAATTGATGCATGTTTTGCTACTGATGTTGAACGGGTGGTGGCTTTATCAACAGACAAAGCCTGCGCACCTATTAATTTATATGGTGCTACTAAATTAGCATCAGATAAACTATTTGTTGCAGCAAACAATATTAGAGGGAATAATCCGATACGTTTTTCAGTTGTTAGGTATGGAAACGTTATGGGATCCAATGGATCTGTAATACCATTTTTTATAAAGAAGAAAAAGGAAGGAATTTTACCGATTACAGATTCTAATATGACAAGATTCAATATTAGTTTGCAAGGTGGAGTTGACATGGTAATGCATGCGTTATTTAACGCATGGGGAGGAGAAATCTTTATTCCTAAAATTCCATCTTACAAAATTACTGACGTAGCTACAGCAGTGGGTCCTGAATGTGAGCATAGAGTAGTTGGTATCAGACCTGGAGAGAAGGTTCACGAAGAGATGATTACTCCTTCAGATTCTTTTTATACTTACGATTTAGGTAAATATTATACTATTCTGCCTTCGACACCCAAATGGAATTTGGAAGAGTTCCTAGCAAAGTTTAATGGTGCCAAAGTTCAGGAAGGATTTGCATATAATTCCGGGGATAACACTGAGTGGGAAACTGTAGAAGGTCTCAGAACTCTAATAAAAGAACACGTTGATTCAACTTTCGAAATATAATTATGGAAAAGAACAAAGTGATTCCTTACGGTAAGCAAAATATAACGGAAGAAGATATTGAAATTGTTATCAAAACTTTAAAGTCAGATTATTTAACGCAAGGTCCGAAAATTAAAGAATTCGAAGATAATTTCGCGGAATATGTTGAGGCAAAATATGCGGTTGCAGTAGCTAACGGTACAGCTGCCTTGCACCTTTGTGCATTGGCTTTGGACATAAAACCTGGGGATAAGGTCATTACTACTCCTATTACGTTTGCCGCTTCTGCCAATTGTGTAAAATATTGTGGGGGTGAGGTAGTTTTTGGAGACATTGACCCTGATACCTACCTTTTGGATATAGATTCTGTACGGAGTCTGCTGCAATCTGAGCCGTTAGGGACGTATAAAGGTATTATACCAGTAGATTTTGCTGGAAGAGCAGTTAATTTAGAAGAATTTAAGAAGCTAGCAGAAGAGTATAATCTTTGGATTATTGAAGATGCCTGCCATGCTCCTGGAGGATATTTTGTTGATACTAAAGGGGAAAGACAGTTATGTGGTAATGGTAATTTCGCAGAGCTAGCAATTTTCTCATTTCATCCTGTGAAGCATATTGCTTCTGGTGAAGGTGGTATGATAACAACTAACGATGAGGAGCTATATAAAAGGCTTCTCCAGTTAAGAACCCATGGTATTGTTAAGCAAGATGATCTTTTCGAAAACTCGATTGATTTTGCGGGAGGAAATGAGAGTTATCCTCTATGGTACATGGAAATGCAAACTTTGGGATATAATTATCGAATTACTGACTTTCAAGCTGCTTTAGGGGATAGTCAACTAAAAAGAGCGGACCAAGGCCTTGAAATTAGACGTGCCATTGCAAACAGATATGAGCATGCTTTCGATGGTAAATCATATATTAAGGGACATTCGGGTTTTGTTGAAGGCCACGCGTATCATTTATATGTTTTAGAGGTAGATGATAGATTAGGTCTTTATAATTATCTAAGGACTAAGAATATATATGCTCAAATCCATTACATTCCTTGTCATCTTATGCCTTATTATCGTCAATTTGGATGGAAGGAAGGGGATAGACCTCACTCGGAATTATATTATAAACACTGTATAAGCTTACCAATGTATCCGACATTATCATTGGATGAACAGCAATTTGTGATAGAATCGATAAATGACTACTTTGCTCAATAAAATAGGTTTAGGTACGGTACAATTCGGTGCACATTATGGAATATCAAATTCCACAGGAAAAACTCCGCTCCAAGAGGTGGGAGAAATAGTGAGATATTCAGAAAGTATTGGAATAAAGTATTTAGATACTGCATTTGCATATGGAGATGCTGAGGATGTTTTAGGGAAGTTCGACTTAGATTCTTTTCGAATAATCTCTAAATATATTCCAAGTGAAATTACTTTGCCTAAACAATTTGAAATTTCTTTAGATAGACTTGGAATTGAGGCTTTCTACGGATATATGGCTCATAGGCCGTATGATTTAATAGAAAATCGCCAAAACTGGGAATTTTTAATGAAATTAAAAACGAAAGGAAAGGTAAAAAAAATTGGAGCATCGTTCAATTCTGTTGAAGAGTTGGAAGAAATTTTTCAAAAAGGTCTCGAGTTAGATATTGTGCAGGTCCCGCTAAATTATTTTGACCACCGATTTGATGCTTATATTAAAGCTCTACATGAAAAAGGTGTCGAAATTCACACAAGATCAACTTTTTTGCAAGGTTTGTTCTTCTGTGCTCCTGATAGTTTGGATATGTTTTTTGATGAGGTCAAACCGTATCTAGAAACGTTGCAGCAGCTTGATAATTTGTCTGTTAGGCTGTTGCGATATGTTTTAGAGAAAGATTATGTCGATGTAGTAAATATTGGGGTTAATGACTTGAACCAATTTAAGGAGAACATTCTCACTTTAGGGAAAATGCATAATAAGTTGCCTTTGCTAAACCATAAGTTTGAAGATAAAATATTAATGCCATCGGAATGGCCAAAGTAATTGCTAATGAAAGATATTTTTGACATAACCAATAAAATAATACTTTTTTCAGGAGGATATGGTTATCTAGGTAGTCCTTGCGTGAAATATCTTGCGAGTTGTGGAGCTAGACTTTATATACTTGCTAGAGATGAGCGAAAATTTACCGAACAGTTTGGTGATTTAAGTAATATTATTTTTGTAAAGTGTGATATAGGTATAACGGAAGAGATCAATTCTGCAATTGACGAAGTTTTTAAAATAGAAGGTAGGATTGATGTTTTCATCAATAATGCATTTTATCTAAAAGGACAGTCGCCGGAGAATATGTCGGATGAAGATTTTATGTATGGTGTAGATGGCACATTAAATTCTGTTTTCCGAGTTATCCGAAAAATAATTCCAATTTTTAAAAATCAAAAATATGGTAAAATCATTAACGTTTCTTCTATGTATGGGGTAGTGGCTCCGGACTTTACCATTTATGAAGATTCTCCTGGCTCCTTAAATCCGCCGCACTATGGTGCAGCAAAAGCCGGTCTTATCCAACTTTCGAAATATTATGCGTCCTATCTAGGTAAAGATAATATACAAGTCAATTGCGTTACTCCTGGACCATTTCCATCTGATTCAGTAAAAAGGAAAGATCCAGCTTTTGAAAGAAGGTTGGCAGACAATACTATGTTAAAGAGAGTTGGTATTCCTGAGGATCTAATAGGTGTTTTTATGCTACTTGTGTCAAATGCATCGGATTTTATAACAGGTCAAAACATAATAGTAGATGGAGGATGGACAAGCAAGTAGTTAATATTGGCTATATTATTCAGGCTAGGATGAAATCTGAAAGATTGCCTGGTAAAGTGTTATTGCCGCTTCCCTTCCCTTCAGGACGTTCAGTATTGGAGATGATAGTTGTGGCTTTGTCAAATTTAGAAGGAAAAATAATCATAGCAACATCAATTAATTCGGAGAATGATGTTATTGAGGAATTTTGTTTCTCTAAAAAAATAGAATGTTTTAGAGGCGATGAATCTAACGTATTAAGTCGTTTTTTGAATATTCAAAAGAAATTTAAGTTTGATCATATTGTTAGACTTACAGCTGATAACCCTTTTATTGATTTTAATATAATTGCTAAAGCGATTAATTTTCATTGTGCTGAAGGAAATGACTACACACATACTGTTGGTTTACCTTTAGGTATGAATATTGAGGTAATGAAAGGGAATTCATTAATTGACTCAGAACAATATATTCTAAATGATTCTGATACAGAACATGTTACTTTAATACTTAAAAGGGAAGCAAAATATAGTAAAGGAAATTACTTAATTGAAGGGAAATTAGAGGAATGTAGATTGACGGTAGACACTCCTCAAGATTTTATGGTAGCAAATATCCTCGCAGAAATACAAAATAATCTAGGCTTTCAGGGGCTCGAGCTTGTTTATTATGTCAAAAAAAATTATCCGTGGATTCTTGAAGGAAACTCAAATATGTTCCAAAAGAACTCAGAACAAAACCTTGACAATGAAGTTAAAAGCGCAATAAGACTTTTGGAAAAGTTGGAGTATAACAAAACGTCGGATATTTTACGAAATGCATTAAATTAATTGAATATGTTTACTCAAAACTATAAATGTTTGGAGGGTAATTCCTGGACATCGGCCGAATTTCAGTTAGTCCCCATTAGATATGAGGATCGTTTCGAAATCATGAGATGGAGAAATGAACAAATCTATCATTTGAGACAGAACAAAGTGTTAACAGAGAAAGATCAGGAGCAATATTTTGATACAGTTGTTCGCCAATTATTCGAGCAAGATTTTCCCAACCAAATTTTGTTTTCTTATTTAGAAAACGGTATTTGTATTGGCTACGGGGGATTAGTGCATATTAATTGGATTGATAAAAACGCGGAAATATCATTTATCATAAAAACAGAACTGGAGGAAACCAGCTTTGAATTTCATTGGGAAAAATATTTGAGTATTTTATCTCAAATTGCATTTAGAGGTCTTTCTTTACACAAAATTTATACTTATGCATTTGATTTAAGACCACGATTATATGTAGCGTTGAAAAGAGCCGGTTTTGATCACGAGGCCACCCTTAAAGATCATTGTTTTTTTGAAGGCAAATACATTGATGTTTTATATCATGCCAAATTAAATACTCTTTCATTACGTGCTGCGACCTTATTAGACTGTAATCTTACCTATGTTTGGGCGAGCGATCCGTGCACTAGAAAATATTCCTTTAATCAAAATCAAATAGAAAAAAAAGAACATATTGAATGGTTTAATAACAAGATTCAGGATCCTAATTGCTTCTATTTTATTTTGGAGGATAGTATGAGAAACCCTTTGGGATCAGTTCGAATAGATGTAAAGGAAAATAATCAAGGTATAATTAGCTATCTGATTGACAGTAAGTACTATGGTAGAGGTTTGGGGACAGCTATTTTGAGATTAGCCGAAGAAAAGGCTAAGGATATTAAAATTCCTATTGACAGACTTATTGGTTATGTTTTAAAAGAAAATATCGCTTCCATTAAGATATTCAATAAATTAGATTATAGCGTCATTAATGAATCAGAAAATTTAAAATTTTATAAAGAATTGCAATGAAGATAGGAAGTAAAGCAATAAACGATAAAAGCCCGGTTTTTATAATAGCCGAACTCTCTGCTAATCATAATGGTAGTTTAGAGGTTGCTTTAGAGACAGTTAGGGCCGCGAAAAGAGCTGGAGCAGATTGTATTAAATTACAAACATATACTGCCGACACGATTACAATAGATTCTAAAAAAGATGATTTCCTAATTAAAGGAACGATTTGGGAAGGTAAAAATCTATATAATCTGTACCAAGAAGCTTATACACCTTGGGAATGGCATAAGGATATAAAAAAGGTTGCTGATGAAGAAGGCTTAGAATTTTTTTCGTCACCTTTTGACCCGACAAGCGTGGAGTTTCTTGAAACGTTAAATGTTCCCGCATATAAGATCGCATCTTTCGAGATAACCGATATTCCCTTAATTGAGTTAGTTGCCTCAAAAGGTAAACCTGTTATTATATCTACTGGTATTGCAGAAGAAGAAGATATTAAGCTCGCCTTGGATGCATGCTATAGAATGGGGAACGAGAATATAGCGTTGTTAAAATGTACTTCATCATATCCAGCCCCAATAGAAGAAGCCAATATGGCAATGGTAAAAGATTTTGCCGAAAAATTTGGTGTAATTTCAGGATTGTCTGATCACACAATGGGAAGCACAGTTCCTGTCGTTGCAACATGTTTTGGAGCTAAAATAATAGAAAAACACTTTATTTTAGACCGTTCAATTGGCGGACCTGATGCGTCATTTTCTATGGATGAAGGCGAATTCTCCGAAATGGTCAAGGCAGTTCGGGAAGCAGAAAAAGCAATTGGTGTCGTAGATTATAAACTGACTGACAAACAAAAAAAGGGTAAAGACTTTTCACGTTCTTTATACGTAGTGAAAGATATAGAAAATGGAGAGAAATTAACTAGTGATAATATTCGCTCTGTTCGTCCGGGATTTGGTATGCACCCACGTTATTATAATGAAGTAATTGGAAAGATTGCAATACGTAGGATTGAAAAAGGGGAGCGTGTTTGTTGGGAAGATTTAGTTTAATTGCCTATATCAATTATGAATATTGAAGATTATCATAAAATAGACAATTCTTTAGACCAATTTGAGTTTAAGTATAAGGATATAGATGTAACCTATATCGTGAGAAACTATGTAATATCTTTGATTAGAACAAATAACAATGTAGGTAACCCATTAATTAAGTTAAACTCAGCTATATTATGGCGTTTTCTTAAGACAGCCTTAATGACTTTTCCGAGTGTTTTCAAAAAGCGATCGGTTTGGGTATTTTCGAACGCTGAAAGGCGAAAAAAATTCGAAAGATATTATTATGATAGGGTAGCATCAATAGTGTCTGAGCAAAATAATGATGTTTTGTTTATAGAAAATCCTGTTATTCAAAATCATAAACACCCTTCTAAAGATACTATTCTTTCAGATGCCTTTTTTTTTATTGGGTCTTACCTGTTCAGTATTCTAAAATTCAAGAGAAAACATCTAGTCATTGATCCAAGGTTTACTGATTTCGCGCAAGAGCAGGGTATCAAGGTCAACTTGATACCTTTAATGAAGCGTTTTGTGGGACAATATTTTTTTATGCATTTTTTCTTAAGATTTATTTCCCGACCAAAAATGGTTTATTCCGTATTTCCTAGCGGGTATTATGGCTATAATTATGCTTTTAAGCAGCGGCGGATACCAATTATTGAATTACAACATGGAATAATTTATCCTTTACATCCCTCATATAATACGATATTATTTGAAAAGTCGAAAAAATTTAAACCGGATTTCGTTTTTACTTATGGTGATAAGGATAAAGAATGTTTAGATTCGTTGAATTATGTAAATAAAGATAATTCCTTTGTGGTTGGATCATATGGCTTATGGAAGGGAAAAAATTATACAGTCATTGGAGACTATTTAAAGTCTAAACTGTCTATAAATAAAAAAAACGTAGTTATAATAGCAACTACAAATGATATCGATGAGTTGTACCAATTCTCTTTGAAGCTGATATCTATTTCTAATGAATTCAATTTGCTACTTTTGCCCCGCCACGAATGTAAGCATCTTGAGAGCCGAGAAAATGTTACAATATTGGATATTTATAAAACTAACGTGTTTGAAGTTTATAAAGCTGCTGATCTGTTAGTTTCGAAAAGTTCAACCGGTGCTTTAGAAGCACTATTTATGGGTATTCCTTGTTTTCTACTTGAAAAGGAAAATGAAACATCGATTTTTCGACAAAACTATTCTTTTATCAAATCTTTTAATTTTTTTCAAGACGAAGTGCAATTTGTTCAAGCCGTAAAAACAGAGGAGTATCTTTTGCCACTTGAGGAGGATGTTAACCAAATATATGCTGCTCATGTTTTTGAAAACTATGATAAAGCATTAATAAAAATCTCTAACAATGAACATTAGGGCTCTTGCGAAAAATAAATTAGTTTCAGAGACGTTAATTTATGGCATTACTAATGCAGTATATAGCGGGTTACCACTTTTACTCTTACCTTTTTTAGTTGCGACATTAGGCCCCGAGGATTATGGTTATGTAGATTTGTTCCGCTCAATTAGTATGTTTCTTGTTCCTATATTAGGATTAAGTACTGTACAATCAATCACTAGGTTCTATTATGATTTTGATGAAAAAAGATTTAAGATTTTTGTCACTTCGATTCAGTTATTTCAGCTGCTCACTTCTATTATAGCTACCATTATCGTTTGTTGCCTTTCGCCTTTCTTGTCTGACACTTACCAAATCTTACTTTTACTTAGTATAGCATACTTTCTCTTTAATCAATTTACGGAGGGCTTGTTAGCCATATATCGAGTAAACAATAAAGCCAAGTCATATTTGTTTATTAGAGTTGCAAATATATTATTGGAATTGGGTATTTTATTTATTTTGTTTAAAGTATTACAGCCTTTGGATTGGAAGTTTCGTGTTTTACCAACCGTGATTTCAAGTTTTCTGGTGGCTATTTTGACAATAGTACAGTTTGTGAAGCTTGGTTATATGTTTAAATTTTCATCAGAGCTCCTTAAATTGGGAATAATGTATAGTGCCCCCCTTGTATTACACATGTTGTCTGGATATGTGTTAAATATTGGAGATCGTTTTTTTATCAAATACTATCTTTCAGAAAAAGATTTAGGAAATTATGCCGTAGCATACCAAATTGGTATGGCAATCAATTTTTTCTATACAAGTTTTAACCTAGCGTGGACTCCAACTTATTTTAAATGGATGCAAGAAAATAAAACAAATCAGATCAAAAAAGTGCGAAAGCTTATTTATTTAATCGTGCCTTTATTAGGAATTTTAACGTTATTGGTTTGGTTTTCTTTTAGTGATTTATTTATTAAGCACTCTGAATATAAGATTTCAAATCAGATTATTATAGTTGTTCTAATTGCTAATGTTATTCTATCTTTGTACAAATTTGAATCTAACTTTTATCTATATACAAAAGATACGAAAAAATTGAGCATATTCACATTCATTTCTGCTATTATTTCTGTCGTTTTAAATTTTGCGCTAATACCTCGGATCGGAATAATAGGAGCAGCAATAGCAACGTTAATTTCATTTATAGTGGTTTATTTTTTGGTACTATTCAGTAAAAAAAATGATAAAATTCATCAAGAACCTGCGTTCTAAATTACTATTACTTTATTGTGCCTTTCGTTATAATAAAGGCCTTCTTTCACAATGTAAAGTTAATGGCACGTGCCGATTTAATGGAAAAGAGAAATTTGGTAAAAATGTAAACTTTAATGGTGTTAAAGTTTATGGTAAAGGTCAAGTTACCTTTGGTAATAATTTTCATTCTGCTGAAGGACTCCGCATACTAACTTCTTTTCATAATTATAAAGGTGATCGAATTCCTTATGATCATACGATCATTACAAAAGATATCGATATCGAGGATAACGTATGGGTGGGCCTAGACGTCATAATATTGGGTGGAGTTAGGATTGGGGAAGGTGCTATTATACAAGCTGGCGCAGTTGTTGTAAAGAGTATTCCAAAGTATGCTATCTGTGGTGGTAACCCTGCGCAGGTTTTCGCTATGCGTGACACGGTGCATTATGAACAATTGAAAATGGAAGGAAAAGTTTATTGATATGGGATTGTTAGATCTTAAGGTTAACAGAAATGGCTGGTGGATTTCCTTATTGTTGATCACATCATATTTAAATGCTGTTTTAAAGGCTGGGGTTGATGGAAATATGACTGTTTTCAGGATACTTTTATTGCCAACTATTCTTATGATGATCCCAGAGCGTAAAAGAACTATGACCGAATTTATTGGTCTGGCAATTTTTACAGTAGTGTACTGTTATATTATTAGTTACTTGCCATTTAACAGATTTCAAGATTTTGATATTGTCTTTACCCTACACTATATTCTCGTCCCTTTTTGTTTCATCATAATGAACTATTTTATTGATAAGGTTGGTTTAGATTATCTATATAACTTTTTTAAGAAATTTCATTATGTGATGTTGGTATTAGCGTTTATCCAATTTTTTGCTGGAGGTGTTTATCCCAATACACAGAATAGAGCTCCCATGGTCAATATATTTTTTTGGAATGAAAATGAATTTGTTACTGTTCTGGCTATTTTTATTCCATTATATTTTCTAATAGAAAAGGAAACATTGATAAAGTATTTGGTGATTTTTTGTTCTCTTTTCTTTATTGTTTATAGTGATGCCAGGCTTTTGATTATTGGGCTTGTGCTGTTTTTTGGTATTTATTATTCTTCTAAACTTCCATTCTATAAATATAAAATGCTGTGGATTCTATCTATGTTTTTGCTCATTCTCATATTAACGCCATATCTAGCAAATAAGAAAATTTTTGATGATTACACGTTTTTTGACCTGTTTGCGGATACAATCCGTCGAATATTTACATTGGATGATTACGAAGGTATTGGGTCTGTAATAAGTCGGGTGAATGCTTATATTTGGGGGCAAATAGACCTCTATAAAACTTATTTATTTGGAATTGGACCTAGTAATTCCTTTATTATTATGAAAGAGCATACACCTGTTGGATTAGAGGCCTATTCCCCGAAGAGCTTTCATAATATTATATTGCAGATGATTGTAGAAATTGGCTTTCTTGGAATATTTCTATTTTTAATGTTGGTACGAATGATTAGAAATACTGTAAAAGGTTCTCCATTCAGGCATTCAATTGTTATTGGTTACTATATTGCTGCATTTATTTTCAGTACAATTCTATCAGGAGCTTTCTCAAATTATCCTTTTATTTTTATAATTGCTTTCTCACTGACAATGTTTAAAACAAACTTTAGGGGGCGAGCTCAAAATTAATATGTTATGTTAAAGGCAATCAAGTTTTTTATTATACTCTTTTTGAGTTTGATCTTCTCAGATGGATTTGCAAATCAAACGGGGTCGACTACTGTAGAGGCGTATGGAGCCAAAGGAGATGGTGTCACTGATGACACCTATGCCATTCAGAAAGCGATAAATTCGCCATCACGTACTGTAATATTCTCGAAGAAAAATTACATTGTAAATGGAGAAATAGTTTTGATGTCTAACAAGGCAATTTTAGGGAACCAGGCGACAATTTCTAGATCTAAGTTGAACAGTAAGAATAGTATATTCTATGGGAACCGAATAAGTAATATAACGATAAACGATATTGTACTAAAAGGAAACGTCAAGAGAGGTATAAGTAATTACAGCGTAGATGCTGCTACTATTCGAATTTTAAATTCTCAAAGTGTTAATATAAGCAACGTCTATACATCGGGCGGTACATCTGGGGTACAAGTTTATTATTCAAATTCAATAAATATTGACGGTCTTATTAGTGAAAATAATATTTTGACAGGTCTGTCTGGTATCTGTAATAATTTGACATTATCAAATTCCAAAATTACCAACAACGGGTATGCTTCAAAAGGATTGACGCATGATGTTTATTTTATTAATAGTTCCAATCTTGAAATCCGAAACTCCACATTTGGTTACACAAAGGACCAGAGTGCTTTTTCTGTTGTTGTACGGTATGACCGAAGCAATGCCAAAGCTTTATTTGACCGTGTAAAAAACGTTAAAATATTCAATAACAGCTTTTATAAAAATGGACTGGCTGTCGGGTCCGATCCTGGTATAGCTGTTGTAAAACGAATGCCGCCACAACAGGTTAGTATCTATGGTAATAACTTTAATTGGTCGGATCTAAAAATAGATGATCCAGAAAATATAAGTACCTACAGCAATAAAAATATCAATAATTACATTTGTAGGGTAGCATCTTCATATCCTGGATATACGATAGGGTTAAGTTCTTCAAATGATCATTGTAAAAATATAGTTCAATCTAGTCTGCGATCAAATGCCAGTAGATCAACTAAGGCGATTATATTTAATAGCACAATTATTGACAACGATCTTTCAACTGGATTACAAAATGCGAAAGGATTTGGAGGGATAAAAGCTTTTACCCTAAAAAGTCCCCAAGTAAAAGGTAATGTACAAATGAAAGCAATAGCAGAAAATAGTAATGTTAAAATAAATAGGTAAAATGAGGATTTTATTACTGCATCAATATTTTTTAGAGGAAGACGATCCAGGGGGATCGCGATGGAATGAGATGGCCAAAATTTGGATCTCTCTGGGGCATGAAGTTACAGTGATCGCTGGTATGATGCATTATAATGGTTCGACAAAAAGAGCAGAGTATAAAAATAGATTTTTTGCAAAAAAAATGCAGGGGGATGTAACAGTATATCGAACCCACGTATCTGAATCATACAATAAAGGTTTTCTAGGTCGCTTATGGGGCTATTTTTCATTTATGTTTTCCTCCTTATGGGCGGGGATATTTAAAGTTAAAGGGCAGTATGATGCGGTTTTGGTAACCTCTCCACCATTATTTGTCGGAGGATCCGGTTATCTTATTTCAAAGATAAAAGGAATTCCGATGGTTTTTGAGATAAGAGATTTATGGCCAGAATCTGCAATTGACACGGGAGTTCTTACAAATAAATTTATTATCAAACTCGCTTATTGGTTTGAATCCTTTATATACAGCAAAGCGAAATTAATAAACGTATTAACCCCAGCTTTTTATAAGACACTTCGGGATAATAAAGGAGTTGAGGAAATAAAGTTAATCATGATTCCAAATGCGGCTGATTTTTCATTATCAGAATCATTATTACAAGATTTTGATCGTGAAGAGTTTCGGCGGCAAAATAGTTTAGTTGATAAATTCGTAATTACTTATGTCGGAGCCCATGGTATAGCTAATTTTTTAGATCAACTATTGGAGGCCGCCCATTTACTCGAAGACACCAATGCATTATTTTTGCTAATAGGACAAGGCATGGAAAAAGCTCGTTTGATGGAGAAAGCGAAAGAGATGAATCTAAAAAATATTACTTTCTTGGACCCTGTACCCAAAAAGGAAGTTTTTAAATATATATTAGCCTCGGAGATGGGCGCTTCGGTATTAAAAAAAGTTGATACTTTTAAGACCGTTTATTCAAACAAATCATTTGATTATTTTTCTTGCAAAAAACCGATTTTGATGGCAATAGATGGCGTTTCCCGCGAGCTGGTCGAAGAAGCGCAGGCCGGAGAGTACGTAGAACCTGAAAATCCAATTGAGTTTAATCGCATTATTCGTGCCTATATGCAGGATCCAGAGAGATTGAAACGAGAAGGAGAAAATGGTTATGAATATGCCAAGGTTAACTTCGATAGGGAACTTTTGGCAAATAAATATCTTGATGAAATAGCAAAATTTATTAAATAGATGTATCAGTACTTTTTAAAAAGACTTATTGATTTCTGTATAGCATTGGTCAGCTTATTGATTCTCAGCCCTATTTTCATTTTGGTTACTATAGGATTATACTTTGTTAATAATGGAAAACCCTTTTTTTTTCAGGCGCGTCCTGGTCTGAATGGAAAAGTATTTAATATCATTAAGTTTAAAACTATGAATGATAAGAAAGATGCGGCTGGAAACCTTTTACCTGACGTAGATAGGTTGACCTCTATAGGAGCTTTTGTTCGCAAGACTTCACTCGATGAAATTCCTCAATTAATAAATGTCCTTAAAGGAGATATGGCTATTATTGGCCCAAGACCTTTATTGATCCAATATATGTCTCTTTATAATAAAACTCAACATCGTCGTCATGAAGTGAGACCTGGAATTACAGGATGGGCGCAAGTTAACGGTCGTAATGCCATTTCTTGGGAGAAGAAGTTCGAATTAGATGTATGGTACGTAGATAATGTTTCCTTCGTAACCGATTTTAAAGTTTTTTTTATGACGTTTAAAAAAGTATTAAAAAGCGAAGGGATATCTGCAGAAGGGCATGTTACAATTGAACCATTTAACGGTAATAATTAATTTTAGATTATGTATTTATTTGGTGCAAGTGGTCATGGTAAAGTTATCGCAGAAATTTTGGAAAGTAATAAAATAAAAGTCAGCGGATTTATTGATGAAGACCGTGGAAAAGAAAATTTATTAGGGTATAATGTTTTCCATAAACCGCCAGCTGAAGTAGTAAAAGTTATAATTTCAATTGGAAATAATCGTGTGAGAAAGATTGTAGTAGATTCTTATAATAATTTCCAATACGAAACCGCCATACATGCCGCGGCACATGTATCTTCGAGAATGTATGTTGGCAATGGGACAGTGGTGATGGCAGGAGCCACAATAAATGCTGATGTTAATATTGGAAATCACAGCATCATAAATACTAATACGTCTGTAGATCATGATTGTATAATTGGTGATTTTGTACATTTGTCTCCTAATGTAGCACTTGCAGGTAATGTAGAGGTGGGAGAAGGGACACATGTCGGTATAGGAGCGTGTATTATTCAGGGAATTAAGATAGGGAAATGGTGTACTATTGGTGCAGGTGCAGTTATTATTAAAGATGTACCAGACGGATGTACTGTAGTCGGGAATCCAGGAAGAATTATAAAAAAACAATAAAAACTAATTTTATATTATGTTAGATAAAATATGGCTTTCTTCTCCTCATATGGGGGGAAATGAATTAAAGTTTATTCATGAAGCTTTTGATCAGAATTGGGTTGCACCATTAGGCCCAAATGTTACTGGACTCGAAGATGACCTTGAGAAGTTTTTATCAGAGAATGTTAAAGTTGCAGCACTTTCAGCAGGAACAGCTGCTTTGCATTTGGCCCTCATTGAGAGCGGTGTAACTTATGGTGATGAGGTAATTTGCCAATCGATGACTTTTTCAGCTTCTGCAAATCCAATTGTGTATCAAGGGGCAATTCCCATATTTATAGACTCTGAAAAGGACACATGGAATATGTGTCCAATAGCACTTAAAGAAGCAATAATCGATCGCATTTCAAAAGGTAAAAAACCAAAGGCAATAATTGTTGTACATTTATATGGAATGCCAGCAAAAATGGACGAAATTCTTGACGTTGCTCGTACATTTGAAATACCTGTTATCGAAGATGCAGCTGAAGCTTTGGGATCCAGATATAAAGGTCGGGCCTGTGGAACATTGGGTAATTTTGGGATTTTAAGTTTCAATGGGAATAAGATAATTACAACATCTGGGGGTGGTGCACTTGTATGTCACTCGCTGGAGGATAAAGAAAGGGCTATATTTTTATCCACTCAAGCACGTGACAACGCTCCACATTATCAACATTCGCATATTGGATATAATTATAGAATGTCAAATATTTCTGCAGGTATTGGTCGCGGACAAATGGAGGTATTGACGGAAAGAGTAGCTGCTCGCCGCGCCATGACAAAGTTTTACGTAAGCCTGTTTACAAATGTGAATGGAGTAACAGTCTTTACTGAACCTAGTAGTGATTTTTATTCAAATCATTGGCTTGCATCTATTCAAGTCGATTCGATAGAAGCAAAATTTAATCGTGAGGATCTTAGGCTAGCTCTGCAGAAGGATAATATTGAATCTCGTCCATTATGGAAGCCAATGCATCTACAGCCTGTATTTGCCGACTCACCTTATTATGGTGCGAATGTTGCAGAAACACTATTTAATAATGGATTGTGTCTACCTTCAGGTTCTAATTTAACAGACGAAGATAGGGAAAGAATACAAAAATCAGTTGAAAGAGTGTTAGATGAATTTTCATAGATGTCAACAAAGATAAACACATTTTCATGACAATTTGATATTCTAAAATAATATATAAAAGCGAACGGATTGTACTTCTTAATTTATAAAAAAAAGTAGGCATAGAATTTGTTAGGGAGAGACACATAAAATTAAGCATTATAAATATGCAAATAAATAGATGTAGTTTTGTCAAATAATGAAAACCATTTTATAATAATACATAAAGCATGCGATTAATTTCAAAGTATAGTGCAATTTTTGCGCTCTGTAGTGTACTTTTTCTTGCGTTTACCTCTTGTGGGTCCCGTAAGAATATGGTGTACATGCAACCTGATTCCTCTCAGATTTCAACATTATATGAACAATATGTTCCTAAGATCCAACCGAGTGATATATTAACGATAGTGGTCACTGCCGCAGATCCAAAAGTAACGGTGCCCTTCAATCCCGTTAATTCCATATCGAACGGAAATATGACACAACAAGTTGATATGGCTTTTCGACCAACCTACACAGTAGATAATAACGGCAATATCATGCTGCCTATGCTTGGGGAAATCCATGTTGCTGGTTTGACAAGATTAGAAGCTATTGAGAAGATTCGAGCTGAATTGAGTAAATATATCAAGGACCCAGGAGTAAATATGAATTTTAATAACTTTAGGGTTTCTGTACTTGGTGAAGTAGCCCATCCCGGTTCCTTTGTATTACCCTACGAACGAGTGACGGTTTTAGAGGCACTTAGTATGGCCGGAGATCTAACTATAAGAGGAGTAAGGAGCGACGTGATGTTGATTAGGGAAGTAGGTGGTAAGAAAGAAATACATAGATTAGATCTTACGAAACAGAATACACTTAATTCACCTTATTATTATCTAGCTCAAAATGACGTAATTTATGTTGAGCCTAACAAGGCTCAAATAAATAATTCAAAGCTAGGGGCAAATACAAATATCATTATTTCAATTGCTAGCTTGATAATTACAGTAATTTCAGTATTGACCCGTTAAACTACATATGGAACAACGACCTTTAGAAATTAAGAAAGAAGAAGAAATCAATTTAAGGCAACTCTTTGAGCAGTATGCGTTTTATTGGAAATGGTTTGTTATCGCCGTTATTCTCTGTTTAGGGGCGGCAATGTTATACCTCCGCTATGCGCAGAGAACATATAACACGAGTGCAAAAATCCTTTTAAAAGATGAACGGAGTGCCTCTGCTGGCGAGCTGGCTGGTATTTCCGAACTTTCAAGTAGCATGGGATTTGGAGGGTCGCGAGCTGCCTTTGTAACGGATCAAATTGAAGTGCTTTCGTCTCGTAGGCTAATGCGTAAGGTAGTAGAGCAGTATAATCTCAATATTATCTACTCAGTAAAGGGAAAAATCAGATCATCAGAAGTATTGGAGACGGATATGCCGTTTGTTTTTCAGCCACAAGGAGAACAAGATAGTATATCCATGAAATTTAAGGTTAATTCAAAAGGGAAAGATGGCCTTGTGATCGTTGATTTATTTTCAGGAAAGAGAATTGACGCTAGATTTGACAATATAGTTAGCATTGGAAAGTATCGGGGTGTTTTCAAGCGAAATCCTAATAGTGAACTTGAAGCAGATACAGACTACGAAATTTCAGTTATTCCAAGAGATTGGTCGATCGATGCGAATCTAGCCGCTATCAGTATTGAACCAAGTAAAGAAGCACAATCTTTTATCGTGAATTTTTCAATGGTATCAGCATTGGAGAAGAAATCGCAGCTAATCTTAAATACATTAATTGATGTCTATAATGCGGATCTAACGAACGATAAATTACGTATGACCCGTGCAACTTCTGATTTTATCAATAAGCGTTTAATGTTGATTTCCAAAGATCTTTCGGGGGCCGACGAGGAAGCCGCCAACTTTAAATCAGCTAACTCTATGGTGGATATGGCCACAGAGGCAGGAGTATTCCTTAGTACAGCATCGGAGAATGATAAGAAAGTTCTTGAATATCGGACGCAATTGCAGTTAGTGGATCATATGAATGACTACCTTAAAAGTCAAGAGGTTGGAAAGCTTTTACCATCCAATATCGGATTGCAAGATGCTTCTATTGGCGCTGCAATTGAGGCATATAATAAACTTGTTATAGAAAAAGATGATCTTCTGAAGTCGGCTTCGGATCAAAATCCTACTGTTATTGCTTTGAATGAAAATATTGCCGAAAGTAGAAAGAATATAGCGCAATCATTACAAAACTATCAAAGGGTTACTAAATTGGCATTGAACAGTATTGAACGGAAATCCAATGAAATTCAAGGAAGAATAAGTTCAATCCCCAATCAGGAACAAGGATTCAAGAAGATATCAAGACAGCAGCAAATTGTTGAATCGCTTTACCTCTTGCTTTTGCAGAAACGTGAAGAAAGTGAAGTTAAAGCAGCAGCGACACCTGATAATTTAAAAGTAATTGATGCTGCGTATGGGAATAGTATTCCGGTGGCTCCTCGTAAATCGTTAGTTTATATTGGCGCTTTGCTAGCTGGGTTTTTAATTCCTTTTACAGTTATTTATTTAAAATTCCTATTGGACAGTAAAATACATTCTAGGAAAGATATTGAGGATAATATTGGAGCACCAATATTAGGAGAGATACCAACTGCTGAAGATACAATCGTCCACCTGAATGATCGCTCCTCCTTAGCGGAAGCTTTTCGTATATTACGGACAAATATGAACTTCATGTTTGGTGCTGACCAAAAAACAACATCGAAGGTAGTATTTGTAACTTCAACTATCTCTGGAGAGGGAAAGTCGTTTGTTACCACTAATTTAGCTCAAATTTTATCAATGTCTGGTAAAAAAGTTTTGTTAATTGGAGCAGATATTCGCAGCCCCAAAGTTTTGGATTATTTGGGGCTATCACATTTGCAGCATACGAATGTGGGTATCACGCAGTTTTTGATTAATCCGGAAATGGACGTAAACAATATCATCATCAAAAAACCTGGTAATTACGATTTTGATGTTGTTTATTCAGGTTATATTGCTCCGAATCCAGCTGAATTATTGATGAATGGACATTTCGATGATGTAATCAAATATGCTAGGGAACATTATGATTATATATTAGTTGATACTGCCCCAGTAAGTTTGGTGACCGATACTTTATTAATAGCGCATAATGCTGATTTAACATTATACGTGTCTCGTGTTAACTACTTAGATAAACGATTGCTACAGGTTCCGAGAGAGTTATATGTTGAAGGTAAATTGAGAAATCTTGCTTCAGTTATTAACGATGTAGACTTTGCTCGTGGCTATGGTTACGGCTATGGTTACGGTTATGGTTATGGCGATAAAGGGAAGAAAAAGAGTGGTTTACCGAGAGTTTGGCAAGCCGTAAAAGATCGCTTAAATCTTAAATAGCATAAAAGTATAACCTTGATGTACTTTTGAACCTTTAGAACCACAAGTGTCTCGTTGAAGACTTGTGGTTCTATTTTATAATAAACTATCTAAGTCGATTTGTACGATTGTTCTGTATTTTTTCTTCCCGATTTATATTTGAAGTACGTTTATATTAATTATGATACTATTTAGGGGTTAACATTTGACTGCTTATTAATCGCTAAATCTAACACGCCAAGCAACTTTACGTGCAGAATTACTCAAACTTACTGCATTACCTGCAATTACTTTTCCGTTCGCAGAAATTGCGGTTGCATCCGTCAACTTCCAGTCGCCAAAATTTATGTTATATTCGTCCTCCAACAGCTCCTGCAAATTTTTTATACCTGCATTTTCGGTCCATATGAATGCACTGTCTTCTGTTGATCCTGCCGTTGAGCTGCTTCCTACTATGACAGAGCCATTGGATGAAACATCATGCGGCGTGGAGCTAAAAATGCCCCCCGATAGATCCCCGAGACCAACTACTTGCCCATTTTTTAAACGGAATGCCTCTTGACCACTTGAAGTTCTTCCTGAACCTACGATAGAAGTCGCATCTTTCGATATTGCGGTAGGATAACCAGACGTGAAATTACTTCCAACGAAATAGTTGGAGAATCTCGTCGGAATATTGTTCTCCCAGCGGACTGTTTCGGATACTATCACCCCGTTTTGATCTTTAACTAATCGACTGCCCGTCATTATCGATCCATCGCCTGATACAGTATTTACTCCGTTAGCTTCGTTTGTCATCGAGTGTAGATTATCGACATCAAGAGAATGAAATGTACTATTTTGCCAATAACAAGGAAAGAATGATGTTTGGCGATCGCCAGCTGAGCCAACAATTAAATTTCCGAGTGAGGATATTCCTGTCACATTGTTGTTGTATGCACCTCCCTCAAGTATTTCAATTTGATTATTTTCCCAGCGATACCCTCTTTCTTCAAAGTTATACATTACCATTTGCACTAAGCCGGTCCCTACTATTATAGATCCATCAGCCGAAACATCTGCGACTTCCATATCACCAAATACCCAAGGTATCCCACTATTTAGTATAGATTTCATATTGCCGTCTTCCCATCTATAAGCTTCATATATATGATGGGATCCTTTACTTCGACCTACTATGACATTCCCATCAGCCGAAATTGCAACAGCGGTGCTATGATACATCGTTGTCGAATCCAGAACGCCTAATGTTTCAAACAAAGCATCACTTGAGGAGATGGGATTGTCGATATCCCATTGATCGTTTTCTCGACAACTATAACAAATTGTCATTAAGAAAATAGAAAATCGTACAATTTTCATAACGATTTAT
>Ga0256900_1000135_pt1 | contig 23685 bp, 23 predicted proteins | sample MC6MC0688MT_FD_190190 | JGI IMG/M metagenome (GOLD analysis project Ga0256900, IMG submission 190190) | Metatranscriptome of enriched soil aggregate microbial communities from Iowa State University, Ames, United States - MC6-MC0688-MT... | ecosystem: Environmental > Terrestrial > Soil >... | reverse complement strand
TATTCACTTATCACTATTCACTTATCACTATTCATTCATCATTAACCATTAATCATTAACAAAATGCCAAAGATTAATCCTTATTTAAATTTCGATGGTAAAGCCGAAGAAGCCTTTACTTTTTACAAATCAGTTTTCGGGGGCGAGTTCCAGGGCGAAGTGTACAAATTAGGTAATGCGCCGGGTGCTGAAAACCTTACGGAAGAAGAGAAAAACAGGGTCATGCACATAGCATTGCCAATAGGCAAAAGTGATATACTGATGGCTTCCGATATCGTTCCTTCTGCCGGTCATAAACTGAATGTTGGTAATAATAATTACGTGTCTATTTTCCCGGAATCCCGTGAAGAAGCGGACCATCTGTTCAATGGTTTATCTGCCGGGGGGACTATAGAAATGCCTATGGCCGACCAGTTCTGGGGCGACTACTTCGGTTCTTTCCAGGATAAGTATGGCGTCTACTGGATGGTCAATTATAATGAGGGCTTTAATAAACAATGGTAGATCATGGCGGCAATAACTATTAAGTCGAGTATAAATGCAGGCCTGGAGAAGGTCTGGGATTATTACAATAGCCCGGAGCATGTACAGCAATGGAATGCAGCTCATGAATCCTGGCACTGTCCTAAGGCGGAAAACGACTTGCGGGAAGGCGGCCGGTTTAGCTATCGTATGGAAGCACGCGATGGTAGTTTCGGTTTCGATTTCGGGGGCGTCTACGACACAGTGAAGCCTAAGGAATCATTTAGCTACACAATGGATGATCAAAGAAAAGTAACGGTTTCATTTACTCCGGAAGAGGAAGGTAAGACAAATGTTGTCGTAGTTTTCGACCCGGAATCCGCAAACCCGGTAGAGATGCAGGAGCAGGGCTGGCAGGCGATCCTGGATAATTTTAAAAACTACGCGGAGACGCACTAACGGTATTTATTCTGCAAAAAGGCTGCCTCGGCAGCTTTTTTTTGTTATCCTGATATACGCTAGTTGTCAGCCGGTAAGAATCTGTATCTTATGGTTTTAATACCGTTTGTCTCAGACCACTGGAAGCTGGCGTCAATCTTCTTTTTTGCGTTGAAAAGATAAGTCTGGTAACAAGGTATTTTTATTTTTTTTGTCCTTGAGTTGATCTGCACTGTCCTTTCTGAATTTTCGAATAAGAATTCGTTCTTCATGATACTGCTGAGCTGAAGTGTATAGGTATCGCTTTCTTCATCGGTAAGGCTGGTACGTTCTAAAAATATTTGACGGTTGCGAAGCGTTAATTGCACGTAGGTTGTAGGGCAAAGGCCTGAGTCTGAAGACCGGTAAATATTTCCCTGTAAGGTTGAATCATTAACCCTTTCCCAGGATTCAAAAGCATGTTCTTCTATAGATGAGATTACTTTCCAATCCTGAGTCAGGAGTAAAAATGTATTAAAGTCTTTTTGGCTGAAGGTCTTTTGAGCGCTCGTATTGAAGGCAATCAGGAGTGATAGCAGTAATAAAGAGAGGTAACGCATTTTAACCTATAAAATTTGAGCTAAAATACGGATTTTTTTACGGCTTGCAGCAGGAGTTAAGCCGGTCGGACTGTAGGGGTTGCAAAGTTTTTTTAACGCGCAAAAACGAAGCTGCAGGCAGTTTCGTTTATTGCTGTTGACCTGATTAAGGTCGGGATCATTAGTGTTGGCAACGGCCCCTGTTAAATTGCTGTTTCAGCTTTTCTTTCAGGCTGTCATACTTTTCCTGGTCCATAGCGCGGATGTGATCGGCCACGGCGAAAGGAGAGCGTTCATTGATACCATATTCGGCTAAGGTACTGCGCATCCTTTCTCTTCTTTGCGCAAATTTTTTAACCAGTAAGGCGCCGCCTACAACAGCCAGGATACCCAGTAACCCGCTGCCACGTTTTGATTGTTCCATTTTTTTATTGATTTATTGGTTTATTAATTAAGACGAATGAACGCCCGTTTTACTTTAATTGTTAAGCCTCCCGGTCAAATTTCCGGTTGAAGCGTTCTTTCCACATCGCTTTGAATTGTTCTTTCTCTTCCGGGTTCAGGTGGTCAGCACCTTCCTGCCAGGGCCCTTTGCGGCAATGGCGGCCACCCCGGCCTCCTTTACCCGGGAAACCACCGAAGAGTATTTTGCTTAAGGCCAGTAAGCCCATGGCCTGCCAGTAAGAGATGGCTGTAATGCCGCTTACAGCGCCAACCAGTGTGGCATTCCAGAGCCACATCACGATGCCGGTAAGCCCGAAAACAAGGAGTATAGGTATAATAATGAAAAAACCTTTTTTGCGTCTGACTCTATTATAATTGTTCATGATTTTTATGGATTTATTTCCTGGTATAAATAAGCCAGTTTTTTGCGCAGGTGTTTTACCGCGTATTGTTTCCGGCTGATGATTGTCTTTATATTTTCTCCGAGTTCCGCTGCGATTTCCTGCAGGGTGCGGTCTTTAAGTTCGTTTTCTATAAACACATAGCTTTGTTTTTCGGGGAGTTCCAGCAGGGCTTCATTGAACCGTTTCCAGATTTCCTCCCGGTAGTAAGTCAGTTCGGGATTGTCTGAGTTATCCAGCAGCATCAGGTCTTTAAAACTGAAATTCAGTTCACCGTCTTCATCTTCATAGAAAAAATCTTCCAGTCTTTCCGGTCTTTTCTTACGGTAGAGATCGGTTATCTTATTATTGGACACCTTATACAACCAGCTGCCCAGGTTAAGGATATCGCCTATCTGGGTGATATTGCTGAGCTGGTACCATACATCCTGCAGGACGTCTTCCGCATCTTCCCGGCTGTTGACCTTCGGCAGGATAAAAGACATCAGCCTGCTACCGTACTTTTTTACGGTTTGGGTGATCAGGGAGGATTTGGATTCTTGCGCCATTTCTATATTTGCTTCGGCATACATACTACATAAGACGAAGCTGGGTTTATTTTACCTTAAAGTGGTAGAAAATATTTTTTTGGTGCTTTAAATTGTCTGAGCGGTAGTGAGCAAATGTAAAAAATATTATGCTTTTTTATACGATGAGTGAAGACTATAGCAAAAGCTTAGCATAAAGTTGAGTAACGCATTTTTGCTGCAGTCATTGAAACAGTAAAGGCTGACCACAGGTTCAGCCTTTACTGTTTATTTTTAATACAGGGCAACATTACTTATTGCCCGTGGGGAATTTTACAGCGTATAGTTTTTGGTTAAAGGATCGGAACCATCCGCGATTTCCACGCTTTTTTCATCTACTACTTTGCCATCCACTTCAACTTTATAAGTTACGGTAAACGGTGCACCGTCAATATTGAAGCTGGAGATACTCACACTACCGGTGTTGAACTTCTGGGCAGAGGCTACCACAACATTCGATTTGCCGCCGTTTACATAATCACTGGTCACACTGACAATAGTGCCTCTTTCTGTGGCACCGTCTATCGTCCAGTCTACCGAGGTGCCGTCGAGCGTGGAACCACCAATGCTGAGCGTAAAATGGTCTCCCTCAGCTTTGTTAAATGCGCTGGAAACCGAAAAAGTAACCTTAGCGTTTTTGTTGCTGAACGGAGAAGTGCTTTTCTTACAGGAGGAGAACAATGCTGCCGATAATAACAGGGTGGAGATGCCCAGGACAGGGATCTTTAGTCTTGTACTTTTCATTATTATGTATTTAGTTTAAAATGAGCGGCAAAGATAAACCCATTTCAGAGAAATGAAGGGCCTGGTTAAGGATAGTATTTTTAGTGATATTACGATACTATTTATAGCTTAATTAGAAATAATTTTCTAAACGAAGGGTCTGTTTCAATGCCTGCCGCAATCGTTTTCCGCGTGGGAAAGAGTAGCATTGTATCGATTGCGCCCGAACCGGGATATATTATTTTAACTAAATAATATACCGTTTGGTATATTTATTTTGTATTTTTGTACCAGATTTCATTCATTAATGCATAAGAGATATGACAAAAGCGGAACAAACGAGACAATATATTATTGAAACTGCGGCGCCGATCTTTAATATTAAGGGATATGAAAACACCTCATTGTCCGATATTCAGGAGGCTACAAAATTGACAAAAGGAGCTATATATGGAAATTTTTCAGACAAACAAGAACTGGTAATAGCTGCCTATAATTTTAATTATTCCAGATTGATAGCAACAATTGAAGCTATTATATCTAAACAGTCATCGGCGAAAGAAGCAATTGTTGCTTACGTAAATTTTTATGTAAAAAATTGGAAGCTGGTTTTTCAACATGGAGGTTGCCCGATAATGAATGCATCGGTAGAAGCGGACGACTATTTATATTTTTTGAAAGACAGCGTGCAGGAGAGTATGAAAAAATTGATGGGGCTGCTTCAGCAAAAAATTGAAACGGGAATATCCAATGGGGAATTCAATAATACAGTGAATGCAGGGACATATGCCGCAGTGTTTTTTGCAACGATGGAAGGGTGTATTTTATTGGCGAAAACGATGAACGATAAAAAATACTTGCAATTGGCAGCAGACCGGATAACGCTGATCGTAGAAAATGAATTGATGAAGTAAATTTTTTTTAAATGATAATATACCGATCGGTATAATTAATAATAATTTAAAAAGATAAAATGGAAGCATTTGATATGGGCATTATTGGCTCAGGCCCTGGTGGTTATGTAGCCGCAATCAGAAGTGCGCAGTTGGGCTACAAAACGGTATTAATAGAAAAATACAGCACATTGGGAGGTACTTGTACTAATGTTGGCTGTATCCCTACAAAAGCTTTGCTGGACAGTACCCATCACTTTTTCGATGCCTTACATCATTTTAAAACGCATGGTATTGAACTGAGTGGTATTGAGCTTAAGTGGGAACAACTCTACAAGCGTAAATCCGATGTGGTAGCTAAAAACACGCAGGGTTTGGATTATTTGATGCGGAAAAACAAGGTTAAGGTTTTGCAAGGCACAGGATCGTTTGTCAATAACGAAACCTTGAAAGTTGTAGATGCTGACAACAATGAAATCACAATCAAAGCGAAGCAATACATCATTGCCACGGGCTCGAAACCGGCTACTATCCCGGGTGTAGTTATCGACAAAAAAAGAATCATCACTTCTACCGAAGCATTAAAGATGGAAGATAAACCGCAAACAATCATCATCATCGGCGGGGGCGTGATCGGTGTAGAAATGGCTTCTATTTTTAACAGGATTGGCACCAAAGTGACCATCCTGGAATATGCCGATAACCTGATTCCGGCAATGGACCATGAATTGGGAAATACATTGAATAAGATCCTTACCAAAGAAGGCGTGGAAATTAAACTGCAGGAAGCGGTGTATAAAGCAGAAAATCTTGGGCGTGAAGCCAAAGTGTTTTTTAAGAACAAGGAAGGGATAGAACAGCAGCTCACTGCCGATTATATTTTAGTTGCCGTAGGCAGAAAGCCTTATGTAGCGAACCTGGGATTGGAAAATACACAAGTGGAGCTGAATGCCAACGGTACCGTAAAAGTTAATGAACTGCTGCAAACCACTGTCGAGAATATTTATGCCATTGGTGATGTAATTGGTGGCGCCATGCTTGCCCATAAAGCCGAAGAAGAAGCCACTTATGTTATTGAAAGCATCGCCGGGCAAAAGCCACACATTCATTATGACAGGATTCCTTCGGTAGTTTATACCTGGCCGGAAGTGGCTTCGGTAGGAGCAACGGAAGCGGAATTGAAAAAACAAAATATCCAATACAATATCGGCAAGTTTCCTTTTTCTGCCAATGCGCGCGCAAGAGCAGGTATGAATACAGATGGGTTTGTGAAAGTGCTTTCCGATCCCAAATACGGCGAGCTCCTGGGCGTGCATATAATTGGTGCACGGGCGGCAGACCTGATTGCGCAAGCCGTGGTAGGTTTGGAGTATGAAATAGGCGCCGGCGATATGGCTTCTATTAGCTATGCCCACCCTACATATTCGGAGGTATTGAAAGAGGCTTATGTAATCGCTTCGGGTAAACCATCAATTAATATTTAACAATTACGTGGGCATAATTCATAATAAATATAAATAGCAATGAAAGATACATTTATAGTAGCTGCAAAGCGCACACCCATAGGTAGTCTATTAGGTCATTTGTCCTCAAAAACGGCTACAGAATTAGGGGCTATTGCCATACAGCACTCGATTGAAAGTATATCACTTGATCCGGAATGGGTAGATAGTGTTTATATGGGGAATGTCTTAAGTGCGGGAGTTGGGCAATCACCTGCAAGGCAAGCATCGGTTTTTGCTAATATACCTTACGATAAAGATGCGACAACCGTCAATAAAGTATGCGCCTCAGGCATGAAAGCGACTATGATAGGCGCGCAACAGATCCAAACCGGAATGGATGAAATAGTAGTTACCGGAGGCATGGAAAGCATGAGCAATGTACCCCATTATACTTATTTGCGTAGCGGTATAAAATTGGGCGATCTAAAACTTACAGATGGCATGACCAAAGATGGACTGTGGGATGTTTACAATGACTTTCATATGGGAAGCGCCGCAGAATTAGGGGTAAAAAAATACAACCTCTCCAGGGAACAATTGGATGCATTTGCATTACTTTCTTATCAAAGGGCAAAACTTGCCACAGAGCAAGGTAAATTCAAAAGCGAAATCATTCCTGTAAAGATTGAAAATAAAAATGAAAGTCAAATTTTAGAGGTTGACGAGGATATCTATAAATTGATCCCTGAAAAAGTAGCCAAACTAAAACCCGTGTTTGAAGCAGATGGCAAACTTACCGCTGCGAACTCCAGCAATCTGAATGATGGAGCGGCAGCTTTAATTCTGGCATCAGAAGATGCGGTAAAAAAATACAATCTAAAGCCGCTTGCAAGGATAGTGTCATTTGCGGATGCAGCACAAGCCCCGGAATGGTTTACCACTTCCCCCTCTATTGCAATTTCCAAAGCATTAAAAAGAGGTAACTTACACCTCTCAGATATTGATTTTTTTGAAATCAACGAAGCGTACGCATCTGTTATCCTTTCCAATCAGCAAATTTTACAATTCGATATCGATAAAGTAAATGTTTACGGCGGTGCTGTAGCTTTAGGACATCCTATTGGTGTTTCCGGGGCAAGAATACTCGTCACTCTTTTAAGTGTATTACAACAGGAGAAAGGGAAGTATGGTGTTGCTGCTATCTGTAACGGCGGCGGTGGAGCATCTGCAATTATAATCGAAAATTTAAGTCGGTAAAGAACAGTAACTAGAGCTAAAATAAATGAGCATGAAAAAAGTTGCCATAGTGGGTTATAACCGTATTCCTTTCGCAAAACAATACACAGCCTACGATACACAAACCAACCAGGATTTACTTTTAGCGGCATTAAATGGACTGATCGACCGATACCAACTTTCGGGGAAATTGTTAGGCGAAGTTGCCGGCGGTTCGGTTGTGAAACACATCAATGAGAGTAACCTGGTGCGAGAAACGGTAATGCTCACTTCATTAGATCCTGCTACTCCGGCTTGCGATATACAGCAAGCCTGCGATACCGGTATTGAAGCAGCGATTTATATTGCCAACAAAATTGCTTTAGGACAAATAGACAGTGGCATCGCCTGTGGCGTGGAAGCCATGAGTAATATCCCATTTGAAACGCATCCCAGGTTACGCAAAGCTTTACTAAAAGCCAATTCCGAAAAATCTACCTGGGCGAAGTTCAAAAGTCTTATGCAACCAAAATTAAAAGACTGGTTGCCCATTCCTTACAAAGGGCAGGAGCCACAAACGGGTTTGGTTATGGGGGCACATACGGAACTTACCGCAAAGTATTACCAGATTTCAAGAGCGGAGCAGGACGAGTTGGCATTACGCAGCCATCAAAATATGGCTAAGGCATATGATGAAGGCTTTTTTGATGATATGCTCACCCCACATTCGGGTTTGAAGGTGGACAATATTTTGCGAAGAGATACAAGTTTAGAAAAATTAGCCAAACTAAAGCCTGCTTTTGATAAGCAAAACGGTACACTTACCGCAGGTAATTCAACCCCTTTCACAGATGGTGCGGCAAGTGTATTACTGGCCAGTGAAGATTGGGCTGCAAAAAATAATTTACCCATATTGGCCTATATCACACATGCAGAAATTGCCGGGATAGCATACGTTCAGCAGCAACAAAATTTATTGTTGGCACCTGTTTTAGCAGCCGATCGAATGCTTCGAAAAGCAAACTGCCTGTTAACTGATTTTGATTTCTATGAGATCCATGAAGCTTTTGCGGCCCAGGTACTGGCCACGTTAAAAATTTGGGAAGACGATACCATTGCAAAACAAATTGGCTTAGCAAAAGCACTTGGAAAAATTGACCGTAATAAATTGAATGTGAAAGGAAGTAGTCTTGCTGCAGCGCATCCTTTTGCAGCAACAGGAGGACGGATTCTTGCCACGCTTGCAAAATTGCTCTATGAGAAAGGTAGTGGTAAAGGCTTTATCTCCATTTGTGCGGCAAGAGGACAAGGGGTAACGATGATCTTAGAAAAATAGACAGGAACAACACATCTGGCTTTAGAGGTCCTATCGAACAATCATTTAAAAAAAATAAACAACTAAAATTTAAAAAAATGAATCTTGAAAACAAAACCATTTTGATCACAGGCGGAGGTTCTGGTATTGGTTATGAAGCCGCCAAATTACTGAGTAAAGCAGGAAACAAAATCATCATTATTGGACGCAATTACGACAAGCTAAAGACGGCAGCTGGTTCACTGCAAAACGTAACTCCGATTTCCTGTGATGTAAACAATGAAAATGAAGTGAACAATTTAATTCAGGCTATCCGGGCTGATTTTCCTGAATTAAGTATCCTTATCAACAATGCCGGGAAAGCATTTAAATACGAACATGGAAGTGCAGTCAATGCGTATGAAAAGGCCCGGCAGGAAATGGAAACGAACTATTTATCTGTTATCAGATTGACAGAATTGCTTTTACCGGTATTGGAAAAACATACGGAAGCCGCTATTGTAAATGTAAGTTCCATTACGGCATTGTCCCCGGTCTCTATTATTCCCACTTATTCAGACAGTAAGGCAGCACTGCATTCTTATACGCTTTCATTAAGGAAAATATTGGCGGAAAAATCTGCTATAAAAGTATTTGAGCTATTGCCACCGACGGTAAATACAGCGTTCTCTAAAGAAATTGGTGGAGAAACGAAAGGAATCCCGCCCAAAGAAGTAGCAGAAGCATTGTTGGCGGGATTGAAACAAGACCAGTTTGAAATCGGGGTAGGATTGACTATTGCTTTTGCAGCAAACTTTTTTGAGAAACGTAGCCAGGCTTTTGAAGCAATTAATCAAAGATAAAATTTACCGGTTAAATGACTGAAGTGAAAAATAAATGGCTGCAACACGGCATATTGCTTTCCGCTCCGCTGTTGAGCGTGATCGATGTATTCATTGTCAATATATCCATTCCTTCCATTCAGGCTGATTTGAAAACGACAGACGGACAGATAGAACTGGTGATCGCCGCATATTTAATAGGATTTGCCGGGTTCATTATTACCGGGGGAAGAGTGGGGGACTACTGGGGCCGAAAGAAAACATTTCTTACAGGAATGCTTGCTTTTGTAATTACTTCCTGCATTTGTGGCATGGCGACAAACCCGGAGTGGTTAATACTTGCCCGGTTTTTTCAGGGTGTGGCCGCAGCATTTATGTTACCACAATCTTTGTCTTATTTGCAGCTTTTGTTTACTGATAAAAAGGAACGGACCAAAGCGATCGGTTGGGTTGGATTTACCTTGGGTACTGCTTCCGTGCTAGGACAATTTTTAGGGGGCTATTTGTCTTCTTTGCAAACAGCGATAGCAGGGTGGCGGTTTATCTTTTACATCAACCTGCCCATTGGTTTAATCGCTTTATTGCTTGCTTCCAGGTTTTTGGTCGAATACAAAGGAAACGATACCGGTAAGGGTTTTGATATCGGGGGTGTGGTATTGGTTGTTTTTATTTTATGCGGATTGATTTATCCACTTTCCGAAGGGAGGGAATTGGGTTGGCCTTGGTGGAGCTTTATACTGATGATGGCTGCACTACTGGGTTTTTGGCTCTTGGTGCGCCATCAGCGTAAACGAACATCAGCGGGGAAATTTGCATTGGTACCCTTGGATTTGTTTCAAATCAAAAGTTTTAACCTGGGGATTGTAGCGGCCATTTTTTACTTTATGATGCATACTTCTTTTCTTTTGATTTCTACTATTTACGTTCAAAAAGGGCTGGGGAAATCGCCCTATGATACAGGTTTGTATTTTGTGGTATTCGGGTTAGGATTTATGTTATCCTCCTTACTCTCGATAAAGTTGGTGCATAAATATGGTGTAAAGGCCGTCATTGGTGGTATCCTGCTGATGATCGGCGCTTACCTGTTGCAATTTCATTATTTCAGTAATGCGGTCCCCTCTGCTTCGCTCTCGGCCATACTTTTAGTTACAGGTTTAGCAGGAGGAATGGTTTTACCCACACTCATCAACCTGTTTTTAAAAGAAGTGCCTGCTGATCTTTCCGGGATTGCTTCGGGTGTTTATAATACCAGTCAGCAAGCGGCTTCCTCATTGGGCATTTGCCTTGTGGCAGGCTTATTCTTTTACCTGTCCAACTTACATGGAGTTGTTAGCGCTTTTCATTTTTCACTAATTGCGGAAATTATTTTGGCAGTAATGGTTTTAATAATGCTTATCGTGATTAACCGGCAAAAAAAATCAGCTCACCGAAAATTATAGTTCCGAACCGTTTAGTATAAAAATCAGATGGGCAGATAGTATTAGCGCAACGAGGATCCAGTTAAAATTTTACCATACGTCGAATTGGTCTTAAGCCGCGACGCTTAGTAATCCAGTATCAGTTTGTCCAGGTCCAGCAGCAGGTAATTGAAATTCTGGTTGATGGTTCGGGTAGCCGATTGCATCTGGTTGAGCATAGCAGCACGGCTATTGAGGTCAATGGCCCGGTATAGGCCGCCATCACCGAAGAGGATAGAATGTTTTGCCGCAGTGGTATCGTCATCAAAATGAAAGTGTAGCCAGCGCTCTTTCATACCACTGATAATAGAAGTGTTTTCCTTGCTGGAAAAATGCGATTCTGTATACATATACCAGACGAAGGGCGGGAAATTGGCCGATAGTAGCTTTTCTTCCCATACATCTCTTAGGATATTACGTTTATGGATGAAGGCTACTTTTTTGCCTTTGGGGTTCATTGTCGCAAGCCCAAGCCCGGCCCCGGCCACACCGCCGCCAATATTAATGGCATTCGAAAGCCCCTGGCTGCTGACCAGGCTGCCGGCTACAGAAGTAGCCGCCCCGGTGATGATAGAGTAGAGGATTAAGCGGTCATTCCGCGAATCATTGATGTTTTCAACATAAGCGGCCATCTGGCTTACCCGTTCCCCTTCACAGTCATATTCTGCGGCTACCGCATCGAGTTCGGTAAGCGCGATCGTGATCTTACTATTGATCGCATTCTTTAATTGCAGTACTTTCACCTTTGCGGCAAGGCTGGTGTCTTTTTTGACTTGTAAAATCTGCTCCACCTCATCCAGGGTGCCCAGGGCATTCAGGATCAGGATACTTTGGTCGGTAAATTGTTTGCTTAAATGCCGGTTGGCCTGCAGGATAGAATCTGAATTGTAGGACGGCATTTTATTAGTATAGTTGTAGCGCAGCGGGGCTTTGCAATAGCTGTCTTTTAGTATTAAGATATTATGTTGGATGCTTTGTTTCTTTTTGGAAACGCAGGCGGGTAATAACAGGAGGAAGAAGATAAAATACCGTATGTTCATAAAAATGAATTAGGGAATTAAAAGTCATATCGATTAATGTAAGGATGAAATTAAGCTAAAAAGTGATGGAAAATTTGCGGTAAAAAATTTGTTTTTAAATAAAAGCTATATTACCTTTGCAGTCCCTTCGAAAGAGAGAGGATGCCCAGATGGCGGAATTGGTAGACGCGCTAGACTCAAAATCTGGTTTTCGCAAGGGAGTGCAGGTTCGATTCCTGTTCTGGGCACACCAAAAGCTTTGTAAGTCATTGATTTACAAAGCTTTTTTATTTTGTGTTGGTCAAAAAATTGTCACTTTTTTACGCTTTCTACCGCTGTATTTGACAAACAAATGACAAGCAGTATGACCAGCACTTTTCGTTACAACTCCTGTAGTTGTTTTTCCCTTTTTTTAATTTATACATCCCGTATAAAATTCATTTTTAGCCTGCCGCCATAAATGAATAATCATTGTGCCAACTGTGGCCTTAACCCTTCCGTATACTTCATTAGCCTACTGCACATGGGCAATAACTAAGCACCTCAATGATCATCTATTTTAGTTGTTTTGACAAATGGTAATGAGGTATGATTATTCACTTTAAAAACCAGCATTATGAATTTTACAAAAAAGCCCAATAGAAAAGGAGATAAACTATATTACTATTATGACTTAGGTAGAGGGCCCGGGCAAAGAGTCGCTACCGGAGTATTTATTTATGCAAAGCCTAAAGACCAGGTACAAAGAAATCATAATAAAGAGGCGCTCTTAATTCTTGAAACCAAGAAAAGCCAAATGATTATTGAGTCGCAAGCCATAGGCACGCCTTTTATCCCACGACATAAATTTAAGGCCAACTTTCTTGACTACTATGCAGATTATGTAAAAAAGCATAGGACATACGAGAACCGACACCTGCCCTGCAGCTTTCAGAAATTCAAACTATTCGTGGGCAAGGATTTTATTGCTCCTGTTGAGATTACCGAAGATTTTTGCAAGCGATTTAGAAAGTACTTATTGGATTGCCTGACCGGAGAAACCCCGCAAAACTATTTTGCCAGGTTTAAATGGGTAATTAATGCAGCCACCAAGGATAAATATTTTATTGAGAACCCTACAGAGAAAGTGAGTGCAATTGCTAACCCTTCCACCAGTTTAAAAGAAATAATAGAAGCAGATGAATATATTAAGCTGATCAATACGCCTTGTAGCAATGAGCAGGTAAAGTTGGCTTTTATATTCTGTTTATATACCGGCCTAAGATGGGCAGACATTGCTCCAATGCAATGGACGGATATTAAAGAAGGGAAATTAGTAACCCGTATTATTCAACGTAAAACGGGCCACCCGGTTGTACTTACCCTACATACTACAGCTCAAAAAATATTAGAACAGCAACGGGCTAAAGCTGCAGTTTTTAAAAAGTCTGCCCATCTTATATTTCACCTGCCAACGCAGGATGGTGCTAATAAGGTGCTCAACACCTGGGCTTCAAATGCCGGCCTCGACAAGCATATCACCTGGTCTTGTGCCAGGTTAAGCTTTTCGGTTTTATTACAGGATCAGAGAATAGATCATGCTACAGTATCTCTTCTTTTAGGGCATACGACTACCCGGCAGGTTGAAAAGACTTATAAACGGCATCGGCTTAAACCTCAAACAGAAGCTATTAATATGCTTCCCACTACTTCAGAAAATAGCAGTAAGGTGCCGGTTCAATCTAATACTACGGCTTACGTTTATACATATACCAAGCGTTAAAAAAAGAGAGGTACCAGCCTCTCTTTTAATTGGTCACAATTCCTTTATCCTGATCTTTATTTTTTCGGAACTGTTTCCGCCCATCATCCGATCCAGCTCCTCTCGTTTATAGTAGCCATTGGCGTTTTTATAAATATGGTGTTCTCCGCATTTTTTTGCAAATTGAGTTCTGCCTAAATTACAATAGATCAGCGCTTCTTCTGGTTTTAGAAACGGTTTAAAGCATAGGGATATAGCTTTCATCACAATCTGTTCTTCTTTTTTTATCATGATCAAATATTTTAAATTAAAAATAATATGCTGCTTCTTTGCCAAACGGTTAGCCCCTTTACTGTACCTGATGTACCGGCACTCATATAAATCTTTGAGCAGTTTAAAGTAGGTTCTTGAACTACCTATTTTGGCGAGTTGGCGTAGCTCTTTACCATAGAACGATATTGAAAAATTATCCTGGCTCATTTGCACCATTGCAGTAAATAGTGCGATATGAGAAAAGCCAATCCGGGGATCGTTTTGAGCCCGATTAAAAAAACGGTTTAGTAAATCATCGTTACCAGGTATTGCCGCCTTTTCATCTCTTATATCAGGGGTTTCTGTTATTTCCATTGTCGCCTTTAGTGGTTGTTGAGGCGAAAATAGAAGTGCTGATAACAGCATTATAAATTATGGCACTGGAGGGCGTAATTTGGCATTGGTTAGCACTTGTTTTATTCAATTCAAGAGAAATGGACGCTTCAGCTTAATGTTGTGACGCAATGAAAGTAAGGAGGAATGGCTGCGAATAAAGTAAAAGAACTATGGCTAAAGAGAGGCACAGTTGGCTACATTTGATAACCAGGTTTATCGAAATGATCGTAGTAGTGAGCGCATTACTATTTGAACAAAAAAAAAGCAAACCTTATTGAGTTTTTGTATATTTACTAAATATATTAGTTTAATAAAAAATGATTGTAAATCAGTCTATTATAACAGATATTAAAGCCATTATTGCCCAGTCTAAAGACAATGCAATACGTGCTGTTGACCATCAGCGAACGCTGATGTATTGGCATATTGGAAAAAGAGTTTTTGAGGAAGAACAGAACGGAAAAGACCGCGCCGATTATGGAAGCTATCTGATAAAATACCTTTCAGAGCAGTTGCAACCTGAGTTTGGTAGTGGTTTTTCTGTTAGGCAGATGGAGCGCTACCGTCAGTTTTACCGCACATTTCCAATTGCGTCCGCACTGCGGACGCAATTGAGTTGGACGCAGTACAAATTGCTTCTAAGTGTTGATAGCGAAGATAAAAGAGCGTTTTACATCGCTGAAACGGTAAAGAATAATTGGACCTCAAGACAACTGGAAAGACAGATTTACAGCAGCCTGTACGAACGCCTGTTATTGAGTAACGATAAAGAAAGCGTTTTAGCAGTTGCCAAAAAAGAAAAACTACCTTCCGATGCCAAAGAAATCATTAAAGACCCGATGCTTTTAGAATTTCTTGGGTTGAGGCGGGAAACTGCTTATTATGAAAAGGATCTGGAGCGTGCAATAATTACGCACCTGCAAGATTTTCTGTTGGAGTTAGGCAACGGGTTTTCATTTGTAGCCAGGCAAAAAAGAATACATATTGAAGGCGATGAGTTTTTTGTGGACCTGGTATTTTATAATCGATTGCTACAATGCTTTGTTATTATTGAAATCAAAACTACCAAGTTAACCCATCAGGACATCGGACAGTTGCAGATGTATGTAAATTATTACGACCGGGTAGAAAAGCTGCCACACGAAAACCCTACCATAGGTATTTTGCTTTGTGCCAATAAAAACGATGCTGTTGTAAAATTTACATTGCCCGAGAATCAAAAACAGATTATCGCCAGTCAATACGAGCTTTACCTGCCAACGGAAAAACAATTGCTGGAGGAAGTAAATAAGGAGTTGGAGAGTTTTGAGGGGTTTCCTTCGGACAAATAATTGTTAGATATCGTTCTCATTTAGAATTCTCTTTTTCCAGGTATTCTAAAATAGTCCGAGGTTTGATTTACCATTTTTAAAGCAAGCCACCATAAATAGATACCATAATATTCTGTCTCAAATGGCGAAATTAATCCGTGGCATATTCGGTTTCTAAAATTAATACTGTTACCATCCACCAAGAAACTATTCAATTCTAACAAAAAGTCTCTATCACAAATCCCATCAAGCATTTTACCGTTTTCGTTGATACCTAAAATACCACCTAAAGTGTTGTCATGCTGAATGTCTTCAGCAAGCTGGATGGTATTTCTGCCGTTTAATTCAATGGCAGCTTATCTGCTTCGATTACTAAAGAGCTATTGCAAATCTCCATTTTTTAAGAAGACCTGCCAACGCTTACCTGCTCCAAATGCAAAGCCCTACAACTCATTATCCGGGAAAAAATTGCTAAATGCCCCGATGAAACAGTCTGTGGTTGGAAACAGTTCACGCTGGTATGCGGCGTTACCCTAAGCGCAGGCGATATCAAAGAATTAGTGGAAACCGGCAAAACAAGAGTGTTCAAAGGCATGAAAAGTAAATCCAGCAAGCATTCATTTAACGCCCGTATTGTACTGGATGAAAACGCAGCATCTTCTTTTGAGTTTGACGATGCCGGTCCACGCGCTAAAAAGCGGTAAACTTTAACAGTACCCCTTATAAACGAAGCCCCTATTTTTCTCATTTTATAAAAAAACAGACTCATGAATAACGCACAAGACCTTTCTTATTTTTCTTTAAGATTACAGGAGCTATTGGACACCAGTTTTTCGGAAAAGGCTTCGGATACTGAATTTATCCGGCAGCGATCCGCACTGGCAGAGCAAGCCTATGAAAACGCTTTTAAAGCAGGTAGCGAGCCAAGTACCTGTTTTGCGATTGCCGACCAAACCCTTTTTGAAGGGTTGTATTTTTCCCGGTACGATACCCTGTTCCAGGTAGTTTGTGGTGAGTTTGACAGCCTGATGGAAGATGAAGCCTTGCGCCCTTTTGCTTTAAAAATGCTGCCGGTATGTGAACCGGTTTGTGAGCGCTACACCCTGACCGATGATTTTGCTTACTCGCCGGAGTTTGAATTACTATATACAGAGCTTACCGGAACAATTGCCACCTGGATAGAGCGTCATGGGCTTTAGTAAGCAGCAGCACCTGCGTTTAAATATTGAAGTGCTGGAACTGGTGTTTGAGATGGAGAAGCTGAATCGTCTAAAAATAGGATAACTAAGAAAAATTAGCTACCCAAGGTTATGAAATGTTTTAATAGCCTGGAGTTGACCAACAGTTAAAGGACATGAGGCGCTTAGAATCTTTGCCTTAAAAATGCTCGGAGCTTTCGAGAAAGTATCCGGATGCAACTAACAGGTGTGCCGCGACTTTGCTTATCATCTGGCCAAGGAACGATGTTATAGTCGCTTATAACATTTATTGTTTGGAAAGAATCAAGATAGTTTTCAATCTCCGCAATCAGAGGAATATTATTATTTTCTTTTTCTTCCTTCTTTAGCGATGCAGACAGTGCTTTAAGCTGTCGCCTTATCTCTTCATAAACCTTAAATTGTTCAGGTGAAACTTTGGCCTCTACCTCCACCTCTTTCTTCATTGTTTTGAATACATTGAAAATATATTGAGTTGAACGACGAACTATCTCGTTTGAAAGGTAGTTAGAAGCCGTATGTCGGGGTATTACACCAAATTGATTAATCGTGAACCAAACGTTTAACTGTGATCTTCTGCATGCATTGATAAGATGATCACCAATGCCGGTCAATATTTTTTTAACCGCTGTAGGGTCATTAATAATTATATCGGCTATCAGGCTGCCATCCAAATGATATGTTTCTAATGTATCTTTAAAAAGCGCTGCTTCCAAAGCCTTTTCAGCATTGAATAAAAGTCGCAGATTTATAATTTGCAACATTAGATAACTTCGTTGATATTTACCTAATGATGGGTAATCACCGTGTTGTATATATTCAGCCACAATATGAAGACTTCTTCGGGCAGCAATGTATATATCTTTGCTTTTGTATTCAATAGCAAGTTGCTGAATACGTCCTATGTCATAAATAAAATCACCAATATTCTCCCATTGTATTTCTGAAGCCACGTTATGAACACCTCCAGATTGTTTATATAAATCAAGTAGGTCCTTAAGCTGGTTTTCCGGTGGACAGTTATTTTTTAAATGACTATTAAGCGATATGTTTAGTACATCAATGACCTTTTGAAGCCTTGTTAAATCGCCCTTTTTCATCAAGTGTTCTGCTAAGTCGCTATAATAGGTACGAAGGTCATGATAATAAAGTAGTGGGATTTGTTTTATTGCCGCATGGTTGTACATAGCTTGAACGCATTGTGATATCATTTCATAATAAGTAGAGCGCTGATTGCTATCAGCAGTTGCATTGGCATCTTTACAAACAATAGATAACGCATCCACTATTGCTTCTACATCATTACGAGGGGTTTCAATAGTGATCAACTGGTTAGCATGACGTATCAACTCTGAAAGTAGCGTGTATAGCGCACCGTTATCATTATCACGAATTGCATATAAAATTTCATCACGAACTTCAGATAGCTGCAGATTGTGTTCACTCATCCAACTACCACCATAGTAGCTTTGTTTCACTTCAGTAAAGTCCTTTATTGTAAGTGAAGAAATTATATTTTTTGTTTTCTCAAGCGTATCGGTGTTCCGTAATAGGATATATACAACATAAAATAACAAGAATAAGAAGATGAAAAAAAGATAAAGAAGATAATAACCAATAGTTAGGTTATTGTCAGTGTCAAAAGAAGAAATGGTTATGTAGCTTATAACAAGAGTAGCCATGAAAGCGACTGAAAGCCCTACAAAGCTAATAACCCAAGGATTATGCAATACATTACTTCCTTTTCTACGTTTAGCTTCTCGGCCGATTACCTGAAAACTAAGTAAGAGCGCAGCAACTAAGATACCCAATAATGCTCCCGCTGTGGTCAAGAGTAATGAGAAGTACTCTCTGGCATCAAGGGTATAAAAATTTAAGCCGTCACCAAAAAATCCAGACAAACAACCCCACTTGAATATTGCAAACAAAATAATCGATACGTAAAACGTCAAGAAGTCCCAGGGAGAATAACCTGTTTTTGTGTTTTTTTTCTGTTGAGCCATAATGTTATAGTACAAATGAATCCTTTTTCTTGAATTAGATAGAATAATTATGGGAATTCTCATCATTCCATTAGTTATTTACAATAGGTATATAAATCCCATTTTTTACAATTCTGTTTTTTTGAGGTAAGAATTTGGAATTAGAAGGATTTTAATCGTTTCATCTTGTATTATTTGTTAAGTATAATTTAGGGTCTGATGTAAAGTTCGACTTTCATTTCTTCGGAAGTTAATTTATTAATGTCTGCCTCTAATCCTCTCGGATTTTTAACCCGATTTTCGGGATCATAAACAAAGCATTTTAACAACTTGCAATCTGGGTGATTTTTATAATGAGCGACATCTAATATTAACTGCTCCCCAATTTCTTTATCAGAAAGTTTTTCTCGGGTTTTCTTTACCTCAATAACAATAGTTTCATTTTTTAAAAGAAAATCCATTCTTGTTGAGCTTCCTCCATATGAAGGTGTATATTCTTCCTCTCGAACATCTTTGAAGTGTAGTCTTAAAACTGCATGTAATAAATCCTGAACATCATATTCATCAACAATATCAATGCTAACTCTATTAGCGTGTCTGTTCCTAAGTTGCTTGTAAAATTGATGAAAATTATCAAATATATTATTTAATATTTCTTCATTGAACGTATGATGTTGAGATGAATTTTCAGTACTTAACTTTATTTCAACTTGACGTATCAATCTTGATGCCAGTTCAACAAAACTCTTAGACACGAATGCTTTGGACATTAGCGATATTATAAATCCGGTTGCAATGATATGTGGTGGAGTTAATATGCCTCTACTTAAAATACTCATATCATAAATCGGGATATTCTTGGGAGTTCTTAATTTTACATAGTCATTAGCTTCTAATCCCCAGTCAAAATTCTCAATTGATTTTAAGAGTTCAATTTCATTATTGAAATTCTCTTTATCTCTTATTATTGAAAGTTCTGTTATGATTTCTTGTTGAAAAGATTTAAGTGGCTTCAATAAATTAAATATTTCGTCTCCGATTGAGGATATATTTATTTTATATTGTTTTTCTAATAAGTTATAAAAATACTCGTCATTTACCTCTAAAGCTTGTTTTACATTTTTAGGATTAGTGTAATGATTATAATCATTTCTTCCCCAGCCTCCAATCCATAAATTTTCTATGTAAGCTTGAAATTCCACCGTATCGTTTATTATGGTGTGAAAATTCATTAATTTTTTACATTCATTTTCGGAAAGTTTTTGAAGCTTTGTCTTCAATGGTTTAATTAGTGATAATACGTTAGCCATAGAGTTTTGGTCTTATGTTTTGAGTAAGAGTATTGATTCAAATAATTATTTTAATTGTTTATTAATTGTTTCAATGAGCTTCTTCCAATTTGCTATTTCATCCGCCTTCAGAGCTGAGGAGTTATTAGTTTTTGTCCATTTAATAAAGTCCTTTGCTAATCTGTATTTCGAAAATCCTGGCACTTCATTAGAAAAGATATCAATTATGGGTCTTGTAGGTTGAGCGTCAGAAATAGTTTTCACGTCTACGCTATATTCACTATTAACTACCTCAATTAACGTCTCCCTTAATAAATCTTCAACTTCCGCTTTTGGTATTCCATTTAAAAAATCCTTAGTTCTCAATATATTTTTCTGCCCTAAAGCAGTTACTAAATTTTCCTGTTGTGCGGCTTGATCTCCAGCATTATCAGAATCTAACAAAGCCGTAACCTTCAATTTGTGAGCATGCAAAATAGTAGCGTAATACACTACTTTGCTAGCTGAATTGGCAAATACTAAGGCAATTTTTTCATCTAGATTGATAACATTATCTGACCTTAGTAAAGATGCCACGGCATCTATATACCAATAATCAGTTAAACCTTCCAATATCAAGTTCCGCTGTTGAGTAAATAAACTTTGTGCAAGATCATAACCTAACGCCTCTTGTAATGGTAGCAGACCCGCAGGATCGGATGATGATATTGTAGTATGGACTTTAGTTCCTTCTTCCCGATCTTTTAATTCAATAACTCTTACTATATTAAGTTCGTTTGGCCCAACTAAAAATGGCGAATGGGTCGAGTATATAGTTTGATTTTTTTTAGCAAGTTTAGATATTGTTTCTCTAAAATCTCTTTGCTTAAGACCATGCAAACTCATGCCTGGTTCATCTAATAAAAGAATCGCGTTTTTGTGCTTATCCATAGCTTCGGCAAAGAATACCACGAAGAAAGAAACCATCCATTGAAATCCTTCAGAACGTTGATCTAATTCGATTTCTACACCTAATTCATCTTCAACAGTTACCTTTAAGTATTGACCGTCAGCAGAAATTCTTATTTTTTCTGCCTCTGGTCTGTTAGGATTTGGATTCCAAATTGACTTTATTTCCTTTGTAAGATTGATACTTGCTGCGTTGAGTTGATATGTTCTATTATCTAATTTATCCCGGTAAGCCTTTTGAGCAGCAACGTCATCTTTATCCGGGTCTACTGTCTTTCCTATATTAGATAATGTTCTTGCGTCAAATCCTAATAACTTAAGCAAGCATAAATTACCGTAATCATAAAATTTATCATCATCAAGCAATTTTTTTTCTACTCTTTCTGCGAGATATTCTAAATGTATAGATGGTTTTACTTTAAAATAGTTATTGAATAAGACAAAAACAGGTGTTCTTTCATCAAGGATTTTTAAAACTTCATCATGCTTTTCATTTTCTTTAATAAGCTCAAGTATTTTATTATACCGTTCTTCTTCTTTGCTATTATCCTCGTCAATAAGGGGGTAATATTCTTTAAGCTTTTGTAAAAGTGTATTAGTATTTTCTTTGGTTAAAGTATTAACTTCGTTGTGTGATTCTAAGATTTGGGTTAAAGAAATACTAGGCTTTTGAGAAACATCTGCTCCTTCTTGTTTTACAAATTCAGCATCAATATGAGCGCCTAGCCGAATGATCTCTTTTGTAATATCCGAAAACTTCTTTTTAGGTGGTACATCAATTAATGAATGATACATTGAATTGTTAAGATTTTTCGATACTCGATATTTACAATTATGAAATTCTGGAGGAAGTAACTCTTTATCTTCTTGCTCCAAGGTGAAAATGCCTCTTACAATTTCTACTTTAGCAGGATCTATCTTTTTAGTAGTGATATCATTATAAAGAGACCGTGGAAAATCTCTCAAAATATCGAATCCTTCAATGTCTTTTGGCTTATTAAGTTGCTGTAATGCTTTTAAAAGGACTGTTTTGCCCGATTCATTTGGGCCAACTAAAATAGTTTTTAGATGTTCAATCTCAAATTCTCCAGTATCTTTTATACTCCTATAGTTTTGAACTCTCGCTTTATATAGTCTCATAAGTGCTTAATTATTTATTGTGATTTTTTTAACGTTATCTGGTTCATAGACATTACTTACTATGCTATTTTTTTATAACTCCAAACAAAACTAATATACCTTTAACAATCCCGCAATACTGGAAAACCCTACTTTTTAAGGGACACAAAGTACAAAAATGGGGAAATGAAAAAACGGGGAAAACCCCGTTTTTAATTGCTGAATATTTTGTATGTAGCTGGAAAATATTTTGGAATCTATATGCGTGAGGGATACGGCGGGCGGCGACCATAGGAAGCCGGTGCAAAGCACGGGAGCGCAGCGTACCCCAAAGTAGCCCGACCCTTGCCATTGAAGTATGGCTAATTGTGCACAGGGTGGCAGGGGGCACGCCCTAATAAAAAATTACTTATTATTAATCAGCTTTTTTAAATCAGCCATCATTTCATCCTTCTCTTTCAGCATACGCTCATATAATTCCATCTTTTCCTCGTGCATTTTTAAAACCGCTTCAACAGGATTAAACACAGGATGTAAATTAATTGCAGATGCACTGTCTTTAAAATCTGAAAACGTATTAGCAATCACATTCACGGCTTGCTCCTCATCAAAATTTTGAAAAGCCTCTACAGGTATTTTTAATACAGCAGAAATTTGCTGCAGCAGGGGCACATCAATCGTTTCCTTTTGCTCCAGTAAAGAAATTTTCTTCTGGTTCCAATCATCGCCCAGCTCATAGGCCAGGGCATCTTGTTTTATGCCCAGCATTTCGCGAAAACGTTTTACATTTCGGCCTTCGTGTACTTTATGATTTGGCATAGCTGTATCTGTTGTCATAGGTGCAAATTTAAATTCAAAAAGTATATAAATACGCCTCAAAGTTAAGTAAAATATACTTTCTTTTTGTAAACTATCCCCGCCACAACTTGAATACCTATGGCACCCTTACTTGCTTTGTAGCAACAAAAGCAGCCAGGTATGAAAACACCCCCAACTCCAAAGCCAGTAAGGCGCATTACGGTTTACAGCCAAACCTTTAGCCGGGAAAGCAGGCCAGCTTCAATCCGGTTCCCTAAGCTACACCTTTGCGGCAAATGGCTGCAAGATACCGGCTTTAAAATAGGTCAGGTGGTAGATATTGCCTGCGAAACAGGCAAGCTAATCATTACCATCGCCCAGGAACAAAAACATCCCGATAAGCAATAGCGGCCCTTGCTGCTATTGCTTTACATCCGTCTTCCCTTTTTACGTTTTTCCCGTTGCTAATCTATGAGCTCTTCGGGTACTGGCTCCGGTTGTGGAGCCGGTAAGCCCGGGAGCAAGCCTAAAACGCCTTAGGTAAGTGGTTATCGTTACCATTGCCAAAGAGCAAAAATACCCGTGTAAATAGTACTCTTAATTTTAACAACACAACCATTCGACTTTGGAGATATGGTTTAGCCGCCGCCAACAGGCGGACAAGTAGTTTTGAGCTGCGGAAAATATTTCGAGCAGCTCAAAACACAACTTTATGTGTTCCGGTGAACACATAAATACCGCCTGTTGCGGCATTATAGTTAACTGTAAAAACAGCCAGTAAGCAGTAGTATGTACATAAGCACGTAGCTACTGCTTTTAATACCTGTATACTGCTTTACAAACTCACAGCAGTTTG